>Ga0182027_10003380_pt1 | contig 25358 bp, 19 predicted proteins | sample 712E1DmetaG_FD_121300 | JGI IMG/M metagenome (GOLD analysis project Ga0182027, IMG submission 121300) | Permafrost microbial communities from Stordalen Mire, Sweden - 712E1D metaG (Illumina Assembly) | ecosystem: Environmental > Terrestrial > Soil > Wetlands > Permafrost | place: Sweden...
ACCGCGTTTCGGTTGACCTGGATTTCTTCTCCTCATCCAATTCTCTGGGATTTCTCGAGCGACATCCCCTAACGGCCGATCTGAATACGCTGGGGGCTGAAATCAATGAGCAAAAGGATGGGACCCTTCATGCCCGGCTGGGAAAGACCCACGTGAGTTTTTTCCGCTATCGTTACCCGCTTCTGCGCCCGCCGACTCTCTGGCAAGGCCTCCGCGTCGCGGGAACCGCCGATATCGGCCTGATGAAAGTCGGCGCCATCATCGGACGTGGAAGTAAAAAAGATTTTGTTGATCTTTATACGATCCTGCAGGAGGGAATGCCGCTTGCCAAGCTCCTGCGTTTATCTCCCCGGAAATTTGGCGCCGGCCAGGAGTTTCTCCTCCAGGCTTGTCGAGCACTAGTCTATTTTGAGGATGCGGACCGGGAGCCGATGCCCCGGTTGCTCGCGACGCTCTCCTGGGACGAAGTGAAACATTTCTTCGAGAGTGAAGTCCGCCAACTCGCTCGTCCCTTTCGATAATTACAGCCGCACCTGCAGCGCCTCCTCCCTTGGCGGCCAAATATCGGGGCCCGCAAAACCCCGTCCAACCGGGTCGCCCTGGGGGGGTACCGAAAGGCCCATCAATTTTTGCCCTTCCGCTCCATGGCTCCACCGACGAAAACCTGCTACCTTGATCTTACGCGCGCGTACACAACCCATGAATCGAATTCTTCTCCGTATCGTCGCCTTAATTCTGGTCCCCTGCCTGGTTTGGGCCAGTAGCCCGTTGCCCGTGGCCGGTTGCCCGGTCGATTCATCGGACCACGGAACATGTGTCACGGACCACGTTTTTTCTTCGCAGGCGCTCGCGACTCCGACGTTCGCGTCTCAACATTGCTTCAACACCCCCGTAGTGACCGGGGTCGTCCTTATGCTTACCACCGCCGGCGTCATCCTCTCCCACAACCCCAGACCATTCGTGGCTCTGGCTAATCTGGGCATGGCGGCCATTCTCGCCATGGCAACTTCCGGTCATGGCGGTGGTCACGAGGAAGGGACTTCGCAATCGGTCCGCGTGCGCGAATGGCTGGCTGTGGCAAAGGCCATCCAGACGGTCAGGACAAGAGTGGATCAGGTTGCAGACTATAAGGTAATTACTCCAGAAGGCGTTCCCGACGAACTGTCGTTGGTGAAGCTGGAAATGAAGGATTTAACTGTGATCGAACTCTTCGGCGACGGCTCCTGGGAAGTCAACCGTCCGGACGAATCTATCGCTTGGTCAGGCCCGACAGGGAAGCTCACGGTTCGGTTTGGCAAGGAATCCGCCTCTGTGGAGGCTTCTGAGGGCGCCTTCTCAACCGGCCGGGCCAAGGCTCTACTTAAGGGATTGGACAGCCGCCTCCTCGATACGGCTTTTTGGGACGCGCTGGCCCCCGTCCAAGCGGGCACTGGTGATACTTTCGCGGTGCTTACGCAGATGTACGAAGCGCTTGGGTTGTTCCTGCCCCCGGAGGCTCGACCGCGCCAGAGAGCCGCAACAGCCGGGAAGGAAGGCACCATGCTGCGGTTTGTACATGAGTTGAAGGAACCATGGCGGCATGTCGGTCCAAGCGGCCTTGGTTGTGACGAAGTCCGCAAAGGACTTTCCACCCTCAGCGGCACGGTGATTCATGTTCGGGGAGGAGATTGGGATCTTCAGCTTCCGGACAGGAAAGGCATCGGCCAACCAGTCTCTTTAAACTACGAACTCATCAACGAGAAAGAAGGAACCCTCCATCTTTCTCTGCGTCGCAAGGATGGTACTCTTGCTAAGTGCGACTTTCAGCTGTTAAGAAGTCCTTTGCTCGCAGACTTTGGCACCTTGTACATCCCCTTGCCGGACAAGGTAGTCGAGGAGCTTGCAGGTGACGGCTTTATTCTAAAGGGAGTAACTCCCGAAGGGATGAGATGGGAGATTGTCAATGCCAGCGGCGCGTCACTGGAAAGTCCCATGAGGGACTCCATATCGGCCTTGGACGCGCATCTGTGGTCCGAGGATCCGCCCGATAAATATCATACTCCGAACGAACATTGCAGCCATCCGCGCGGCAAGAAGATCCCACGTCTCGTAGTGTTTGAACGGCGGTGGAGTATTTATCTCGGGGATGGAGAAGATGTGAGCTTTACCCCGAATGAGGAGGGTGGAGAAGGCGGCGATTTGCTCTTACTCTTGAAAAGTTCAGACGGCGAGAAGCGTTCCGGCCTTCCAATAGTCCAGCTTGACGACAGAGCCGAGCGGCAAGCCAGGGTCCGGTGGGAAGGAGAGAATCTTGAGACAGGTCTATTCATCCTGGAATTGCCGGCCCGTGCTGTTGAGAGGATCGAGAAGGAGGGCTGTCGCTTATCGGGCACGACACCCGACGGGATTGCCTGGAAGATCATGGTTTTTGGCAACTCTATAAAAAGCGTGGGCGTCAGTCATCCAACCGGCAAGTTTGCGATGTTGGAATCCATGTCTCAAGTCGGGGAGCCGTGGAAAGACGTATTCACATATATTACGCCGGATTCGAAATGGGTGTCTAGAGTATGGCCGAAAGATTACGGCATCAACATGTATGCCGTCGAAGAAAATGACGGCCGAAGAGAATGGAGCGTTAATCTGGGAAGCGAATTTCGATTGGAGGTTCTTCCTGGAGGGGATTTCTGGATTTGGCAAACTGGAAAAGATGGGCGGTTCCACCGCTATACGGGACGCTTCTCCGAGCCGGGAAGCGGCGTCAAATGGTTTCCGAGGCCAGGCGGGAAGGGTGGGAAGTTGATTGTTAACTTGGCCTCACGCGTGATCGATGCAATCAAAAAGGAAAGACCTCTGATCCTATTGAGCGATCAAATCGGCGATATTGAATACGAGATCGCATCCGACGATCCAGACGACGGCGGAGGAGGCGATGGCGATGATTTGGCCGCCTCCGTTAACACTCCCAAGAATAGACAGACACACACCAAGGCCGAAGGGGCAACGCCCCCGCCCCCAGGCGTCCTGGCAGAGAGCGCCGCAGCCGACGCCATCAACGGCGAGGTCGGGAGACTGGGCCCGGAGACGACACCGAAGGAGCGCAAGGAAATCCGCGCGAACATCGAGAGGATCCTCGGCCATGAGGTGTCGCGCTCGGCCGAGGAGCGCGAATTCGTCACCGACGTCATCGACGCCCTGCTGCACCACCTGACGCCGGACATCGTGGCGATAGGCTTTAGCAGAGGTATCCGGGCATTCTACTTGTCGCTCTCCCGGGCGGCCAGGTCCGAGTTGGCACGCCTGCGCCAAGAATTCATCGACCGTCACGGGTGGGTGCTTGACACCGAGGTGCTATTGGCGCTGCTCGACGGTAACCAGCCTGACCGGCCGCTCTGGCGCGAGGCGACGGATTCGGACCGGATCTTCCTCCGACGGGCGCATCGGGCGATGGTATTCGGGATGGCACTGGAAGCCTTTCGGGCGATTGTTGGCGATATGGAGTTCCCCCGCTTGGGCTTCGGCATCATCCCGACAGTACTCGACGCGTTGAAGCTGGCCCTGGAGCAGGGCGGCTACAAAGGTCACGACCGATGGAACCTGGCCACGCTCAGCAGAAATCCCAAGTCCCGGGCGCATACCGGCGGCGTGCCGGCGGTGGTGGACGGGAAACGCTTGAAGCGGTCTCCTGGGGCCGATGCCTCCGGCATCGTGGACCTTCGCCGGCTCCACAATCCCAAGTTCGTTAACCAAGTCATTCTGCTGCGCTTGCTGCGCCGCCTCTATAGCCGGGATCCGCTCCGGTTCTACAGGTCGTCTCTCATCCATCGGTTGGCCAGCCATATCGATGGCTTCCGGATTGCGGCTTCCAAGAATTTCAGCGATTTCTTGACCCGGCTTCGGAACATGCCCGGGTTCCGCGACGGCTCCCAAGCGATATGGAAGTTGCAGTCAGCTATGCAGCGCAATCAATGGTTATTCCGACTCCAGCCGTGGTCCGACGAACAGGAATCGCCGCCCAACACTGTTCGGTGGCATGGTTTTGTGAAAGAAGACCTGCCCGATAAGAAAGATTTTCTGCTTGACGATGGCGTTTCTATAGCCGACGCTGTGGCCGGACCTCTCCTGACGGGCGATGATCAACAAGATATCGATGCGCCTCGTACTCTCAATGGCCGCGATGCACGCATCGCCGACGAAACGCTGCAGGCCTACACACTGCTTCAGAGCGATCCGAATCTGCGTACGGCGACGACCGAACGTCTTTGGGCGGCGATGCGGGACATCTATGGCAGGGACATGGCGATCCGTGACGGCGAAATGCTGGAGCGGGCCTTGCGCTGGCTCGAGCGCAAAGGGTTTCCGCTGCGCCGTGAGACGCGGCAGAAACGCGTTAACGGCCATCCCCCGGGCAACGGGCAGACGCCGGTTTCGCTGGAACGGGTCTGGATCGTCGGTGGTGTCGCGCGCTACTTCTTTTTCAGCCTGGATGCGGCAGATTGGCCTTGGAAAGTTCAGAGACGATGGAAGTCGCTCGAAGGACAATCTCATGGCGCGGCGGTGGCGGCGCGAATCGACATGCTCCTGGAGACTTACCCGCATCTGCTGAATTGGGACCTCTTGAGCGAACGGGCCGGACGGTCGATTAAAGCCCTACAGCAACAGATGCGCGAGTGGCGTTCGGACAAACCGACGAAATGGGAACCGTTTATCGCGTCGGTGGACGAGTGGGCGCAGCTCCTGGGGATCGAGACGACTTGGTTTTTGTGGGGCCGGTCGTTGGAAATTATGAGGCCGCAGGTGCTCGCTTCTCTGGGGTCAATGACGCGACGCGGGGAACGATTGTGCGCCTTGCGAAAACTCCAAGGAATGAATCGCGTTCGGCTGGCGCATCTGGCGCGCGTCGGGACGGAGAGCTTGGAAGATCTGGAGAGCATACCTACAGAGAACCTCCGCGATGTCGGCGGTTGGCAGCGGCTGGCCGAGGTGCTTGAAGTGGACGTCTTTTACCTGCTGGCTGGTTATCCGCGCGACGAGGCGTTATCGCGCGCAAACCGGCAGCAACGAATCGACCTCTGCCTGCTCGCGGCCGGATTGACCCAGAAGGAATTGGGCCGCCGCCTCGGAGGTCTGAAAAAAACTCAGATCAGCAAGCGACTGCACGCCCTGGCCACTCACCCGGGAGAGGACGTTCCGCTGAAGAAAGAGATTCTGTCCGCTCTGGGGATGACTGCCCAAGAGCTCGCCGCCCCACCCCCGGGCGTCCTGGCGGAGAGCGACGCAACTGTGAGACGGCCGACGATGACGGCGCATGACACCTTCGAGGCCTGGGCGGGATGGCCCGACTGGTTTGTACAGATTTTCGTTTCCTTCTGGTGGGAATCCTTCCAGCCCCGCTATTTTTTGCATCCCATTGACTGGATCAACCTGGAACATCCGGATGTCCGCTGGGAAGACAACGGTAGCGTCCGCTGGAGCCGGATGATCCCGCGGGTCCTCAACGTGGCAGGGATGTACGGCGCTTTCATCGCGGCCATCGTGTTCTTCTTCTGGGATCCCGCCTCGGTCATCCCTGCCGGGGATCTCATAAGCCGGTTGGTCCTTAAAATCCTGATCTCGGCGGTCGACGCCCCCCTGGCCTTCGCGGCGGCCCACTTCGCCGGCAACATCCTTTTCTTCTGGGCGCCGATGGTCACCGGGAAACGCGTCACCGGCGGCGTCCCGGCGGTGGCCGCCGGCAATCGCGATCGTATCGATCCCGAGCTTCTCAAACGTCTTGAGGCTGCGACCGTCGAAGACATGGTGTCCCAACTTGGTGTTCCGCGCGCTTATATCGAAAAACTCTGGGCGGCGGCACAAGAGCATCGGTTATCCACTTGGAGTTCCGTCAGAGCAGCCCTGGAGGAGGAACCCGGAGGGGACATTGTCAAGTTTCTCGCCAAAATACGACTGCATCTTCCCAGTTTCATCCCGACTGAGCCCATACGACGGCGCACCCAGACAAACAGGTTAGTATATAGGATCACGTATCCCCCCAACGGCAATGCTGCGCGTCGAGAGCCTGAAAAGGGAAAACCGGCTGCACCGGCCCCTGCCTCGCCGTCGGATCCTGCGCTGGAACGCAAAATCAGTCTCCCCGGAAAAGCGTTATCCGCTGCTACGGATCAAAGCCATACCGCGCAGGCCCAAGATGCGCGGAGTCAGCAGGCCCCGGGAGCAAAGATTGCATCGCCCGGAGCCGGCAGAAGCAGCGCTGGGGAGAAAAGGGGCACTCGGCGAGGTTCGGCTTCGTCGACCCTGAAAGCAGTGATGGCCGCCTTAGGCAGTGCCCGCAGGCAGACCACCTTGGCCATGATTAACTCCAAACTGAACTCCGTCGAAGGGAATCAGACGCCGGAACAACTGGTCCGTTTGCTGGGAGTCGGTAAAACGACTTTATTCAATTACGGCTATCGTCAATTGATTCGAGACAAAAACGCTCTGCGTTTAAAGGAAGACTCGCCATTGGACCTGATCATCTTGAGAGGTGATGTCCAAGCGGAACTACAGCAGCTGCTCCGCCGCTGGGGAAACGAGCCTATTTCCATTTCGTTGGCCGCTAAAATATTGGGTCGGAGCAGACCCGCTCTGGCTGACTACTTCTCGACGGTTCTCGCCGAGGAAAATGGAAGACGCGCCGTCTGGGGCGACAAGGATCGCCAGTTGATCCCTTTGACTCCGCGCGCAGAAGGAGGCGTCAGAGCAGCCTCCCGCGCTGCGTCCCGGACCTCTCGTAGCGGAGCGCCCCCTCAGGCCCCGAAGACGAAAGTGCCTCAAGCAGCGGAATCACCGGTCGTCGGCCCTTCAAACAATGGGACGGGAAACCCGGACTTGGCCGCTTCCTTCGGTGATGGATCAGATCCTCGCGTCCCCGCCAGAGGTAATAGTGACGCCGGAGTTGCTACAGTTCGGCCTCAGATGGGATACGGTGCGGCTGGACGGGTACTGGACTGGGTCCTGGATCAGATCCGAGGACAGCGCACTTCATTTACGCAACTATTGACTCTGACCGGTTTGGCCAGGGCTACCCTTACGAGGATCCGATGGCGCAAGCGAATCGAGGCCAAAAACATGGGGATGGATGTACGGGATCGAATTATTGTCAAAGTTAGAAGAGTTCACGAACCGCTGGCTGTGATTGAAGCCCGGTTGAAAACCCTCCAGGGGAAGTTCACTCTTGATCAGCTGGCGAAGCGTATCGATGCAGATAGAGAAACCTTGATTTATCACAAAATCGGCACTTCGATCCGAGCCGAAAACGCCAAGCGATTAAAAGACGATTCCCAGTTGGAATTGATTGTTCTGGACGACGATATCGAGGCGGAAATCCAGCAGCTGCTCCGCCGCTGGGGAAACGAGCCCGCTTCCGCTTCATTGGTGGCGGGTCGGTTGAACCGGGGGGACATCAACACCGTGACCTGGTACTTCCTAAGACTACTCAATGAGGAAAATGGAAGACGCGCCGTCGGGAGCGACTTTGGTCGCCCGCCGATCCCTTTGGCGCCGCACTCCATGGAAGATGTCAAAGCGGCCTCCCACTCTGCGCCCGAGGCCCCTCCCGGCGTCGCACCCCCGGGCGTCCTGGAGAAGAGCGCCGCAGATGCGTCTCTTGAGGTGTCAGAGCCTTCCCCCGCCGCCCCGCTTCCCGTTTCGGAAGAGGTAGCGGGACCACCATCAGCCGATGCGTCGCTGGCTGATGTCCATCGCTCCTTGGAAGATAGAAGGCGAAGGTCGGCGCACGGGACACATGCGCCTCAGGCCCCCGCATGGTTCGGTCCTTGGGTGCGCGAGGTAGAGAGTCGAATGGCAGCGGGGCAGTCCTTTGCCAAGGCCGCGACCGAGGCCGCGGAATCAAAGGAGTTTTTTTCTGAAGACGAACCTCAATCGGAGCGCGCGCGGCGGTGGTTCTTCATTGATGAAGAGCGGCAAGCGGCGCAGGTCTGCTGGCGGGATGAACAGGCGGGCTGGGTTCGTTGGTCTGTCCATCCCGGCCGAGACTTCGCGCAGGTGGAGGTCGATGGTCCAGAGGCCTGGAGCGATGAGGAGCGTGAAGCCTTTGAGAAGCAATTCCTGGCCAAAGCCAACGAAAGTCATGGCACTGAGCTTTATCCGACAGCCCCCGCATTGGAATGGTCAGTCATATGGTTAGAAGATATCGACTCGTCACCAACAGGGCAGAAGGTAGCACACCGGTTGTTACTGAATGACTTGGTGCCACCGAGAGCTGTCATTAAGGTTATCAAAGAGACCCGCGTAGTCTCGAGCAAGATGCAAAGAGATATCGCAATCGACCTTGCGTCAAGGCCGGAGCAACTGGCCGGTATTTTGCAACTCCCGGCGTTATTGTCTCAGCCGTTCACCGAAGATGTTCTCGATCTGAGGCACGTTTTTGAGGAAGCCAGAGACTATTACGATGCCATGGCGAAGCTGGCGATGGGTAGGACATCTGACGCCATTTTCGCGGTTCGTATGGCGCTCGATCGGCTCCAAAATGGTCTCCAAGAACACATTTCATATTCGCGGGAATCTATAACGCTTCACTGGAATTTGCCAGAAGAGATTCTAGAGAACCTTCTAAAAGGTTCTCCCGTGCATCTGGTTTTGCTTCTTGAAAATCTGATCTCCAACGCGATGAAATGGTCCAAAGTCCAGTTCCTTGCGCAGGAGCAGAAACCGGAAGTGGCCATTAGCGCGATGCGCCAGGGTCAGGAGATCGCTATTTCAGTGCGCGACACCGGGCCGGGCGGAGCCGATCTACGTTCTTGGAGTCATCCGCAACTCGGTTTCAGCGGCCTAGGGGGAAGCGGCATAGGCTTGTCGATCAACCGTTATCTGGCGCAAGCCATAAGAGCCTCAATTGAAGTATTAAGTCCGAAAGGCGAAGGGACAACCGTGATTGTCCGTCTGCCCATCGCGTCCGCCGCGCTGAAGCGAGCGTCTTGATGGACGGGAAATCAGGCGGCTACCGCTTGCGTCTTCGGTTGTTTTGCCGCATAATACCCTTATGAAAAAGAAGATTATCAGCATTTCGCGCGACGTCATGGGAGGAACCCCTGTTTTTTCGGGCACTCGAGTGCCTGTTCAGACGCTGCTCGATTACATAGAAGCCGGAGAGACGGTCAACGACTTCCTGGATGGTTTTCCTACCGTTACGAAGCAGCAAATCGTCGCCTTTCTTCAAGAGGCCAAGGGCCTTGCCGTTCGTAAAGCCGCTTAATGCGAATCCTGATCGATGAATGCATTGACCGCCGGCTCGCACGGAAGCTGAAAGGCCACATTGCGCGGACGGTTCCGCAAGCGGGTTGGGCAGGGATTCAGAACGGTCGCCTTCTTGCTTTAGCCGAAAAAGATTTCGACGTCTTCATTACAGTCGATAGGAATTTATCCTTCCAGCAAGTGCTCCCCAGGTTTGAAATTGCCGTTCTGGTTTTACATTCGAAATCGAACCGGCTTGCCGACCTCCTGCCCTTTGTTCCCAAGATTCTAAAGACTCTCCCGAGCCTGCAGAAACATAAGGCAACAATCTTATAAATCTGTTGTTGAAATCCGAGGACGTTCCAGCCGAACGGCCATTCTCCGAAGGAATTCGATCGGATCCAATTCATCGAATCGGATGGATCCCGACGGTCAGGGCAGCCGTGCTGGTCAGGCCTTGGCGAGGGAGTTCTGGACGTGCTGCAGGGAGGTGGCGAGTGGAATGTCTTCGGAGGTTTTTTCGGAGCGGCGGCGGAATTCGATTTTACCTTCGGCAAGCTTGCGTTCGCCGATGATGAGGCGCAGCGGGATCCCGACAAGATCGGCATCCTTGAGTTTGACACCAGCCGATTCTTCCCGGTCATCCAGGAGCACATCGATTCCAGCCTTCAGCGCGCTGCCATAAAGCGTTTCCGCCGTCTTTTTGATTTCGTCTTTGGACATGTTGAGCGGGATGATCGCCAGTTGCCAGGGACTGAGCGCCGCCGGCCAAATGATCCCGTTGGCGTCATTGCATTGCTCGATGCAGGCCGCCACGATGCGCGAAACACCGATCCCGTAGCAACCCATGACAAACGGCTGGGGCTTACCTGCGACATCCAGATAAATGGCCTTCATGCCGGTCGAATACTTGGTCCCGAGCTTGAAAGTGTGCCCCACTTCGATCCCGCGGTGGTAATCCATGGGTTTGCCGCATTTCGGGCACGGATCTCCCGCCGCGGCTTTGCGTAAGTCCGCATACTGAGACGGTTCAAAGTCCCGCCCGGGAACGACATGAATCATGTGAATATCTTTTTTGTTTCCCCCCGCCACGCCGTCCGTGATCGTTTTGATGGAGTGATCCGCGATCATCTTTGCCTTCATCCCAACAGGTCCGGCAAAACCGACCGGTGATCCGGACACCTGCGTGTAGGTGGCTTCGTTGGCTTTGACGACGCGCTGGACCTTGAGCAGGCGCGCCAGTTTGGCTTCATTGAGTTCATGATCCCCACGCACCAGAACAACCACCGGCTGATCGTCCGCCAGCAGAACCAGGAATTTAATGAACTGGTCGGCAGGGCGTTTGACGATTTTCGCGACGGCCTCGACGCTGACCGCGCCGGGAGTCGAAACTTCCTCTGGTTTAGAGTGCTGAGTGCTGAGTGCTGAGTGCTGAGTTTGGGATGGACTCAGGACTCGGGACTCAGAACTCAGCACTGTTTTTGGTGGAGGCAACTCTGCTCTTTCGACGTTGGCGGCATAGCCGCAGGAACAGCTCACAATGCCTTCTTCGCCGCTGTCGGCCAGCACCATGAATTCGTGAGAGAAGCTGCCGCCGATGGCGCCGGACTCCGCCTCGACCGGCCGGAAACGCAGGCCGCAGCGCGTGAAGATCCTTTTGTAGGCCTCGAAGACGTCCTGATAGTAGCGGTTCACGTCCGCCTCATCCGCATGAAACGAATAGGCGTCTTTCATCAAAAACTCGCGCGCGCGCATGACGCCGAACCGCGGCCGGATTTCATCCCGGTACTTGATCCCGAACTGATAAAGCATGAGTGGCAGCTGCCGGTAAGAGCGGACTTCGCGGCGGACCAGGTCTGTGATCACCTCTTCCGCCGTCGGGGCCAGGCAAAAATCGGCATCTTTGCGGTCTTTGAGACGCATCAGCTCTTTCCCGTAGATTCCCCAGCGTCCGGTTTCTTCCCAGAGTTCTCTCGGTTGGAGTTGAGGGAGCCAGACTTCCTGGCCTCCCACCTTGTTCATCTCTTCGCGGACGATGCGCTCCACGTTTTTGAGAACGCGCAGGCCCGCCGGGAGCCATTCATAGAACCCGGCCGCGAGCTTCCGGATCAAGCCCGCGCGCAACATCAGCTGGTGCGAAACCGTTTCCGCTTCGCTTGGCACTTCGCGGAGAGTGGGGATGAAGGATTGGCTATAACGCATACACAGGCTATTTCCAGAAGCCGAGACGCCAGCGCATGACGTCCTGATAGGACGCGTAGAGGAAAATCACCATCACGAGCGACAGCCCGACGGCATTGGCCACCTGCATCGCGCGGCGGCTGAGCGGCCGACGGATAATCCCCTCAATCGTGTAAAGCAGGATATGGCCGCCGTCCAGGATCGGGATCGGAAACAGATTAAACAACCCAAGGCCGGTCGAGATGATCGCAATGAGGTAGATTACGTACGCGAGGCCTTCTTTGGTCGCCTTGGTGACCATCTGCGCGATGCCGATCGGGCCGGACAACTCCTTGGGGCCTTCGAAGCGTCGAACCTTGCTCGATAAGTAATGCAGCGGCTGAAGCGTCCACATCTTCAGATCGACACACGCTGCCTTAAAGCTCCCTTTCACGCCCGGCTTGATTTTATCGACCCTGGGCATGATGCCGATGAGCCCCAGGCCCAGTTGCGGGTCCAATTTCGGAGTGAGCACCAGATGCAATTTTTGAGAAGCCTGTCCGTCGGCCCCCGCGCGCTCAATAACGAGCGCCACGGCCTTTTCGGGGTTCTGATGGATCGCGTTGGCCATTTCTTCCCAGGATGCGACGGATTTGCCGTTAATCGTCAGTACGCGATCATTTTCCTGAAGCTTCGCCGCGGCGGCCGGAAGACCCGGGATCACCTCTCCCACGATCGGCTGTGTGGACGGCTGGAGAATCCCCCAGACTCCCGCGACGATCGTGAAGAGCACGAAGGCCAGCGCATAATTCATCGCCGGGCCCGCCAACGCGATCAGGTTCCGCCGGTACCAGGGCTGTGAAAAAAATTCATCGCGCTTGCCGGCCCGATCATCCTGGAACTCTCCGGCGAGCTTTACCATCCCGCCCAGCGGCACTGCGCAGACGGAATAACGGATCTTGCGGGAGGTCCATCCGAAAAGCTCCGGACCGAAGCCGACGGTGAAGCGTTCGACGCGCACGCCGAGCCGGATGGCCATCAAGAGATGACCCAACTCATGGATCACCACGACCAGACCCAGGCAGAAAACCGTCAGCGCCACCCGCAAAATTAAATGCATCATCTAATCAGCTCCTTGGCCGTGGCCCGTGCCCAACGATCCGTTTCCAGGATCAGGTCCAGCGTTTGACGGCTATGACCTTTGTGCCTAGCCAGCGTTTTCTCGACAATTTTAGCAATATCCGTGAACAGGATTTCTCCGCGCAGGAAGGCGTGCACCGCCACTTCGTCGGCGGCGTTGAGCGCCGCGGGCCAGGTGCCGCCGCGCTTGCCCGCTTCCCGCGCCAGGGTCAGACAGGGGAACTTCCGGAAATCGGGCTCATAGAACTCCAGTTGCCGGACTTTCGGCAGATCCAGCGTCTCCAGACACCGGGGATGGCGTTCCGGATAGGTGAGCGCATACTGGATGGGCAGGCGCATGTCCGGCCAGGAGAGCTGCGCCAGCATCGTTCCATCGACAAAATCCACCATCGAGTGGACGATGGACTGGGGATGGATGACGACATCGACTCGCTGCAGAGGGATTCCGAAAAGGATGCTCGCCTCCAAGGTTTCCAGGCCCTTGTTCATCAGAGTCGCGCTGTCGATGGTGATCTTGGGCCCCATCTTCCAGGTTGGATGTGCCAGGGCCTCCTGCGCGGTCACTCCGGAAAGGGACTTCTTCGTGCGGTAGAAGGGGCCTCCGGATGCGGTGAGCAGGAGACGTTTCACGGCCCGGCGGTCTTGTCCGCGCAGGCACTGGAAAACGGCTGAGTGTTCGCTGTCGACGGGCAGAAGCGTGGCGCCGTACTTTTTGGCTTCGCGCATGACCAGTTCCCCCGCCATGGTCAAGGATTCTTTGTTAGCGAGCGCGACAGTCTTGCCTGCGCGTAATGCCGCCAGGAGCGGCTGGAGCCCGATGGTTCCGACGACGGCGGAAACCACGTAATTCGCTCCCGGCCAGGAAGCCAGTTCCATCAAACCGTTAAGCCCGCTGAGGACTTTGAGCGGGCGTCCGCGCATGCGAATATGGCGGTCGCGGATCGCTGCCGCTGCCGTCTCATCCCATTCCACCACGACTTCCGGCTCAAAGCGGCGAATTTGTTCCATCAGCCTGTCAAGCTGTCCGTAAGTTCCCAGCCCGACCACGCGGCAGTGATCGCCCATCCGCCTGATGACATCCAGCGTCTGCACCCCGATGGAGCCAGTCGAACCCAGGATGACGATCCGCCGCCCTAATTTATGAGGCATTTGCAAACTCCTTCAACCGTTAATGCTTAAGAAAGGCCCAGAAATAGTAATAGAAGGGTGCGGCCAGAAGAAACGAGTCAAAGCGGTCCAGAACACCCCCGTGGCCGGGCAGAAGCCGCGAGGAATCTTTGATGCCGGCGCCGCGCTTCAAGACGGATTCGCCAAGATCCGAAATAAAGGCCAAAGTCCCGATGACGATCGCCAGACCCATCGCTTCGGGCAGGCGCAGGTAAGGCCGCAAAACACTCATCTGGAAGATGGAGGCGACCCCCGCCGCCGCGATGAGGCCTGCCAACGTTCCTTCCCAGGTCTTTTTCGGGCTGATCGATGGCGCTATGGGGTGCCGGCCCCAGCGTACTCCGACGAAATAGGCGGTTATGTCTTCCGCCCAGATGAGAGCAAAAAGCAGGAACGTGATCTCCCTCCCGCCCGGCCGCAGGTCGCGCATCAAAAGAAGATGCGACAAGGACCAGGCCACATAAAAAATTCCGAGGAGAGTGACTCCCCACTCCGACAAAGACGTGTCGGCCGGGCCTTTCGCCAAACTGCGCGCGACAATCAGGACCATGAGCAGTCCCAGGAGCGCGGAGGTGGTTTGATTATCGGTCGCTTGCCCGAAGGAGACCCCGTTTAAGAAGACGGAGAGAACGACGAGCACGCTGGCCAGAAGGCCGAGCCAAGGATACGAGGGATACCCGGTCTCCTCCGCGAGAAAATAAAACTCGCGGACGCCCAGCATCACGATTCCGAGGACAATGAACAGAAACGGAAGTCCGCCGAAGAAAATGGACCCTAGAATCAGCACGGCGCCGGCGACCCCAGTCATGATCCTCGGGAGCAACACGGGCTAAAGTCCCCCGAAGCGGCGATCGCGCCGCTGGAATTCGGCGATGGCTTCGTAGAGATGTTGCCGCCGGAAATCCGGCCAGAGGGTCTTGGTCACATAGAGCTCGGTGTAGGCGGATTCCCAGAGAAGAAAATTCGAGAGGCGCATTTCTCCGGAGGTCCGGATCAGCAGATCCGGCTCCGGGCAGTCCGGCGCGTACAGAAAACGGGAAAGTACTCTTTCGTCGATTTTCCTGTGTCCGGCATCCATCGCCTGATTGCAGGCGTCGACGATTTCCTGACGCCCGCCGTAATTGAGAGCGAGAATGAGCGTGATCCCCTTATTGTGCGAGGTGGCCAGGATGGCTTCAGCCAGACGTTTGCGGGCACCTTCCGGGAGCGCGTTCAGCCGACCGATGGCCCGCAGTCGCACATGATTTTTCTGAAGATCAGGGAGCTCGCGAACGATGTACTCCTGGAGCAGATGCATAAGCGCCTGCACTTCGGCGCCCGGCCGCGCCCAGTTTTCTGCCGAAAAGGCGTACAGGGTCAGATAGCGGACACCAAGATCGCCGCAAGCCTTGACGACCTCGCGCACGGAGTTGATTCCGCAGCGATGGCCGAAAATACGCGGGAGATGCCGGCTTTTGGCCCAGCGGCCGTTGCCGTCCATAATGACCGCCACATGGACCGGTAGGCGCGTTTTATCCAGGACGGGCAGGGCAAGCGACGAGGTTCGGTGAGACATCAAGGTGGGCATGAGTCAGTTTACCAAAACCCGACTAGACTTCCATGATGTCGCGCTCTTTGGCCGCGAGCATCTCGTCCACCTTTTTGACGTAAAGATCGGTCATTTTCTGGATATCGTGTTCGGCCTTCTCGCGATCGTCTTCAGCGATCTCCTTCGCCTTCTCCGCCTTCTTGAGCTTTTCGACGCCGTCGCGCCGCTCGTTGCGGATGGACACGCGATATTCCTCAGACATCTTGCGGACAACCCGGATCAGGTCCTTGCGCCGATCTTCCGTCAAGGCCGGAATCTGCAGACGGATGAGGGACCCGTCATTGGAAGGGTTCAGCCCGAGATCGGATTTCTGGATGGCTTTTTCGATCGCCTGCATGGCGCCTTTGTCCCAGGGCCGGATTTCGAGCGTCCGGGCTTCCGGAGCGGCCACATTGGCCAGCTGGTTGATCGGCGTAAGCGTTCCGTAGTACTCGACGCGGACGTTTTCGAGAAGCGCCGCGCTGGCGCGGCCGGTCCGAAGCGTGGAGAAGTCTCCCTTCATCTTGTCGAGAGTTTTGGTCATCTGACTTTCAGTGTTGGCAATGATCTCACGTTCAGACATGAACTTAATCCTTGCTGGGCTTAATGAGGGTCCCGACGGCATCGCCGGCCACCGCGCGCCGGATATTGCCGTCCTTATAGAGGTTAAAGACCATGATGGGCAAATGGTTGTCCATGCAGAGGGAGAAGGCGGTCGTGTCCATGACGCGCAGGCGCTTTCGGATCGCCTCCATGGCGGTCAATTCCGTGAGGCGCTTGGCTTTCGGATTGGTCCGGGGATCGTCCGAGTAAACCCCGTCCACCTGGGTCCCTTTGAGCAACACGTCCGCGTTGATTTCCACCGCGCGCAGAGCGGCCGTCGTATCCGTGGAAAAATAGGGGTTTCCGGTGCCGCCGGCAAAAATGACCACGCGGCCCTTTTCGAGATGGCGGATGGCCCGCCGGCGGATGAACGCTTCGGCGAGCTTGGCGATTTCGATCGCGCTCTGCACGCGGGTCGGGATGCCCATTTTTTCCAGGGCATCCTGGAGCGACAACGCATTAATGACGGTGGCGAGCATCCCCATGTAGTCGGCGGTCACGCGTTCGATGCCGCGGGCGCGGTCGGAGGTGCCGCGCCAGATATTCCCCCCGCCGACCACGATGGCCATCTGGGTGTTGGCGGTTAAGGCCTGGGAAATTTCCTTGGCAATGTGCTGAATGGCGTCGACATCAATACCGTAGCGTTCATTGCCGCGAAAGGCTTCGCCTGAGATTTTAAGGAGGACTCGCTTGGGTTTACGCGTGGCAGCCACTCAATCTTTCCCAACTTCGTAGCGGGCAAAGCGCCGGAGCACAATCTTTTCTCCGGTCTTGGCCGACGCTTCGGTCAGAAGGTCCTTCACCTTGACTTTCCCGGATGGCTCTCGCACATAAGGCTGCTCCAGAAGACAAAACTCGGACAGGTACTTATCCAGACGACCTTCGGCGATTTTGGCCGCCACAGGCGCCGGCTTTTTTTCTTTCACGGCTTCCTGTTCAAATTCCCTGCGCTTGACATCCAGCGCTTCCGGCGGGACCTGGTCGCGCGACACCCAGCGCGGCCTCATCGCGGCAATCTGCATGCCGAGCTCTTTGACCAGAGTCTGAAAATCGTCCGTGCGCGCCACAAAATCGGTTTCGCAGTTCAGCTCGAGAAGAACCCCAACATTGCCGCCGAGATGGATGTAAGATCCGACCATCCCTTTGGAGGCGTCTTTCCCCTCGCGCTTGGCCGCCAGAGCGACGCCGCGATCGCGCAGCCAGGCTTTGGCCTTTTCAAAGTTGCCGCCAGACTCTTCGAGCGCTTTTTTACAGTCCATGATGCCTGCGCCGGTCTGCTCGCGCAGGTCCGAAATCTGTGAAGCGGTGACGGGACTTCCGTTGGCTTTCGACATGACTTAATGCGAACTGCTGGGGATAATCGGTTCTTCCACGGCGGGAGCGGCCGGTGGCTCGGACAGCTCAATCGGCGCTTCGGTGGATGGCTGCTCGGCGCCTTCCGGAGCCGCCGCCACAGGCGTCGCCGCCTTTTCCGCTTCCGCTTTTCCTTCCAGGATGGCGTCCGCCATCAGCGTGCAGAAAAGCTTGACCGACCGGATCGCGTCATCGTTGCCCGGGACCGGGTAGTCGATGAGGTCCGGATCGCAATTGGTGTCGCAGACCGCGACCACGGGAATTTCCATGCGCCGAGCCTCGAGAATCGCGGTATTTTCCTGAACCGGATCGATCACGAACAGGCACCCCGGAAGGCTGGCCATGCCCTTAAAACCGGTCAGCGTCTTGGCCAGGCGAAGACGCTCTTTTTCCAGCCGCGAGACTTCTTTCTTGGACATCACGCGGAAAAGACCATCGGCTTTCATCTTATCCAGCTCATTCAGCCGCCCGATCGATCGCTTGATGGTTTCAAAATTGGTGAGGGTGCCGCCGAGCCAGCGCTCGCTGACATAAAAAGCGCCGCAGCGCTGCGACTCGGTGACGATCGCATCCTGGGCCTGCTTCTTGGTGCCGACAAAAAGAATCGGGAGCCCCTGCGCGGCCATATCGCGAATGAATTTATAAGCCTTTTTAAGCTCTTTGGCTGTTTTCTGAAGATCGATGATATGGATGTTGCTGCGGGAACCAAAGATATACTTCGCCATCTTGGGGTTCCAACGCCGCGTTTGATGCCCGAAGTGCACACCAGCTTCGAGCAACGCTTTCATGGATATCGTTGCCATTATTTTATTTTTCTCCTCTAAATGTCTGCGTATTATAGCAAAGGGCTTAGCTTCTCACGCAAGATTCTTTGAGGATATTTCAGGTTAGCAGATTCGGGTCACGATATACTGCGCGATGGAGTTTAAAGTCTGCCTGGGCGTCGAATCAGAAAAGCTGTAGAGGGCGTTTTTGGCTTGTTGGGCAAAATTGGACGCCTGCCTGAGTCCCTCCTTGATCGCTCCGGATTCATTGACCCACGCGATGATCTTCTGGACATTCTCGCTGGTCGGCGCGCGCAGCCAGCCGAGGAATTTCTCTCTCTCAGCCGGCTGAAGCCTATCACGCAGCCAGATGAGCGGAAGAGTCAGCTTGCCGTTGGCCAGATCCGTCCGCAGCGTTTTCCCCGTGACCTCTTCTTCGCCGATCAAATCCAGGGTGTCATCGATGATCTGGAAAGCCATGCCGAGATTCCAGCCGTAATGGCCAAGGGCGGTGGATTGGTTCGTTGAAAGTCGCGCCAGGCGGGCCCCGCCGCGCATCGCGGCTCCCATCAGGGTCGCCGTCTTGTTATCAATGAATGAAAGATACTCCGACAGCGACAAGTCGAGCTGGAAACGCCGGCGCACCTGGTTGATTTCCCCTTGGCATATCGAACGGGTCGAGCGGGCAAACAGGTCGATCAGTTGAGGGTCGTTCAAGCCGGCCAGAAGCGAAAACCCTTCCACATAAAGGAAATCGCCGAGAAGAATCGCCACTTCGTCGCCGAATTTGATCGCCGCCGTCGGCTTCCGATGACGCAGAACCGCGCGATCCACAATATCGTCGTGCAGCAAGGTGGACAGATGAATGAGTTCCGCCGCGGCGCCGACAACAATCGCATCGTCGCCCTGGGACCCGCCAAGCTGGGCGCTCAAGACGACCAGCGCCGGCCGCAGACGTTTGCCTCCGGCCTGAACGACGTATTCCACGATTTCGGGAATCATTCCCTTGCCGCGGGTCGCGACTTCCTGAAGGACCCCTTCGGTCTGGAGCAGATACGGGAATATGCCCTGGTAAAGGTCTTCGAGACGGGCCTGTTCCTGCTTGAGATTGACCGAACCGCTCATGGCTGAACCGGCGTCGTTTGTTCCATCGCAGACCGCGAAGCGAGTCGTTCCGCCTTGGCAAAACCGACCTGGGGGAAGAGGCCGAGGAAGAGCGTCACAAAGGAGGTCACGGCCAGAGTCAGCCGCATGGATAGCTCCATCGGCACGGGGGCCTCGGAAACCGGCGCCTGGAAATACATGGCGCGCAAGATCTTGAAATAATACCCGACCGAAATCACGCTGTTGACGGCCGCCAGAACCACCAGCCACGTCCATCCGGCGTTGAAAGCGGCCCAGAAGACATAAAACTTAGCGACAAACCCTACCGTTGGAGGAACTCCGGCGAGACTGATCAGAAACAGTGCGAAAAGAGCGCTGAGGAGAGGCGCCTTCTTTCCGAGGCCGGCAAAGGCCGTGAGATCTTTCGAACGCAGGGCGTTGGCGACGCAAATCACGACCGCAAAAGCGCCGAGATTCATAAACAAATACGCGCCGCCATAAAAATAAACGCTGGAGATTCCCGTCGCGCCGCCCGCAATCAAACCCAGCATCAGATAGCCCATGTGCGCAATGGAGGAGTATGCGAGCAGGCGGACGACATGGGTTTGCCGAAGTCCAATGACATTGGCCACGGTCATCGTGAGCGCCGCGAGAAGTGCCAGAACATTGACCGCTCCCAGCTGGGCGCTCGGGAGAGTCAGGTTGAAGACGCGCAGCGCAATCGCCACACCGGCCACTTTCGGCGCCACCGACAGGAAGGCCGCCACCGGTGTGGGCGCGCCTTCAAAGGCATCAGGCACCCACATATGGAAAGGGACGAGCGCGATCTTAAAGCCGAAGCTGACGAGGATAAAGAAGATCGCCACCAGAGCCAAGGAGGCGTGATCCCGGAGAATCTGCGCGCCGGACTGCAGGCTGGACAGGGAGGTGCTGCCGGTCAGACCGTAGAGAATGGAGATGCCGTAGGCCAGCATCGCCGACGAAAAGGCTCCAATCAGAAAGAATTTGATCGCTCCTTCGCTCGACTTCTCGACATGCTTCAGATAACCCGTCAGGATAAAACCGGGGACGCCCACCAGTTCAATCGCCAGAAAGATCATCAGGAAGTCGTTGGCGGAAGAGACCAGAATCAGGCCGACGGCGGCCAGGAGCAGAAGCCCATAATAAACCGCCAACGAGAACCCGTCAAACGTATGGTCCTGCTCGGTCAAAAGAACGACAAAAAAGATTGTCGTCAGGGCGATGCAGGTTAGAAAAAAGGAAAGCCCATCCGCCACAAGCATCCCCCGGCCATAGAGGACCGGCGACGTCAGCCCGCAGGGGCGGACGAAAGCCGCCGTCACGGCCAGGCCGGTGAGGGTCAACCAGAAAGCCGTCTTGCGGGATCCCCCGCCTTTTAAGGTATCCACTCCGAACAGGAGGAAGGCGAAGGCGCTCAAAGACAGAGTCGGCGCCAGGAGGAAAAGGCTGTTCATCCCACCACCTCTTTTATTGCTTTTACTCGCTTGCAAGCGTAGGCAGTATTCGCAAAAGCAAGCGAGTAAAACTCAGCCGACATGGGTCGGCTGAAGGTCGCTTGCGACCGCAAAAAAAGAGGTGGTGGGATCATGGCGTCGGAAGTTTCAGCAGATCGACCAGATGGGTCAGCGTGGTATTCAGCGGCGAAATCAACAGCGAAGGCGCAACGCCGAAGAGGACCATCAGGAGGCACAGCGGCACGGTGGCGATAAGCTCCCGGGCATTCATGTCCGTCAGTTTTTCCCACTTCGTGTTCAACGCGCCGAGGAACACTTTCTTGATCATGATAAGGAAGAAAGCCGCCGTGATCAAAATGCCCAGAAGCGAGACCAGCGTGATGTAGCGGTACGCCGCGACTTGGAAAGAACCCAGGAAGCATAAAAATTCGCTCACGAATCCGGAGAGGAGCGGGAGGCCCAGCGACGCAAAGCAGGCCAGGGTCATGATACCCGTATAGACCGGAACTTTCGTGCCGAGACCCCCGAAGGCGTTGATGTCGCGCGTGTGGGTACGGTCATAAAGGACACCCACCAGAAGGAAGAGCGCGCCGGTGATGATTCCATGATTGATCATCTGCAGGGCGGCGCCCGTAAATCCGATGACATTCAAGGAGGCCATCCCGAGGAGCGCATATCCCATGTGATTGACCGACGAGTAGGCGATCATGCGTTTGATGTCGGTCTGCGCCAGACAACAGAAAGCGCCATAAACGATATTGATCGCTGCGATCATGGCCAGCCCGTACGCGAGCCGCTGAGTGGCCAGCGGCAGAAGCGGAAACGAAAAGCGCAGGAGTCCGTAAATCCCCATTTTCAGCAGAACACCGGCCAGAATGACGGAAACCGCCGTTGGCGCCTCGACGTGGGCCAGCGGGAGCCAGGTATGAAACGGGAAAGCCGGGATCTTGACCGCAAACCCGAGATAGAATCCGAGGAAAATCCACAGCTGCAGGCTCCTCGCCAGGGCGGGGCTTTGCTTGAGCAACTCTAAATAATCGAACGTATGCGGAGTTGTGTTGAAGTAGAGGGCCAGCAACGCGATCAACATGAAAACGCTTCCGAAAAGCGTGAAAAGAAAAAACTTGATCGCGGCATATTCCTTTTGGGGACCGCCCCAGATCCCGATCAGGAAGTACATGGGCACCAGCGTCAGCTCCCAGAACACATAAAATAGGAACATATCCAGCGCGACAAAAACACCGAGCATGGCGGTTTCGAGCAGCAGAAAGAAGAAGAAGTATTCTTTAACGCGCTCCTGGATCCCGAAGGAAGCGATGATCGACAAGAGGGTCAAGAGAGTCGTCAAAACCACGAGCGTCAGGGAGAGCCCATCGATCGCCATGAAATAATGGATGTTGAAGGCCGCAATCCAGTTGAATTTTTCCACAAACTGGAAATCCGAAACCGCGCCATTGAAGTTGGCCCAGAGCCACAGGGATGCGACAAAGGCGGCCGCGCTGGAGGCCACGGCAATCGCCCGGGCCACCTGCACCTTCTCCTTCGGGGTAAGTAAAATGCCGATTCCGCCGATCAGCGGTAAAAAAGTAACCAATGAAAGTACACCCATCGGATCCTCCTCTAATGTTTAGCGAAAGTTTCCATGGTCATCAGAAGCGCGGCCAGCGTCATCGTGATGACCAGAAGATAATTCTGCACAAACCCGTTCTGCACGCGGCGGGCCAGAGCTCCGAGGGTCTCCGCGCTCCGTCCGCTTTCGTTCACAAGACCATCCACCACATGATCGTCGATCCAGCTTTGAATTCTGGACCAGAGACTGGCGATCCATCCAAATCCGTCGACGAAGATCCGGTCTACAACATAAAAATCAAACCAGAAAACCGCCTCGGCTAATTTTCCCGTCGGCCGGACAAAGACTGCCCAATACATTTCATCAACGTAATATTTGTTTTTCAAGAGCCGATACACGGGCGCAAAAACGCTGGAGAGCTGCTTAACGGTAGCCAGAGAACCCAGATAAAGTGCCCCGCCGACAATCAGCCCCAATAGACCCATACCTAATCCGACCCAGCCGACCCAATACGGCTCCGCGGCCTCAGGAAGGCCCGCCATCGGGAAAAATCGGCCAAGGGTCTCAGGGCTATGCATGATCCAGCCGAGCCCGATGGCCGGAATGGCCAGACCCATCAGAGGAATGATCATGCTCCAAGGGGACTCCTGTGCATGGGCGAAACGATCCCGTTCGCGCGGATCGCCCAGGAAAACAAGAGAAAAAGCCCGCATCATATAGAAGGACGTCAGAAAGGCTCCGGCGCAGCCGATGACGTACAGAAGCAGGTGGTGGGAGCGATAAGCCGCGCCGAGAATCATTTCCTTCGAATAATACCCTGACGTCCCCCAGAATCCGACCAGGGCGAGCGTTCCGCAGAGGAAGGTCCAGAAGGTGGCCGGCATCTGCTTGGAAAGACTCCCCATTTTCCAGATGTCATTGGTATGCACCGCATGGATGATGGATCCGGCGGCAAGAAAGAGAAGCGCTTTGAAGACAGCATGGGTCGTTAAATGGAAAAGCCCCGCCGAGTAGCCGCCGACGCCGAGCCCCATGATCATGTAGCCCAGCTGGGAAATGGTGGAATAGGCGAGCACCTTTTTCACGTCGTCCGCCGTGACCGCGATCGTCGCCGCAAAAATGGCGGTGATCCCCCCCACCCAGGCCACCACTTCAAGCGCCTGCGGCGCCTGCAGGAAAAATCCGTACGAGCGCGCGATCAGATAAACGCCGGCGGCCACCATAGTGGCCGCATGAATGAACGCGGAAACGGGCGTCGGACCTTCCATGGCGTCCGGCAGCCATACGTGGAGCGGCATCTGCGCGGATTTACCGATCGTTCCGCAGAAGAGCAAAAGCGCAATGATGGTCGACATATGCATTGAAACATTCCCGTCGCGCAGATGACCCTGGATCTGCGTGAAGTTAAAAGTGCCGAGGACGAAGAAAATCGTCAGGAGGCCGGCATAAAAGCCCAGATCGCCCAAACGCGTCGTGAGGAAGGCCTTGTTGCCCGCGGCGGCCGCCGCATCGCGTTCAAATTCGAAGCTGATGAGAAAGTAGGAGCAGGCTCCCATGATTTCCCAGCCGATGAAAAACTGTAGGTAGTTATTCGCCATGACCAGCGCCAGCATCGCGGCCGTAAAGAGCGACAAATACGAGAAGAACCGCTTGAACCGCGGTGCGTCGTGCATATAGCCGACGGAATAGATCTGAATCAGCGCGCTGATGCCGCTGACCGCCACGGCGAGAATCAGAGAAGGCCCATCCAGCAGAACACCCCATTCAAATTGGAACAGCCCGACATCAAACCAGGGATAATGAATCTCATACGGCAGTCTCAGGGTGCCGTCCAGGACCTGCATCAAGAGATCGAACGAAATCCCGAAGCTCACCACGCAGGCAAGAATTCCTAAAGCCGCCCCCTTGATCGGCAGCCAGCGGCCGAAGAAAAAAATCAAAAGCGCCGCGGCGAAGGGCAGAAGCAGAATGAGATACGCGTATTCAACCATGAAGGATATTCATCTTTTCTGTGTAGACGCTCTTGATGTTCCGGTAAATCGCCAGAACGAGCGAAAGGCCGACCACCGCCTCGCCGGCGGCGAGAGTCATGACAAAAATGACGAAGCCCTGGCCCCACACCTGGCTCGGATGAAGAAAGCGATTAAAAGCGACCAGATTGATGTTGGCGGCGTTGAACATGAGTTCAATCGACATCAGGATGCCAAGGATGTTGCGCCTGGTCAGCGCGCCGTAGATGCCGATGCCGAAGATGATGGCCGACAGCATCAAAAAATGATGGAGGGATAGAGTCATCGCTGGTCCCCTTTCTCAAGCCCGAAATAGACAGCTCCCACAAGGGCGGCCAGAAGAACAAGCGAAACCGCTTCAAAAGGGATCACCATGTCGCCCAGGAGGAGCCGTCCGACCGACGCCGTGGTGGGCATCGGCGCAGCCGTGACAAAAACTCCCCGATAGACGGCCCTGAACTGCATGATCAGCACGCCGGCCACCGCCAGAGCCAAAAGTGCGCCCCAGACCCATGGCTCGTTGGTCTGACGGTCGAGATGGTCCTGCGGCCGTTGCGACAGCATGATCACGAAGAGCATGATAATCATGATGCCGCCCACATAAATCAGGAGCTGCCCGGCCGCCACAAAATCTGCGCCGAGAAACGCGAAGAGCCCGGCCACAACGCCCAGGGCCGCCGTCAGCGCTATCGCACCGCGGAAAACCGATTTGGACGTCACCACGACGACGGACAGGCCGATCAGGAGCGCCGCCATGACTCCGAAGATGAGGGTCGAAAGCGTTTGTTCCATATTATCTCCGCAACAGAATCATGAGCCCGGCCAGGCCGATATTGACGATCGACCAGGGTAAAAGAAACTTCCAGCAAAATTGCATGAGCCGGTCTACGCGCAGGCGCGGGAAGGTCCAGCGAAACCAGAGAAAAATAAAGATGAGCGCAGAGGTCTTGGCTAGAAACCAGGCCCAGGTCGGGATCCATCCGCCAGCCGTAAAGCCGTCGCCGCCGCCGAAGAAGAGGGCCACCGCCATCGCGCAGGCCAGAAACATATAGGCGTACTCGGCAAGAAATAATAGCCCAAATTTAAGGCCGGAAAATTCGGTATGGAAGCCGGCGACCAGCTCCGATTCGGCTTCCGGAATGTCGAACGGCGTCCGGTTGGTCTCCGCCACGGAGGCGATGAGGAAAATGAGGAACGCGATCTGTCCAATGACCGGATAAAAGATGAACCACCTGGGGA
>Ga0182027_10003382_pt1 | contig 25349 bp, 19 predicted proteins | sample 712E1DmetaG_FD_121300 | JGI IMG/M metagenome (GOLD analysis project Ga0182027, IMG submission 121300) | Permafrost microbial communities from Stordalen Mire, Sweden - 712E1D metaG (Illumina Assembly) | ecosystem: Environmental > Terrestrial > Soil > Wetlands > Permafrost | place: Sweden...
AATGTTGAATTCTTTTTCAAACTCCATGATCAACTCAACAGTGTCAAGAGAGTCAGCCCCCAGATCATTCGTAAAACTAGCTTCCGGAGTTACTTCTGATTCGTCAACGCCAAGTTTGTCAACTATAATCTCTTTTACTCTTGTGGCAATGTCAGACATAATAATAATTTTTAATTAATAATAATTTTTAGACAGTGCAAAGAAATATATTTGTACTATATTTTTCAAGAGATTTGATGTTTTTTTATTAGTATCACATCATAATAAACTGATAACCAGTAAAATAATTAATCCAAACAGAGAAACGGGAATAACATTCAAAATAATCTAATTATCATAAAATGAGGAATATAGCAATTTTTGCTAGTGGCAATGGTTCTAATGCCGAAAATATTATAGCGTACTTTTCGACCAAAAATACAGCAAAAGTTGCACTAGTTTTGTCGAACAAACGTGATTCCTTTGTATTAGAACGTGCTACAAAGCATAATATAAGGTCTGTTTTTTTCGACCGTAAAGAATTTTATGTGACAGGAAAAGTATTAAGATACCTTTTACTTTATAAAATAGACTTCATTGTGCTCGCGGGATTTTTATGGCGTGTGCCAGATTATATCCTTGAACCTTATAAGGACCGGATAATTAATATCCATCCGGCATTATTGCCGGGCTACGGAGGCAAAGGTATGTATGGAGAATATGTTCATCGGGCAGTTATAGAAAACTGTGAAAAGGAATCCGGGATTTCAATTCACTTCGTAAATGAGTCTTATGATCAAGGGGCTCTCATTTTCCAGATAAAGTGTAAAGTTGAGACTTCAGATACACCTGATTCACTTGCACAAAAAATTCATTCTCTTGAATATCTGTATTATCCCAAAGTCATTGAAGATATTGTGATTAAACTTCCGGAATTCTCAGTTAAAAGTTCCGAGGAGGCTTAAAACAACTGTTTTTATCTTTTCAAATTTGTCTTTATTTTCCTCCAGAACGGGCTCAACAGGCGGAGCATCTACCTTAAGAGGATCGACCGGATACCCATTTTTATAAAACCTGAAATCAAGATGCGGTCCTGTAGCCATGCCACTCATTCCGACATACCCTATAATATCTCCTTGTTTTACAGCGGCTCCTGCATATATACCAGGGCCAAAACTGCTTAAGTGCATATAAGCTGTTGAGTACACACTATTGTGTTTAATTCTGACAATTCTTCCGGGTTCAGCTTCTATAGTAGCTGATATAATCTTCCCATCACCAATTGTATGAACAGGCGTTCCGATTGGCGCCGCATAATCAACACCATAATGAGGCCTGACTATTCTAAGAATCGGATGCATCCTTGCAGAGGAAAAGACGGAGGTTATCCTTGAGAATCTCAATGGCGCTTTGAGGAAAGCTTTTCGCAGGCTGTTCCCTTCAATATCGTAAAAGCTCTCTTTCCCTTCCTGTATCATGGGAATGGCAAATATCTTATTCCCGGAATGGTCAAACTCAGCTCCATAAATTCTGCCAATCCCCATAGAATAATTTCCAATATATTTTTCTTCATAAATGACTTTAAATTCATCTCCTTTCTGCAAACCGAAAAAATCAATAGTCCAGGCATAGATATCAGAAAGCGATGTTGCAAGCTCGGGGTTCAACTTATCATCAATCATAGCATTCCAGAGGGATGATTCAATTTTACCTGAATCGAATTTAATAACTGAATTTACCTTCTGTCGGTAAGGTGTGATATTGAGAGAATCTTTAAAACTAAAAATATAAAATAATGATGGATCATGTTCATAAATAAAATATCTGGCTTTTCCGATAGAATCTCTTCCGGACAATACTGTATAGTTATTACCAGACCTCATATTCCTTACATCGAAAATTTTCGACGAATTTCTGACGACAATATCAATATCCTGAAGAGTAATACCATATTGAGTAAGGATGTCAGGAAGAAACCGGTTTGGCCTGATTTTGCCTGTTATAATTTTATAAGCACCAACAGGTATCCCAAACATTTTTGTGGTATCCCGGTCTTGATTTTTTTTAATTGTATCAGCTGCTGGAATAATGAGGGAAGATTTTTTTTCTGATATATTATTACAGGAAGAAAGTATTAGAATAAATAATAAATTCAGAATAATCTTCATTAAATGAGCAGAAAAGCCTTGAATAATCTTATTATTGAAATTCAATTGCTGGATTGATTATTTTATAACAATATTCACTATCCTGTTTGGCACTACAATAATATTTGCAGGTACAATATCCCCAAGCCATTTTTTTGTTCTTTCATCACCAAGAATAATACTTATGATTTCATTTGTTTCCATATTAACTGGAAGTTCAATTTTAAAGCGCATTTTACCATTAAATGAAACAGGATATTCAAAAGTGGTTTCTTTCAGGTATTCTTCATTGACTAAAGGCCATGTCTCATATGCAATTGTATTGCCATTTCCCAATATAGACCACAATTCTTCAGAAAGATGAGGGGCGAATGGAGAAAGTATCTTTACAAAGGTCTCCGCAGAGGCTAAGGTTATTTTTCCTTTTTTGGTTACCAGATTTAAAAATATCATCATAGCGGAAACAGCTGTATTGAACCTGAGGTTTTCAATATCAGCCTGAACTTTTTTGATAGTCTGATGCAATCCTTTGAGTATTTCCCGATCTTCTTCGCCGGAAATAATGTTTTCAGGATTTGATATAAATCTGAATGCCCGTGAGAGAAAGCCCGAGACTCCTTTCACACCCTTATCATCCCAGGGTTTTGTGACATCGAGGGGTCCCATAAACATCTCGTAAAGTCTAAGGGAGTCGGCCCCATACTTTGATGTGACATCGTCAGGATTCACAACATTTTTGAGTGTTTTGGACATTTTGGCTACAATCTGCCTGAGTTCAGCTCCTGTTTCTTTTTGATAGAACTTGCCATCTTTTTCCATAATAAGATCGCTTGCAACTTTCGCACCAGTACCTGTTTCATAGGCAAAAGCAAGGATCATTCCCTGGTTAAAAAGTTGTTTATAGGGTTCATCAGTCGAGACTATTCCAAGATCGAATAGTACTTTATGCCAGAAGCGGCTATAAAGAAGATGAAGAACTGCATGTTCAGCGCCCCCGATATAAAGGTCAACGGGCATCCAATACTTCTCTTTTATCGGATCGAAAATATGTTTGTCATTCTTTGGATCAATGAAACGCAGATAATACCAACAAGAACCAGCCCACTGAGGCATCGTATTTGTTTCACGTCTTCCTGTCCGACCGTTTTTATCTTTTACGACAAGCCAGTCAGATGCGTTTGAAAGAGGAGATTCTCCTGTTTCTCCCGGGAGATATTTTTCAAGTTCGGGAAGTCGGAGAGGAAGTTCTTTTTCATCAATAAGAGTAATTTCACCATCATCCCAGTGAATTACGGGGAACGGTTCTCCCCAATATCGCTGCCTGCTGAACAGCCAGTCGCGTATTTTGTAGTTGACTTTTGCTTTACCAATTACATTTGATTCAAGCCAGTCGGTAATCTTTTTAATTCCGGCTTCTTTGTTAAGGTCATTGATATCAATTTCAGTCTGTTTATCAGACGAATTGATATATTTCCCGTCCTCAGTCCAGCATTCCTTCCCTGCCAGAATCCTTTTCTTCTGATCATGATCGGTAACATCAGGATCCTGGATACAAACAATCGGAAGACTGAACTTCTTGGCAAACTCGAAATCCCTTGTATCATGAGCCGGAACTGCCATAATGGCTCCTGTTCCATAACCGGTAAGAACATAATCAGCTACCCAGACCGGTATCTTTTTCAGATTCACAGGGTTTATAGCATATCTACCTGTAAAGACTCCGGTTTTTTCCTTTGAAAGGTCAGTACGATCGAGATCTGATTTAAGAGATGCTGACTTAATATAGTCATTTACAGATTTTCTGGCATCCAGTGTCGTAATTTTGTCGAGGAGATTATGTTCCGGGGCTATAACCATGTATGTTGCTCCGAAAAGAGTATCAGGACGTGTTGTGAAAACTGTCAGTTTTTCATCAAGTCCTTCAAGATCAAAATCAACCTCAGCACCTGTTGAACGGCCGATCCAGTTTCGCTGCATATCTTTTATGCCTTCCGGCCAGTCAAGATCATCAATTCCTTTGAGCAGTCTATCTGCGTAAAGTGGGATACGAAGCATCCATTGTTTCAGGTTCTTCTTTTCAACTATGTTTCCGCATTTTTCATGTGAACCATCAGTCAGAACTTCCTCGTTTGCACATACAATACGGCAGTTCGCGCACCACCATACTTGTGCATTATCATAATATGCGAGTCGCTTTGAATCGACAAATTTCCTTATTTCGAATTCTCCGGACTTTAAAATATTTTCAGGTATTTTCAGCTCTGAAATATGACGACCTTTCTGAAGTTCATCATCAAACCATGTATTGTGAAGCTTAATAAATATCCACTGAGTCCATTTATAATAATCCGGATCGGTGGTATTTATCTCACGATCCCAGTCATAACTAAGGCCCAGTTCTTTTATCTGTCTTCGGAAAGTGTCGCAATTATTTCTTGTTGTAGCTGAAGGGTGTGTACCTGTCTGGATAGCATATTGTTCTGCCGGAAGTCCGAAAGCATCCCATCCCATAGGGTGAAGGACATTATATCCCATCATTCTTTTATACCTGCTGAAAATATCAGTTGCCGTATAGCCCTCAGGATGTCCTACATGTAATCCTGCTCCGGAAGGGTAGGGAAACATATCAAGAACATAACACTTTTTAGGATTATCCATATTTTCAGGAGTTTTGAAAGTTTTGTTTTTCTCCCAATATTTCTGCCACCTCTTTTCTATATCCTGGAAATTGTAATCCATCTTACTCTTTTCTTGAATGTTTATATGCTTTTCTAGGACTGCGAAAATAGAAAATCTTTGTCAGATTTCATTATTGATATTAGTTCAACAGTTTGCCTTCAGATCTAAAAAGTCATTAATAAGTTGGAAAACCGGGCTATTGATTATACTTTTGCGAGGATTAAATGGTCCCGTAGTTCAATGGATAGAATGGCAGATTCCGGTTCTGTTGGTTGGGCGTTCGAGTCGCCCCGGGATCACAAAAAGGCGCTTTTGAGTGCCTTTTTAAGTTAAATGGGAAAGGTCAAAAATTGAAGAGAGAATGAGTGAAATGAACAAAGGGTGGGAATCTTCGACCCAACCATAAATAGTTCTTTTAATTGTGACATTTGTTATAATCGGATCTTAAAATCCAATAAATGAATGACGGCAGGACCACAGGATAATTAGCCCCTGAGGAGTTCTATCATCTTTTTTATTGCTTCAGCATCGGTTAAGTTTTTTATTGGAGATAAACCTGAAACAGATCTGGCAATATTCAGATCTTCTTCAGTAATTAAATCTTTTCCAATAAAAATCATATATAATACTGCTGACCTTATTGAATTCGCTTTCACTCTTAATGAATACAGGCTATAACGTGCAGGGAAAGGATGAACATATCTTATTTCATTGTTAAAAGACTTCAATACCCATTCGGAATCATCCGATAATTTAATTATTCTGAGGTCTTTTGGATCCATGCCTGCCCATTTAACAAAATGGTCTCTTTTAATCAGGTGATTATCTTCCAGAAATTTCAAAATCTCAAGAATAACATCTTCTGGTGATAAATCCCCATAATAGATGTCCATCAGGGAACCTCCAATGTGTTTAAGATCTTTTATGACTGAAAGATTTTTAATCTTCTTTTCGGTAATCAGATTTTCGCTGATATATTCTCTTATGAATCCAAGATGGTGCTTCAGAGGATTAAATAAAAGTGGTGGCGGAATGTGATCAAAACCCAGCACAATAAATGACTATGAAATGGTTATCTGAAATACGAATTTATTGAATTTCTTCGATTACCTCAATCTGCCAATCGACTGAAGCTAAGAACCAAACACATTTTGTAGGGAGTTGGGAGAAGGCAAAATCAATTTACTACCCCAGGTTATGGGGTAGATAAATTGATATTCAAGCAATTAAAAATAGATACACAGCGATTCCCGAGGCTCATCTAATTATTCATACCTCAGCGCATCCATAGGGATAAGGTTTGCTGCTTTCTTTGCAGGGTACCAGCCGAAGAAAACGCCGATAATGGTTGCAAAAGTAAAAGCCAGAATTATAGAATAGGAGGTCAGAGTAACCGGCCAGCCCAGGAAATAGACCAAAGCTTTAGACACACCAACTCCAAGTGCTATACCGATAAGTCCGCCAAGGATGCTGAGTAACATTGCTTCAAGCAGGAATTGCCTCAGGATATCTCTTCCACGGGCACCTATAGCCATTCTTAATCCTATTTCCCTGGTACGCTCTGTTACTGAAACGAGCATAATATTCATAATTCCTATTCCTCCTACCAGCAATGATATACTGGCAATGCTGGCTAGTAAAGTAATCATGGTACCAGATGTTGCAGTAGCTGTTTGAGCGATATCAGTCTGAGTCCTTATCATATAAGGAGGATCTTCGGTCATACTAAGGTTTTTTCTGGCCCGGAGCAGACTATCTATCTGTTGTTGTGCAACCGGAATTTCAGCTTCTGAATTAGCAGAAATATATAATTGCTGAACATCAGTACTTGAACCGCGCATACGTTTTTGAATTGTGCTGTAAGGAGCATAGATGATATCATCCTGGTCCTGTCCCATAGAATTCTGTCCTTTCGATTTAAGCAAACCGATAATAGTAAAAGGAACACTCCTGATCCTTATTTTCTGTCCCACAGGATCCTCTCCCACACCAAAAAGATTATCCGAAACAGTCTTTCCCACAATACACACTTTAGCAGCACGTTTTTCATCATCATCAGTAAATCGGGCGCCGCTTTCTATGTCCAGATCACGAATGTCAAAATATTCAATATATACACCATTAACTGATGTATTCCAGTTATTTAACGCGATAACCTGTCCGTTTGCACGAGCCACGGGACTGAGATATTTTACTGCCGGGCAGTTAGCACGGATAGCTATTACGTCATCCATTTTCAGAGTTGCAGTTGAACCTGCTGCAGTTGCAACACCACCACGAAAACTTGCTCCCGGGGAGACCATTATTACGTTAGTTCCCATGCTGGCAATTTGTTTTTGGATTGCATCCCTCGAGCCTTGTCCGATTGCTATCATTGCAATAACTGAAGCCACTCCGATTATTATTCCGAGCATGGTCAGGAGTGATCTCACCTTATTCTTATTTAATGAACGGTACGCTATGACAAGTAGATTATATATTTTCATTTTTTAAAAGTTATGGATTTAATTCATCTTCTTCCGGAGGCAATGCAGCAAGTTCTTCCGTAGCATTCCTGATAGTTGAGATTTTCACCTCCTTGAATATTCTTCCATCCCTGAAAAGAACACTTCTGGAAGTAAACTGAGATATCTCAGGTTCATGAGTAATGAGTGCTATGGTGATGCCTTTCATATTTAATTGTTGAAAGATACCCATCACTTCATAGCTTGTACGTGTGTCGAGGTTTCCGGTCGGTTCATCAGCAAGAACTATAACCGGGTTATTCACTAGTGAACGGGCAATAGCCACTCGCTGTTGTTGTCCACCTGAGAGTTGATTAGGGAAATGGCCTGCACGTTCAGAAAGTCCGACCATATTAAGAGCCTCCATGGCACGTTCTCTTCTTTCTTTTGCACGTGTGCCCGGGTTATATAACAAAGGAAGTTCAACATTTTCAAGGGCTGATGTTCTGGGAAGCAGATTGAACGTCTGAAAAACGAAACCAATTTTTTTATTACGTATCCTGGCGAGCTGGTCTTTATTAAAGTCACTGACATCCTGCCCGTCAAGAATATATCTTCCATGAGTGGGCAGATCCAGGCAACCGACAATATTCATAAAAGTCGATTTGCCAGACCCACTGGGTCCCATGATGGAAGAAAGCTCACCCTGGAAGATATCAAGATTAATTCCTCGTAAAGCATGGACTTTCACTTCCCCCATGTCATAGATTTTCGTCAATTCCTGCACAGATATAATAGGATGCATTATTTTACAAATTATATATTCAAACTACAGCAAAAAACATTTTTTGTTCAATTATTTTATCTGAAACCTCCTCCTCTTCTTGCCTGAGGCATCAGAGGATTTGTGGCAATAGCAGCCACTTTATCAAGATTCTTATCGTAGGTAGCTCCAAGAACCACATTCATACTGTCATTCAATTCAGGACTTTCAACTGAAGCATATGTACCGTCCTTCAATGTTGTCCGCACCCTGACTATTTTCAGCGAATTACCATCTTTTATCCATATCTGACCTGAAGTTGAGACTCTTGATCTAGCAGGAGCAGCCTGACCCCCTCCGCCAAAACCGCCACCGAATCCGCCGCCGCCGGGGCCACCAAAACCACCACCACCTCCTGTAGATCTAGCTGGTGATCCACCAAAAGCTAACGATATACGCATTGCATCAACTCTTGTGTTTATATCAGCATCGGCAGTACCGGCTGATTTCATCCGTTCCTTCATGGATTCAATTCTGTCATTTATTCTTTTTTTGGTAGAATCAGGCAAATTAGCCATAAGTTCGTACAGGTAGAAATTTGGAGGACGGAAGCTCAGAGCTTTAACCGGGACTTTCAGCACATTTGTGGCTTCGTTGACTTTGACCGTAATATTAGCTGTCATTCCAGGTAAAAGTTTGAGATCAGGATTCGGGACATCAACAATGACTACGTAATTCACCACATTTGATACAATGACCGGATCAATTCTTATCTGTTTAACTGAACCTGTAAATTTATCCTCAGGATAGGCATCGACAGTAAAAGAAACTTCCTCACCTTCTTTGACCTGTCCGATGTCGGCCTCATCAACACTGGCCTGCACCTGCATCTTAGTAAGATCATCAACAATGGTAAACAATGTGGGTGAATTAAGACTTGCTGCGACCGTCTGTCCCTGTTCAACACTCTTGCTAATTACGACACCATCAATAGGAGCAAAGATAGTAGCATATCCAAGGTTTATCAATGCTCTGTTTAATTGCGCCTGTGCTGATATCAATGATGATTTGGCAGTCTCATAATTATCAATTGCTAAATCATAATCTGTCTGAGCCACAACCTTCTGAGCAAAGAGATCTTTGGTTCTTTCATAATCCCTTTTGGTTTGGTTTACCTGTATCTGTTGACGATACACAGCTGCTTTAGCGTCAAATACATTAGCTGATAGGGTTGTAGTATCAATTAGCGCCAAAACCTGATTTTTTCTAACCTTTGAATTATAATCAATATACAGTTTTGAAATAATTCCGGATACTTGAGTCCCAACCAGAATAGTTGTTACAGCCTGAAGTGTACCTGTTGCAGTGATAGTATTACTGATCGAACCTCTGGTTATTGGTTTTGTATCCCACTTTATTTCTTTAGATGGCTCCTTCTTCAGGAAGATATATCCTGCAATGGCCAAAGCGACCACCACAATTAAGCCAATAATAACTTTCTTTTTCATAATATCCTTTTTTCTAAGTAAATAATTGTGTTTTATAATTTAATTGGATTACCCTGATAAAAATCCAGGATTTTAATGGTAAACAAATAATTGTATTTAGCGTGTATAAGGTTTGAAAGGGCAGTTGAATAATTATTTTTTGCGATGAGATAATCTGTGGCAGTTATCATCCCTAATTCATATTTCCGTTTCGAATCATTATAAGATGTTTCAGTTGAAACTAGCTGATTCTGGACGGCCACAAAATTATTCTCTGCAGCAATCATATCCTCGAAAGCCTGTTCAATATTCTTTCGCAACTGATTTCGTGTGTCCAGCGCTGTCAGTTGTATCGAATTAATACCGATCCGCGATTTTTTTATATTTGTTGAAAGCAGTTTCTGACTGAATATCGGAATAGAAAGATTCAGCCTTACCGACTCGCTCAGGTTGTCCTTAAGTTGTTGTTCAAAAACAGCAGTTCCTTTATTGGAATACGCAGAACTAATTCCTGTAGATAATGAAAGCCTAGGATAAAGTGCTCCCTTTGAAATTTTTAAATTTGTCTCTGCACTGGAAACCTTAAGCTCAGCACTGGCAATATCAGGTTGTACCTTAAGCGCTTTTAAATAGATTGAGTCAGAATTTAATTTATTTGAAGATTCAATAATCAGACTGCTGAGATCGGGGCGGACAACATCAAAAACCGGTAGTACAGGAAGCTCCATCAATTGCATAAGATTAACTTTAGAAATTGATAATTGATTCTCAGCATTTACCTCTGAATACTTATCTGTAGCGAGCTGCGACTGTACGGTATAAAGGCTCCCTATCGGCAATGTTCCTGCATTCACAAGAATCTGTGTTTTATCTACCTGTGATTGAGTTGATTCAACCTGCGATTTTGCCTGTTCAACCTGTTCATAAGCGTATAAAACCTGAAGATAAGCAAGGGTAACATTTAAAGTAACATCTTTCTTCGTCTTTTCAAGATCCAGAGTTCCTGACTTCAGATTAAGCTCATTCATTTTAATAGTGTTCAATGTCTGGAAACCTGTGAAAAGATTATAACTGGAGCTTACTGAAAAATTGTTGGTTATATTATCCTGTGAAACATAAGTATTAGTGTGCGGATCAACTGTACGTCCAAAGTTAAAGCCCTGGCTGCCTGATGCTGAAAGAGTCGGTATTAAGTTTGCTTTGGATTGCTCAAGGGTCAAGGCTGTAACATCATTCGAAAGTTGTCCCTGCTTAATGGAAGTGTTTTCCTGTAATGCATGATCAATACATTCAGTTAAAGACCACTTTTTGTCCTGGCAAATAGCAGATCCAGTTATAAAGCATGTAAGAGAAGCAATTAGAAGTATCCTCTTCATTTTGATTTTGTTAATATTCCAAGTAAGCGATGTTTTCATGATTAATCTATAAATAAAATTAAACTATCTCCTTTGCATTGTCAGTACTTTAAGTTTGAAATGCAATAATTAATGGCTGTTTGGATTAGACAAGGAATAACATATTTTTATTCCAGCAATATTTTGAATCATTATTGTTTTACAACTATTCATCAGACGAACATCTATAAAAATATTTAGTATTAATTTGAAAATTAAGCATTTGAATATTGACAAAATAGGAATAGTTAAAAAATCATAATTTTGAAAAGGTATTATTTATAAGGTTTACTAAGCAATAGGTTTTCCCATTTTGAATCTGTTGATAATAGTAATTACAGGTATCTAAACAATAAGAATCTGATACCGACAAAGATAGTCAATTTACTTGGTTGGAGTGGAGTTTGTCCTTCAGAATGATTCAGAACTATTCTATCAGAACAAAGGCTGCCCAGTAGTATGGGTCGTACTTTTGTCGCATTTCAGATTGGGTTTCGTTAAATGATCTTTGGATATCCTTTGTGAGCAACAATCTTCCATAGAACTGTGTCATGAATTCGGAAGTTTCATTGTCAGGCACCTGCCAGAGACTCATGATAAGATATTTCACACCAGCCATTTTAAATGCTCTTTGCAAACCATATACACCTTCACTTCCTTTAATATCTCCCAGACCAGTCTCACATGCAGACAGTACGACAAGCTGCGTTTTCTGTAAATCGAGCTGTGTTACTTCCTGGGCAGTTAATACTCCATCCTCACCTTCACCAGCATATTTCTCATTCCAAACATTATTGGCTCCTGAAAAAACCAGACCAGAACGCATCAATGGGTTTTTGTTCATCACAAACTGCCATAATCCAAAACCGCTATTTCCTCCACGGAAAACAAGCGGCGCTTCCTCTGCAATTGTCCTCTTTTCTTCTTCTTTTTTTAATTCTTCCGGATCGGGATAAAAAAAGCCATGGGTAGCAATATGGAGAATTTCCGGTTTCTGGTTTTGCTGATTGAAAGCGAAAAGTTTTTTAAATGATCCCTCTGTTGCAGATTTACCTGAAAAATATTCCGTCTTTAGTTTTTTTGATTTAAAAATCTGATTTATTTTATCGGTTTCATTTTTAGTGCCTGGCAAATATTGCCAGATTTTCTTAGTTGTTGAATCTGTAGAATATTCTATGCCTCCAAATATACCTGCTGTAATGTCTTTGTCTATGTTGTAACTTTCGTGTGTGACCACTTTACCAGTTGTGCTGAGACGACTCAAGGTATATTCATCGCAAAGATACTTATCGTTACTCTTACCAAAAGCTGAAAAAGAAATTTTATGCAATAACCCATCCGGGGAATAATAAACAGTTTTTACACCCTCAAGATATTTTTCCAGAGGCATCCAAACCAGATTGTAAAGTTGTTCACTGGTGTTTTGGTTAGTTCCATAAATGCTATTAATATACAATAAGTTATTACTTTTATTGGTTCCCAGAATAGATTCCAGCTCTTTTTCACAAAAAAGTTGTATCATTTCGGGCTGTTTGCAATGAGGCTTTATTAGAAGTGCGCAATATAATATTGTGTCCTGTTTTTTACCATCTTTAAAATGAACGAATTCAATGGCAGCTTCACCTTGCTTAAGGCTGTTTCTCACACTTTCCCAAGTAAGTTTCTGAACTTTTTGAAAATCACTGAATATCTGAGAACCACGCACTAAATCTTTTTCTACTGTATTTGCCATTTGTTCCAGATCCTCAGGATTTTTTATTCGTTTTGAGATTTCAGTAGAATAGAGTTTTGAGATTTCCCTTTTAATACCAATCCATTTATCGTACTTCGAAATAAGTGCAGTATCATTACTATTCAAAATAGCGGATCGCATTGCAGTGGAAGATTTTAGCAATAAACCTTTGTTTTTAACCACATTATTAAATACAATTTGTGTAATTTCCGGATTATCTTTTTTCCTCTTTAATGAAAATGAATAGAAGTTTTCAAAATTACCTGCCTGAGTTTTAAAGTACATTTCCTTTTCCTTCTCAGATAAAAATGCGAAGTTCTGAAATACAGCATCATTTATTTTCTCAAGACAATTAAGATAATAGGTTTCGGCTAAAGGATAATTGCCCATTGCATCGTAAAGGCAAGCCAGGTTATTAAGTGAAGTTGCATAATCCGGGTGTTTTTCACCAAGAACTTCTTTCCGGATGTTTTTAGCCTCCAGAAATAAAGACTCGGCTGCCTTATAATTGCCCATTGTCTTATATAACCCGGCGAGATTGTTTAATGAGGTTGCATAATCAGGATGTTTTTGACCCAGTGTTTCTTTACGGATAATCTTGGCCTCCAGCAACAATGGTTCTGCAGCAGTGTAATTTCCCATTGCCTGGTAGAGTTTAGCGAGATTGTTTAAAGAAAAAGCATAATCAGGATGTTTTTCTCCCAGAATTTCTTTATTGATATTCCTTGCCTCAATGTACAAAGGCTCAGCTGCCGGATAATTGCCCATTGCCCAGTATAATACTGCGAGATTGTTCAAAGCAAGAGCATAATCAGGATTTTGTTTCCCCTTTACTTCTTTAATGATATTTTTTGCCTCAAGAAATAAAGCCTCTGCTGCCGGGTAATTGCCCATTTCCTGGTATAATACTGCAAGGTTGTTTAAGGATATTGCATAATCAGGATTTTTTTCACCCAGAATTTCTTTTCGGATATTCTTTGACTCTATATATAAGGGTTCGGCAGCAGAATAATTACCCATTTCCCAGTAAGTTTGGGCGAGATCGTTAAGGCATGAAGCATAATCAGGACTCTTTTCACCAACTGCTTCTTTAAGAATGTCTTTTGCCTTAATATACAAAGCTTCTGCAGCAGAGTAATTCCCCATTGCATCATATAAATTAGCCAGATCATATAGAGAAGTGGCATAATCAGGGTGTTTTTCACCTTGAATAGCTTTCCTTATTTCCATTTCTTTTTTGCAGTATTCAATAGCACTTGAATATTTCCCTAAAAGATAATTTGCTTCTCCTATTGCCCTTAACATATTGGCATAGAGGGTATCGTTTTCACCAGTTTTTTCTTTTGCAGATTGAAGAGCCCTTTCAGCATAGACAAGAGCTGTATCATAACTTAGTTTGTCCAGATAAACAGTCCTCAGGGAATCATAGTGTTGCCAGTTTTGGCAAAATGATGAATGAGTTATGATGAATAATAAAATGAAAATAATTAAAATGAATTTTTTCATAGGTTTGGACATTTTTGTTTTATCTTTCATCTGTAAACAAAAATCTCCCAGTTTTGCTGAATAAGTAATTTGTCTTTGCGGAGAGAGGGGGATTCGAACCCCCGGTACCCTTTTGAGGTACACACGCTTTCCAGGCGTGCCAGTTAAACCACTCCTGCATCTCTCCAAAGGTTTAGAAGAAATATTCTAAAATTGCGGCGCAAATTACGAAAATATTATTAAATATAAATTGTGTCAGCTCATTTCTCCAGCCAGAGAATCATTTAATGATGATACTATCTTTTCATTGTCATTATATCTTCCCAGCAAATACATAAGCTTTGTTACGGATGCCTCAGATGTGATATCTTTTCCACTCAGGACTCCATCTCTAAGCATTTCACGACTCGTTTCATAAAGACCCATCTCCACACTTCCACCGTGACATTGTGTTATATTAAGTATTAAGCCACCTCTTTTTATGAAGCCTTTAATCTCTTCCAGAAACCAACTATAAGTAGGCGCATTTCCGGAACCAAAAGTCTCAATTATCAAGGCTTTTAATCCTGGAGTATTGACAATTGCCCTGACAAAATTTAAATTTATTCCAGGAAATAATTTCAAAACCGCTATATTATTATCAAATGTCCTGTGAACCTGAAGATCCTTTTTATAATCAGGGTAATTAATCTGATTGACGTTAAATTTTATATAAAGACCGACCTCAGCAAGAGGAGGATAGTTTGGTGAAGCAAATGCATCGAAATGTTCAGCACTGATCTTGGTTGTACGATTGCCACGCATCAGTTTATTATCGAAATAGATACATACTTCCGGCACTGTTGGGTTCCCATTTTTTTGTGAGGCTGCAATTTCAATAGCTGTGATCAGGTTCTCTTTGCCATCTGTCCGTAACACTCCTATCGGTAATTGCGATCCTGTGAAAATTATCGGTTTTTGAAGATTCTCAAGCATAAAACTAAGCGCTGATGCTGAATATGCCATTGTATCTGTTCCATGGAGTATAACAAATCCATCAAAATCCTTATAATTTTCTTCAATAACAGTGGCCATTTTAACCCATATTGCAGGCCCTATATTTGAAGAATCTGATACCGGGTCAAAAGAGACAGCTCTTAGATTATAACCAAACTTCCTGAGTTCAGGAACCTGATCAGCAATGTGTTCAAAATCAATTGGAACCAAAGATCCTGTGACCTGATCATGAACCATTCCGATAGTCCCCCCAGTGTAAATAAGCAACACTGAAATATCTTTTTTTCTATTCATCGAACGGTAATTTAAAGAGTTCAATAGAATTTCTATAAGTAATGGAAGCTACTTCTTCAATTTCAATGCTGAAGATCTCAGCTATTTTTCTATTGATTATAGAAATATGAGCACTTTCATTTCTTTTTCCCCTGAAAGGAGTTGGTGCAAGATATGGAGAATCAGTTTCCAGAATTATATGTTCAATACCGACCTCTTTTACAACTGAGTCAAGTCCGGAATTCTTAAATGTAATTATCCCTCCGATGCCTAACTTAAATCCCATCCCGATAGCTTTTTCGGCAGATAAAATATCTCCTGTAAAAGCGTGAAACACACCATGAATACCACTGCCTTCAAAATCTTTCAACGTTTCAAAGACCACTTGAAATGAATCTCTGGAATGGATTACCACAGGCAGTTTATATTTCAATGCTAATAAGATCTGCCTTTTAAAAGCAGCAATTTGTTTTTGGATAAATGTTTTATCCCAATAGAGGTCTATCCCGATTTCCCCCACGGCTATAAAAGAGTGCTGAGTCGCTTTTTCTTCAATTAAATCAAGCTGTTTTAGATAATCTTCCTTTACCGAAGTAGGATGAAGTCCGATCATTGAATAACAGATACCGTTATATCTGTTCTCTGCTGCAATCATTGAATCAACTGAATAAATGTCAATATTAGGCATCAGGAGCTTAACAACGTGATTATTGACCGCCCTTTGCACAGTTTCATCTCTGTCATTATCAAATTCGGGAAGGTAAATGTGAGTATGTGTATCAATGAGTTGCATAATATTGTTATAAGGTGCAAAAGTATAAAAAATAAAAAAGAGGCTGCAACAAACATGTAGCCTCTTTATATAATCTGGTTATAAACTTATACAACTCCTTGTGCAATCATTGCATTAGCTACCTTTACAAAACCTCCGATATTAGCTCCATCAACATAATTGATGAACCCGTTCTGCTTGGTTCCGTATTTAACACAGGTTGAATGAATATTCTTCATTATTACATGCAGCTTCTCATCAACCTCAGTCCTTGACCAGGGTAGTCTCATTGAGTTCTGTGTCATCTCAAGACCTGATGTTGCAACACCTCCAGCATTAGCGGCTTTGCCAGGACCATAAAGAATCCCTGCGCTGATAAATACCTCAACTGCTTCCGGAGTTGAAGGCATATTGGCACCTTCCGATACACAAATGCATCCATTTCTGACAAGTGTTTTTGCTTCTTCCTCATTAATCTCATTCTGAGTTGCATTTGGCATTGCGACATCACATTTTATACCCCATGGTCTTTTGCCCTCAAAATACTCAACTCCATATTTTTGAGCATATTCTTTTATTCGGCCTCTTTTGACATTTTTCAGCTCCATAATGAATGCAAGTTTATCTTTGTCAATTCCTTTTGGATCGTAAATAAAACCATCAGAGTCAGATGAAGTAACTGCTTTACCTCCCATGTCAGTAACTTTTTCAATAGCGTATTGTGCTACGTTGCCTGAACCCGAAACACAAACTGTTTTTCCTTTCAAGCTTTCACTTCGTGTAGAAAGCATTTCCTGTGCAAAATAGGTTGCCCCATAACCTGTTGCTTCAGGACGAATAAGTGAACCTCCCCATTCAATTCCTTTTCCTGTGAGAACTCCGGTGAATTCATTTTTAAGTCTTTTATACTGGCCAAAAAGAAAACCTATTTCACGTCCACCAACTCCTATATCACCAGCAGGAACATCGGTATCTGCCCCGATATGACGGAATAATTCTGTCATGAAACTCTGGCAGAATCTCATAACCTCATTGTCAGATTTTCCTTTTGGATCAAAGTCCGATCCTCCTTTTCCGCCACCCATTGGAAGAGTGGTCAGACTGTTTTTAAATACCTGCTCAAATGCAAGGAATTTCAAAATGCCCATATTTACTGTCGGGTGGAACCTAAGTCCTCCTTTGTATGGGCCAATGGCACTGTTCATTTCTATCCTGAAACCGCGATTGATCTGAATTTCACCCTTGTCATCCAGCCAGGGAACCCTGAAAATTATTGTCCGTTCAGGTTCTGCAATTCTTTCAAGTATTTTTGCATGCTTTTACTTCGGATTCTCCTCAATAAAGGGTATCAGAGATTCTGCAACCTCCTGCACTGCCTGATGAAATTCATTTTCACCAGGGTTCTTGGCCTTTATCATCGCCATGAATTGTTGTACTCTTGGATCCATAATAGTTGGTTTTTAGTTATTGTATTAATGATTTTCGGTTATTCTTTTTGTATGAATAAGATTAAAAAAGTAAAAAATATTAAGGTAAATTAACTGATGATTGATGATTTGTAAAGCAAATAATAATAATAGTTTGAATTTGTACATAAATAGCAGTAATTCAGATATATATAGTCCAAATATATGTTAAATATAATTTCATTAAGCATGATATAAATCATTAATTGCTTAATAACCGCATGCAACTTTTTTCAGCTAACTACCCGGTACAGATTTCCAGGGTAACACTTGATTATCCCATTGAATTCCATTTGGAGCAGTAATGCAGATAATTTATATACAGGAATATTAACTGTCCGGCAAAGATGGTCAATATTCATTTCCCCGTTCAGGCTAAGATTTTCATAGATTAGTTTTTCCGATTCACCTAGCTCATTGAACAGGGTCCTCTGAACCGGTATTTTTGCTCCTATGGGTTTCCAGTTGAGAAAGTATTCCAAATCTCCAGAGTTTTCAACAAGTGCCGCTTTGTTATTCTTAATCAGGCTATTACAACCTGCCGACCATGGATCTCCGGGGCGTCCCGGAACTGAGAATACATCACGGTTATATGACCCTGCAATATCGGCAGTTATCAGGGCACCACCTTTTATTCCGGATTCCACAACCAGGGTGGCATCTGACAAACCTGCAATTATCCTGTTTCTTTTCAGAAAATTATTTCTTTCAGGAAGGGCATCTGAAAGAAAATCTGTAACCAGACCTCCTTTTTTAGTAATTTCAATTGCTATTGATCTGTGAACAGATGGATATGTGGTCTTGAATCCGTGGGCAAGGACTCCGATTGTCTGAAGATTATTATTGAGTGCTGCCTTATGTGATGCGATATCAATCCCATAGGCTAACCCGCTGACGATGATCAGGTCAGGATATCCTGCTGCAAGACCTCCTATTATTTTTTCGCAAATTTCTTTACCTCGCGGTGTTGCATTTCTTGTCCCCACTACACTCAGTATTTTTGAAGCATTCAGATCACAATTTCCAGTGAAATAAAAAGTTACAGGTGAATCATCACATTGTCTCAACCTGTAAGGATAATCGTTATCAAGATAAAAGTATGTTTTGATATTGTTTTTAGTTACATATTCAGCTTCTTTTTCTGCAATTTCCAGATAAGATCTGTCACAAACATACCGGGCAAGATTAATTCCTATGCCAGGAATCTTAATTAATGTTCTGTATGATTCTGAAAACACACCTTCCACGCTGCCGATATGGGCAACAAGCTTTCTGGCATTAATATCACCAATACCAGGAATAAGACTCAAAGCTATTTTATGCTTCAGAGTTGTTTCGGACATAGCACGAGAATTAAAGACAATGAGCAAATATAAAAAAAAGGATCCCAAAAATGAGATCCTTTTGAATCAAAAATATGAAATAAATCAGATAACTCCCAGATCGAGCATGGCATTTGCCACTTTAAGAAACCCTGCAATGTTTGCACCCTTAACATAATCAACGTATCCATCTTCACGTTTCCCGTATTTAACACACTGGCCATGAATATTGCACATTATCTCGTGAAGACGACCATCAACCTCCTGGCTGCTCCAGCTTAGTTTCATTGAATTCTGAGACATTTCCAGTCCCGATGTGGCAACACCTCCTGCATTAGCTGCTTTACCGGGAGCAAACAGGAGTCCGTTTTTCTGAATAATCTCAACTGCTTCAGGAGTGCATGGCATATTTGCACCTTCACAAACACAGAGACATCCATTCTTAACTAGTTTTTCAGCATCTTCTCTTGTAAGTTCATTTTGAGTTGCACATGGAAGTGCAATATCACATTTTACTTCCCAGGGATGTTTTCCTTCATTAAACTGGATGCCCTGAAATTCATATGAAATTGGTCTTACAATATCTTCGTTTGAGGCCCGCAATTCAAGCATATAATCTATTTTCTTGCCTGATATTCCTTCCGGATCATAAACATAACCATCAGGTCCTGATATTGTTATAACTTTACCACCAAGTTCTGTCACTTTGGAAGCTGCACCCCAGGCAACATTTCCAAATCCTGAAATAGCAACTTTTTTGTTTTTGAAAGTTTCACCTTTAGTTGCAAGCATCTCCTTGGCAAAATAGACACATCCGTAGCCGGTTGCCTCAGGACGAACCAGTGAGCCACCCCAGTTGATGCCTTTTCCAGTCAGAACGCCTGTGTGTTCACCTGAAAGACGCTTGTACATTCCGTACAGGAAACCAATCTCACGTCCACCAACTCCAATATCTCCAGCAGGAACATCTGTTTCAGCCCCGATATATTTCCAAAGTTCAAGCATAAATGACTGACAGAAGCGCATTACTTCTGCATTTGATTTACCTTTAGGATCAAAGTCAGAACCACCTTTGCCTCCACCCATTGGCAACGTTGTAAGGGAGTTTTTAAATATCTGCTCAAAACCAAGGAACTTAAGTATGGAAAGATTCACACTCGGGTGGAAACGGAGTCCGCCCTTGTAAGGTCCAATGGCATTATTGAACTGTACCCGGTATCCCAGGTTTATTTTAACATTACCTTCATCATCAACCCATGGAACCTTGAAAGTCAAGGCCCTGTCCGGCTCAATGATACGTTCTATAATATTCGCAGATTCAAACTGCGGGTTTTCATTATAAACTTCTTCTATGGACTCAAGAACTTCCCTTACTGCCTGTAAATACTCAACCTCTCCGGGATGCTTCTTTTCGAGGTTTTTCATTGTTTTATCTACGTTCATATGATTGGTTTTTGAAATTGGTTTTACATGAAAGAATTGAAACCGCAAAGTTGTATTGACTCAAAGATATTTTATATGATTTTACTCATGTTATCTGCTGACATCCTTCACATCCTTAGGAGTATATAAATATAATGAATTATAAATCCTGGACTTTTCTTTACCGGTAAGATTACTTATATAAACCGGAGGGTACTTTGCGACACCTTCTCGAAGTTGTTGAAACAATGTAACACTTTGTATTAATCCAAAATATTTAGTTTCAGTTTCATAACCGGCAAAATTGTACTTATTGATTTCAATTGTATTTTTCCTGCCTCCCACTATTCCGGCATTAAAGTATCTGAAAACAATCGTTTCTCCTTCATCTGAAAAATAAATGTATTGATAATTCAGAACCATGGGATAAAAGGCAAGGATGAAATAGAGACAAACAAGTATTATTGTCCAGGTAGCATCACTCATTCCGAGAAGCGGATAGCTTAGAGTTTCGGAAATATATGTGAGAATAAAATATGTCAGCAATAATACTGTCGCCGTGAATATTTTAATTCTCAGGCCGATTATTGTTTTGCTGTTATCAAATGTCATTACTGTTCAAAATTAAGAATATTTAATTACTTCAATTATTAACGTTTTGCTTTAAAAAACCTGGTCATCAGGTCACTGCATTCAATTTCAAGGACACCTTTTTTAATTTTTGTTTTAGGATGAAGTAAGGAAGATGTAATCAATGAATAGCCTCTTTTTTCATCAACCGTACCAAAGATCAGTTCAGAAACCTGGCTCCAGTTAAGAGCACCGGCACACATGGGGCATGGTTCAACTGTTACATATATTTTACAATCGGTCAGATATTTTCCTCCAAGATAATTTGTTGCGGCAGTTATTGCCTGCATCTCTGCATGTGCAGTTGGATCTCGCAGAGTTTCAGTCAGATTATGGGCGCGGGCTATAATTATATCATTGCTTACAACAACTGCTCCAACCGGAACTTCATTCTTTTCAAAGGCTTTCTTTGCCTCATCCAGCGCGGCTTTCATGAATGTTATATCTTTTTCCTGCTGCGTCATTTTATGTAATAAATGTAATTTTGACATTTATTTTCACCTACCCGTAATTTAATTCAAAAGTAGTAAGAAATCGGGACAAAATAATTGTTTACTTTTGGGGAAACCAAAAATCGGAATATGTACAGAACACATACTTGCGGCGAATTGAGACTTAACGATAAAGGGAGTGATGTTATATTATGCGGGTGGATACAGAAAACAAGAGATCATGGAGGAATGACGTTTATAGATCTTCGCGATCGTTATGGATTAACCCAGCTAGTTTTTAACATGGAGACAAACAGTGTGTTATGTGAAACTGCAAGAAAACTGGGGCGTGAATTTGTAATACAGGTGAAGGGAATGGTTGAGGAGAGGAGTAATAAAAATCCTAAGATCCCGACAGGTGAGATCGAAATTAATGCGACCGAGCTGAATATTCTTAGCCGCAGTGAACTGCCTCCATTTACAATTGAAGACAATACTGATGGTGGTGAAGAACTCAGAATGAAATATAGATACCTTGATCTACGACGGTCTCCTGTACGGAATAATATTATGTTACGTCATAAGGTTGCTCAGGAGGTCAGAAAATATATGGATGCGCAGGGATTCATAGAAATTGAAACTCCGGTTCTTATTAAATCGACACCCGAAGGAGCACGTGACTTTGTTGTTCCTTCGAGGCTGCAACCAGGAACTTTCTATGCCTTGCCTCAGTCACCACAAACTTTCAAACAATTACTGATGGTAGCTGGCTTTGACAAATATTTCCAGATTGTAAAGTGTTTCAGAGATGAAGATCTGCGTGCCGACCGCCAGCCGGAATTTTCACAGATTGACTGTGAAATGTCGTTTGTGGAACAAAATGATATTCTGGTTACTTTTGAAGGTCTTGCAAAATATCTGTTTCATGAATTGAAAAATGTGGAGTTCAGGGAACCATTTCCCCGGATTAATTATGAAGATGCAATCAATTTCTACGGATCAGACAAACCCGATATTCGCTTTGAAATGAAAATATGTGACTTGACAAAAATCGTCAAGGGTAGGAATTTTGTGGTTTTTGACAATGCCGAATATATCGGAGCTATTTGTGCAGAAGGCTGTTCGGAGTTTAGCAGAAAGCATCTTGACGAACTTACTGAATTTGTAAAGAAACCTCAGATTGGCGCAAAAGGGCTTGTCTATGTGAAATATGGCACTGACGGTATCCTTAAATCTTCCGCAGATAAATTTTATTCGCCTGATCAGCTGATTATGTGGGCTAAAAACTTGAATGCAAAACCTGGCGATCTTATTCTGATACTGGCCGGAGACAGAAAAAAAACATTGACAGCTCTTTCAGAATTAAGATTAGAGGTGGCCAACAGGATTGGTCTTAGAAAATCTGATCAGTTCGCTCCGTTATGGGTTGTTGATTTTCCTCTTCTTGAGTGGGACAATGAGACAAAAAGGTTTTATGCCATGCATCATCCCTTCACATCTCCTAAGCCTGAGGACCTGAACCTGATGGAAACAGATCCAGGTAAAGTCAGAGCTAATGCTTATGACCTTGTTATTAATGGAATTGAAATTGGCGGAGGATCAATAAGAATACACGATTCATCGGTTCAGAAACTCATGTTTAAAGTTCTTGGGTTTACCGAGGAAGAGGCCTGGTCGCAGTTTGGTTTTCTGCTAAATGCCTTTAAATACGGAGCCCCGCCTCATGGAGGAATTGCATTTGGATTTGACAGATGGGTAGCTCTTTTAGGAGGACAGGATTCTATTCGCGATTTTATTGCTTTCCCGAAAAATAATTCCGGACGGGATGTTATGATTGATACTCCGGCGCCTATATCAAATCAACAGCTTGATGAATTGATGCTCAGCTTTAAGACGGAAAAGAAAAAATAACTATTTCTTTATTTCAGGAGCCCCAAGCAAATAAATCAGAATAACACCATTGGTTCCCCTTGAACCGTATATTGCAGCTGCCGATCCTTTAAGGATTTCGATGGATTTAACCTGAAGAGGGGAGATATCATCTATTGAAGCGACTGCCATTCCATTTACAACAAGGAGTGGGTCGGAGCTCAGATTGAATGAGGAAGGGCCCTGAATCTGGATGTTTTTCCCGGTCACCTGTACACCTGGAAATTCACCGCGGATCATATCATAAATATTCTGATAAGCAGCATACTTTTTATTTGTACCATCTATTTTCCGTGTTTCAGTGGTCATCTCCTTCTTCCTGGTTGTTCCATACCCGACATTAACGGTTTCTTCATTCTGAGGATTTACAACTTCAGTTTTAGTCGATGAAGCTGACACCTTCAATTTAAAGTTAATCACTGTTCTTCCGCCAATTTCAGCTTCACTTACCCCATTTCTGAAAGAGAAAACTGAAATTAATTTAGCCTTCGGGTCTACCCTTATTTTATATACACCTTTTTCATCAGTAACAGCGTTGGTTTTCTGATTATCAATTAAAATTATTGCGTCACCAACCGGTTTCTGATTTGCATCAAGGACAACACCATTAATTGCAAACTTTTTAGATGATTTCTGACCGTAAGATGAATTAAAGATCAGAAATAAGAAAATAATGCATATAATATATGAAGATTTCATTTTATCGTTTTGTTCAAATTCGTAATTTACTATTTCATTGTAAATAGTAAAAAGAAAGATCTATATTATTTTCCCTATAAGGGTTGCTGATGTGCATTTTTCAATAAGGACCCTGACATATTCCCCTATTCCTGAAACACCTTTTGGAAATACAACAACTTTGTTCTGAGAATTGCGGCCGGAAAGCTGATCAGCGGATCTTTTTGATGTTCCTTCGATTAACACTTCATGAATTTTTCCGATATCTGCTTTTTTGCTTCTCGCGGAAAGTTCATTCTGAAGTGCAATGATCTCATTTAGTCTTAAAGATTTTATCTCTTCAGGAACATCATCCTTATATTTTCTGGCGGCTTTGGTTCCAGGTCTTTCACTGTATCTGAACATATATGCAAAATCAAATTCAGCCCACTTCATCAGCGATAAAGATTCTTTATGGTCGTCTTCTGTTTCAGTGCAGAAGCCTGTGATTATATCAGTCGATATCGAACAATCAGGAATAATATTTTTAATAGCGGAGATACGATCCATATACCATTCCCTTGTGTATTCACGATTCATTAGTTTAAGTATGCGGTTGCTGCCACTTTGTGCAGGAAGATGAATATGCCTGCAGATGTTCTCGTATCCTGCTACAGTTTCAATTAGTTTATCCGACAGATCTTTAGGATGCGATGTTGAAAACCGAACCCTGAGTTTTGAATTAATCTGTGCTATATTTTCAAGCAGTTCTGGGAATTGAATCGTACCAGTATTATTTTTCCAGATATATGAGTCAACATTCTGTCCAATTAAAGTAACCTCCCTGTACCCTTTGTCAAAAAGATCCTTTGCCTCATTGATGATAGATTCAGGATTCCTGCTTCTTTCAGCCCCGCGAACATATGGGACAACACAATATGCACACATATTATTACATCCACGCATTATTGATATAAAAGAAGTAACCCCGTTACTATCCATTCTGACAGGGGATATATCGGCATAGGTCTCTTCTCTTGAAAGCAGAACATTAACCCCTTTGTGTCCAGACTCAGCTTCAGCTATCAGAAGAGGCAGTTCCCTGTAAGCATCAGGACCGACAACTATATCCACAAGTTTATCAGTCTCAATCAGTTTTTCTTTCAGTCTTTCTGCCATACATCCAATAACGCCAACAACTATCTCCGGCTTCTTCTTTTTAAGATTTTTTAGAAAATCTAGCCGGCCCCATACTCTTTGCTCTGCATTATCACGGATAGAACAGGTATTGATAAGAATGAGTCCTGCTTCTCCTATTTTATCAGTCATTATGTAGCCTGA
>Ga0182027_10003383_pt1 | contig 25348 bp, 20 predicted proteins | sample 712E1DmetaG_FD_121300 | JGI IMG/M metagenome (GOLD analysis project Ga0182027, IMG submission 121300) | Permafrost microbial communities from Stordalen Mire, Sweden - 712E1D metaG (Illumina Assembly) | ecosystem: Environmental > Terrestrial > Soil > Wetlands > Permafrost | place: Sweden...
ACTAAAATTGAAAGTTTAAGGAAGTAAAATGGCTAATAATAAAGGTCGGATTATACAGGTAATAGGCCCTGTGCTTGATTTAGAATTTGAAAATGGGCATCTGCCAGCAATATATAATGCATGTATTATTCCGAGGTTAAATCCTGATGGTGTAGAAGAAAACCTAGTAGTAGAAGTTCAACAGCATCTTGGCGAAGACCGAGTACGTGCGGTCGCAATGGATACAACTGATGGTTTAGTAAGAGGTATGGATGCATTTGATACAGGTAGTCCTATTATGGTGCCTGTTGGTCCAGAGACCTTAGGCAGACTTGTAAATGTAATAGGTGAAGGAATTGATAATCTTGGTGAAGTAAAGACAGCTAAAAAATATCCTATTCACCGTCCGGCTCCCTTATTCAAGAATTTATCGACTAAAAGTGAAATCTTTGAGACCGGAATAAAGGTTATTGATTTAATCGAACCTTATTCAAAGGGAGGGAAGACCGGACTATTTGGCGGTGCCGGAGTAGGAAAGACTGTTATTATCCAGGAACTTATACATAATATTGCCCAGGAACATGGCGGTTACTCTGTTTTTGCAGGAGTTGGTGAAAGGACACGTGAAGGGAACGACCTTTGGCGGGAAATGAAGGAATCAGGAGTTTTGGCTAAAACAGCATTAATTTTCGGTCAGATGAATGAACCTCCCGGCGCCAGACTTCGAGTAGCATTAACAGGGCTCACAACAGCAGAATATTTTCGTGATGAAGAAGGGAGGGATGTACTTTTATTTATTGATAATATATTCCGTTTTACACAGGCTGGTTCAGAAGTAAGCGCTTTGCTGGGTCGTATGCCATCAGCCGTAGGTTACCAGCCTAATCTTGCATCGGAAATGGGAGCACTACAGGAAAGGATAACTTCAACAGATAAAGGTTCAATTACTTCAGTACAGGCAATCTATGTCCCTGCAGATGATTTAACAGATCCGGCACCAGCTGCCGTTTTTGCACACCTTGACGCAACTACAGTATTAAGCCGTCAGATATCAGAACTTGGAATATATCCCGCAGTAGATCCACTTGAGTCAACATCAAGAATACTTGAACCAGGAGTAATTGGCCAGGAGCATTATGATGTAGCAAAGAATTGCAAAGAGATACTTCAGCATTACAAAGATCTGCAGGATATCATAAATATCCTTGGTATGGATGAACTATCAGATGAAGATAAAGTAGTTGTAAGAAGAGCGCGTAGGATTCAAAGATTCTTCAGTCAGCCTTTTCATGTTGCAGAACAGTTTACCGGTACACCCGGGAAATATGTAAAGATTGAAGAAACGATCAGAGCATTCAAAGGGATAATAGACGGTCAATATGATGATCTACCTGAAGGTGCATTCATGTATGTAGGCACTATTGAAGAAGTGGTGCAAAAAGCCAAAACGATGAAATAATTATGGCCGATCTTAATATAGAAATAGTGACTCCTTCTAAAATTACCTTTTCGGGCGGAGCAAAATCAATAACGATTCCGGGTACACTGGGGAGTTTCCAGGTTCTAGTTAATCATGCTCCTATAATAAGTACATTTGATATCGGGCTTATTAAAGTAAATATTGATGTTAATAGTGTTTTGTTTTTTGCAACCGGCGGAGGGACAGTAGAAGTAATTCATAATTCTGTTAGTGTACTGGCTGATTCGCTTGAAGCTGTAGCCGAAATAGATGTTGAGAGAGCTAAAAGAGCCTTGGAACGTGCAAAGCGGAGAATAGAAGAGAGACATCCGGAAACTGATCTTGATCGCGCACAGTCTGCTTTAAAGAGAGCAATAAACAGGATACAGATTGTGGAGAAATATTTGCGGGGTGATGTAGTTAAAGCAGTTTAGTTTTCAAAAATTAAATTGACTCTTGTCCCATCCTGAGCAGAACTTTGAATATTAAACTCACCTTTGTGCAGTTCGGTTATTTTCTTGGCAATAATTAATCCCAATCCGGAACCCTGCTGCTCATGCATCTTCCTGTCGAATTGCATATAAGCGCCAATAGATGCTATCTGTTCTCTTGACATACCTCTACCGTTATCCGAAACTGAAATCATAACACTGGTGTCGTTTTTCATAACGGATATAATGACAGAAGTTCCTTTCTCAGAGAACTTAAACGCATTATCGATAATTTCACTTACAGCTTTTTTAAGATAACCCTCAGAAATCCGGACAAAAGTTTCTTCGAATTCCAGAATAAGGTCATCTTCACGAGAATATACATGAGAAATTTGCCTGGCAGAATTTAAGAACGCTTCTTTAGGATTTATAAAATAAGATTTACGTAATGCTTCAACTTTATCCGGATCATTTCCTATCATTTCAAGCTGCGCATAAGCAATAAAATTTTCTGTTAGTCTTTTCAGGCGTAAAGCATCCTTATTTATATACTGAAGCATTTCAAGAATTTCATTTCTGTTTAAAGTATCGAAGTCTCTTGCAAGGATTTCAGAAAAACCTAAAATTCCGTTTAATGGTGTAAAAAACTCGTGTGGAAGAGAAAATGATAAACTACCTCTTAACTCATTCATTTTCTGTTCTGACTTTTTCTGTACAGTATCATATTTAGAAAATGAAAGGTCTATAATTTTCAGTAATTCGGTATTTGTAAAAGGCTTTTTTATATAAAAGTCGAACCCATTAGAGACCACTTTCTTAGTCTTTTTAATTGTGTGATTATCGATTATATAAATAAAGGGAATTGTAGACATAAATGATTCTTCACGGAGCCGATGGAGGAGATCAGCGCCTTCATTATCAAATATATTTCTACTGCAGATTATTAATCCCGGCATATTTTTAAGGATAGTCTGATTAGCCTTTAAACTATTTTCTGCAACATCGAGTGAATAATCTTCAGGGTTTAGAACCGAGGAAATCTGCCCTATTGTGGCTTCATCATTTTCAATCAGAAGGATATTTTTCATTTAAATAAAAACAATTTTATAATTAGTTAAAATAAAAAAAATATTTAATTATAATTACCATTTATAATATTTCTTAAAAGACAAATGGTGTAATTTATTCAGATTATTATTTAACACATAATGACGTACTCTTTAAGGTGATATGTCTGTTCTACTTTAAATAATAAGGATTTGCGGCCTCTATTTTTTACTCTGAGTATTTTAACCTTATTCATAGTTTCAGTATATTTCCAAGTTCAAATTTAAATTTACTATAGAAACCGGAGATTGAATGTTTAAATTTTTAGGATCATACAATGTTATTCCTGCTCTGCCTCCAAACCTTGAGAAGTTAAGAGAGATTGCCTATAACTTACACTGGACATGGAATCCCGATTCGAGAGAACTATTCAGAAGGCTTGACAGTGAATTATGGGATGATTCATACCATAATCCTATTATGATGCTTGGGCACATCAGCCAGTCCAGACTGGAGGAAGTTTCTCATGATGAGGGTTTCAAAGCACATATGGAAAGGATTCACAGTAATCTTGAGGGATATCTGAACGAAAAAACATGGTATCAAAAAAACTATCCGGGACTCAAAGATTTTAATATAGCCTATTTCTCAGCCGAATTCGGTTTAACTGAATGTCTTCAGACATATTCAGGGGGATTAGGTGTACTGGCCGGAGATCATCTTAAAGCCTCAAGCGATCTTGGTATTCCGCTTATTGGTGTTGGATTATTATATAAGGTTGGTTACTTCCAACAATACCTAACATCTGACGGATGGCAGCATGAAAGATATGAAACCAATGATTTTCAGAACCAGCCTATGAAACAGGTGATGAATGATAACAATGAACCTCTTATACAGTCAGTTAATCTGGCCGGCAGGGAATTATTTTTCCAGGTTTGGAAAATTGAAGTAGGACGGATACCACTGTATTTACTGGATGCAAATGTTCAACTTAATTCTGAAGCAGACAGGAAAATTACTGAAACCTTATATGGCGGTAATGTTGAGACAAGGATTCAACAGGAAATTCTCCTTGGAATTGGAGGTATAAGGACAATGCATGTTCTTGGTATAAATCCGATGGTTTGTCATATGAATGAAGGACATTCTGCATTTCTTTCACTTGAGAGAATGAGATATCTTATTCAGGATTACGGTTTGTCGTACCATGAAGCCAGGTCTGTTGGTTATCGTTCTAATATATTTACCACGCATACACCTGTTCCAGCAGGAATTGATGTTTTTTCAAATGAACTGATGGAGAAGTACTTCGGCTGGTATTACAGGAATGAATTAAGAATATCTGATAAAGAGTTTTATTCCTTAGGTACCATATACAAGGATAAAGAATCTAATGTGTTTAATATGGCACATCTTGCAATGAACACAGCGGGATTTATTAATGGTGTTAGTAAGCTGCACGGAGTGGTATCTAAAAAGATGTGGGTATCCGGATTCAAGAATGTTCCGTTCAATGAAATCCCGATAGGATATGTTACCAATGGTGTTCACCTTCGTTCACATATATCAAGTGAAATGGAAGGGCTTTTTCTTCAGTATATTGGTGAAAAATGGGTTCATAATCCGGCTTCAAGTGATCTTTGGAACCGGATAGATAAAATTCCGGATGAGGAACTATGGAGAACACATGAAAGAAGAAGGGAAAGATTAGTTGCTTTTTGCAGGAGGAGGTTAATTAAGCAGATCTCGAACAGGGGAGGGAGCATGAATGAAATTGCAGAAGCTTCCGAGGTCCTGGACCCTTCAGCACTTACGATAGGATTTGCACGAAGGTTTGCCACTTATAAACGAGCCACACTGATATTTAAGGATATAGAAAGACTGCTGGAGATATTAAATAATAAAGAACATCCCGTACAGATCATTATGGCAGGTAAAGCTCACCCTAAGGATGATGAAGGGAAACGTTTCATTCAGGAAATTTACCAGATAACCAAAGAGGAAAGGTTCAGGAAAAAAATTGTCTTTATTGAAAATTATGACTTGAATGTTGCGAGGTATTTAGTAGAAGGATGCGATATTTGGCTGAATAATCCAAGACGTCCGCTTGAAGCAAGCGGAACATCAGGTATGAAAGTTATTGCCAACGGAGGTCTTAATTTTAGTGTACTTGACGGATGGTGGGACGAAGGATTTAATCCTGAAGTCGGTTGGAAAATAGGTAATGGAGAGGAATATACGGATCCCGACTACCAGGATGAAATTGAATCTCATCAATTGTATGATACACTGGAAAGACAGATTATACCACTTTTTTATTCAAGGACGGAGGAGAAACTTCCAAGGACATGGATTTCAATGATTAAAAAATCCATGAAAACTCTGGGACCTGTTTTTAATACACACCGTATGGTTGAACAATACTTTACTAACTATTATTTACCTTCATTCCAAAAAAGAAGTTTGCTAAAGGATAAAAAATGGGCAAAGGCGAAAGAACTTGCTTCCTGGAAAGATAAGGTACTGAACAACTGGAACAGTTTACAGATTAAAAATGTGGGGACGAACGGGAAATCAAATATGTACCATGTAGGGGAAGATTTTCCAGTTGTTGCCGAAGTGCATCTTGGTAATTTAAATCCGGAAGATGTTGAGGTCCAGGTATATTATGGTCCCTATGAAAAACAAGATGATCCGAAATATAATCTGACAGTAATTATGAATCCGGAAATAAATAATTCAAGTGATGGAAATTTTAAATATATTGGTTATATTAAATGTGAAGAAAGTGGTCTAATAGGTTATACGATAAGGATATTGCCAAAAAATTCATTATTTATACATCCATTTGAACTTGGAGTTGTTTATTGGGCCTGACGAATGCTTCTTGAAACTTTAGACATAAAAAAGGATGATATAGTTATTTTTTCCCAGAATATTTTTGATCTGGAGAATAACTTCAAAATCATCTTTAAAGATGATCCCGGGAAAAAAATAAGGAAAATAGGGTTTTATGATGTATGCCATTTTGTAAATGAGTATACTCCTAAAAATCTTATTGTTTACCGTCTGATGACTAATTCAAATGATTTTAGTCTTCATGCATCAAAATTCGGAGTCAAATTATTTATTAAAGAAGAACCGGAAATAATTTTTCTTGATCCTGTCTATGCAATAAAGGAGCTGGAAGAATTTCCCGGCACAGTTGATGAAAATTTAAGATTTCGAATCCAGCAGATAGGTTTAACTACTCTCAGCCGGGTTGATAATGTATCTAATTTTGCAGAGATATATAGTATTGACCTTCGTCCATATGAAGCAAAATATCAGAAAGATAAAGTATTTGCTGATGCAATATTTGCGCTGAATGCTGAATATAACTCCTTTGGAGCGAAAGATAAAAAATCTGATGAGATAAAAATAAAACAAGCTCCTGTAATTCAGGGAAAAACTACTTCTGCCGATAAAATCAGCAAAGATATATCAATAAAAAGTAATGACCAGAAAAATTCTTTATCTGCTGTTTTTAAGAATGTAGGGAATCAATCTAAAATAATGGTTTCTAAAGTTCCTAAAGTTGAGATGCAAAAAGAATTGAATGAAGTTTCAGATAATTCTGAATTAGTATCAAAGCAAAAGGAAGTTAAGCCTGTTCCCGGTGAATTCCTAAACAATGAAGCAGAGATTAAATTTATCAAGCATGATATTTCAGAGGATAAGAATTTTGATTATAAACAAATCCTTAAAATGAAATTTAATAAAAGTGAAGCAAAAGCAGAGCCGACTAAAAAATTCCCCAAACTTATTAAGCATGACACTGAACAAAAATATCCCTTCAGGGAATTCCTCCAGACTAATATAAATTATGCTGCAGAAAAGAATGAAGATAAAGGGAGTCATCTGGTAGATATATTCAAATCACCTGAACCATTAAAAAAGTTTGTTGAGGAAAGACAAAAAGAAAAAGTAGTTCTCAGGTTGAATAAAAAATAATCAGTTATCTGATTATTTATTTATCTCATTAATACATTCGTCAATTTTTGTAATAATCATTTCAGTAGTAATCATATCCATGCAGTTCGGCACAAAATCACAATCCTGTTTATAGCAAACCAGACATTCCATATCCGGAATTACTTTCTTTATCCTGCCGTAATCCTCAATTTCATTATACGAGGTAGGGCCGAAAAGGCAAACAACCTTTTTATTAAGGGCTGTTGCCGCGTGCAGTGCCATTGTATCACCTGTGATCATGATATCGCATAAATCTACCAAAGCGAAAAACTCTCTCAGAGTATTATTACTGCCGGTATCCATCACATTAGCGAATTTAGATTTCAGTTCAAGATTTCTTTCTTCTTCTTCTTTACCCCCATATAAAAGTACGGCAGTATTTTTTCTTTTATTCAGCACTGATATCAATTCCATGAACCCGTCTGCTCTCCACTGTTTAAAGCGCCATCGGGGACTTGCGCCGGTATTTATACCTATCAGATAATTATATTTGTCCAGATTATTATTTATCCTGAAATTATCTTTGAATTCTGATTCCTTTACATCAAGATTGATGATAATTTCCCCTTTATTGTACTTAAGATCAAGCACTTCATGAATTATCTGCTGATATGACTTTGTGTTGGTCTTTTTTAACTGATCGAAAGCACCCATCTCAATCCAATCAATTCCATTTTCATCAACCGGCACAACTTTACCAAGTTCATTTAATATAAACCCTTTTTTTATTTTTGAATTGGCAGCAGCAGCAAGGGCCGCGCTTTTAGGGGAAGTATCAGGATGCAGAAGAAGATCAAATGTTTCTATCAGAAGCCTGGAATTAAGTTCGGGGTCTTCAATAAATATTACGTTATCCACAAATGAGTTATTTCTGAAAATATCTTTTGAAACCATTTTTGTCAACCAGGTAATGTGTGAGGCAGGATATTTATCCTTTACCGCATGAAGAATTGAAGTAGTTCTAAGAACATCTCCGGTTGCATCCAGTTTAATAATAAGAATTTTAAAACCAATGGGGTTGTAATAATCGCAGTGGTTGCACATTATTCCCTGAGATTTATTGTAAATACAAGGATGATCACCCGGGAAATAACGGCAGTCAGTTTTTAGTATCATTAGATTTTCTCATCAATAATTTCCTGAAAAAGCTCAGGTAACTTTTCAAATTTATTTTGTTTAATAAAATCTTTAATATTTCCGGCAAAATCAACCTTTTCGCGGAGAGTAAAGAACTCTTTAACCCCATTGACTATTGCTTCGGGAGATCCCGGTTCAATAATTAGTCCTGTTTTCCCTTCAACAATAAACTCAGTTAATCCGCCAACCCTTGTTGCAAGTACGGGGATTTCAAATCCATAAGAGACATTTAGTATTCCGCTTTGAGTAGCGCTTCTGTACGGCAAAATATTCAGATCGCACACCTGATAATATTGGCCGACATCTTCATTCGGCACAAACCGGTTAATTATTTTAACATATTTATCAATACCGAGTTCCTTAATTCTGTCAAGATATGAAGAAGGGTTATCATAAAATTCACCAACAACCAAAAGCCTTGCTTCCGGATAAAACTTCAGGATACCAGGCATTGCTTCAATCAGAATATCGAGTCCCTTATAATGTCTTATATAACCAAAAAAGAGGAGAACTTTATTATCGGCACTGAAGCACAAATTTTCTTTTTTGTTTATAATAGCAGAGTCAGGTTTATAACAGTCATAAACGGGAAGTTCGGAGCGGTAAATATTTTGTTTATAACCGGAAGCTCTTAATTCCTGTTCAACCTTGTCAGAGAGTGCAAGGAATGAGGATGCATTCATTAACCCGATTCGTGTTAAAACTTTATCAGGTAAATTCCCTTCATGTGACACAAAATTCTCAGTAATAAATAGAATTTTATTTTGCAGCTGTTTTTTAATCAACAGAGATATTGTAAAATGGCATAAACCGAAGAAAGGATGCCACCAGTCAAACACAACAAGATCGGGTTTTTCTTTCAGAATTATTCGAGCTGTCCTTATCCAAGTTAAAGGATTTATTGAATTAATAACCCTTTGGTTCTCGGCTTTTTTTATGAGAGTGTTACTTTTATCGTATTGTGTTGTACCCGGAAATAATATAGAAGGATATAAAAGATTGTAGTTTAAGATCTTAACATTAAATTTCTTTTTCAGGGAATCAAATACGTGCGAAACAAACAGGGAGTTTCCTCCTCTGTAGGGCCAGGCGGGACCTATAATAATAATTTTCTTTAACCCGGGTTCGCTCATAAGATCAGCAAATTATTCAATAATGTTGCCAAATATAGGAAAAATGAGGAACAGGGGAAAGAAGGATTTAAGTACAAATAAATAGGCAGCATAAATTAACTCTGAGGTTCAGGAAAACATCTGAGGTTAGGAAGAATCGTACGCCTTAACAGGATTGGAATGGTGACGTACCTTCCATAACTAATGTAGTTAGACGGTACTTACACTGTAAGTAATGAAATGCGCACCAAACGCGCACGAAATGCGCTCAATTACAACCATTAATAAAAATATTCTGAAAAAAAACAGGAATAAGTCGTTATTTATAAAAATCATCGCTTTCATCCTCTTCTTCTTCAGCTGACATTGTGAACATTGAACTTAGCATATCTTTAAACTGGATACCGGATTCAAGTTTAAACTTGCTTAGCAGAGAAAATTCCGCAAGACCGTGAAGCGCAAATTCCATAAATAATAACTGGTCTTTACCTGTAACTTTTGGATGATATTTAATAACGAGTTCTCTGAGGCCCGGAATTTTATTAAGAACTTTCTGGTATTCGTCAAATGAAAGATCAGTAAGGATATCAATTGTATTACCTTTACTAAACCAACTGATAATAGACTGGTAAGGATTAGCAGTCTGGTTCTTTTTACTTTTCTCGGGAGAAGGGAAAAAATCACAGAAAGTAGTTCTAATAGATTTACTAATTAATATATGGGCCACTTTTGTTGGTCCTTCCTGCTCACCCTCGTACACGAGTTCAATCTTTCCGGTGATGGCAGGAATAATTCCATAAATATCTGATATCCGTAAATTAGTTTCCCGTTCATTATTCAATATCATTCTCCGTTCAGCAGTACTCACAAGATTCTCATAAGCAGATATTGATAGTCTTGCGGAAACTCCGCTTTTAGGGTCAACATACTCACTTTGGCGAGCTTCAAATGCAATCTGTTCAACAAGATTTTCAACAAGATCATTTTTTGTAATCAGGTTTTTCTGTTCTTCCGTTAGATTTGATTCCTGTTTAGTAATCTGTTTTGATATGCTGATTGCTTTTGGATAATGAGTGAGTATCTGGCTGTCGATCCTGTCTTTTAAAGGAGTGACAATAGAACCCCTGTTGGTATAATCTTCGGGATTGGCTGTAAATACGAATTGAATGTCAAGAGGCAGTCTTATTTTAAAGCCTCTTATCTGAATATCATTTTCCTGAAGAATATTAAACAAAGCGACCTGAATTCTGGCCTGAAGATCCGGGAGTTCATTTATAACAAAGATCGACCGGTGCGATCTGGGAATGAGACCAAAATGAATTACTCTTTCATCAGAATAGGGGAGTTTCAAAGCTGCTGCTTTTATAGGGTCAACATCACCAATAAGATCGGCTACAGTAACATCGGGCGTAGCTAATTTTTCAGTGTATCTTTCAGATCTGTGGATCCATGTAATTTTGGTATTATTGCCATATTCCGCCAACAAATCTTTTGCTACCCGGGATAAAGGGTGAAAGGGATCATCATTGAGTTCTGATCCTTCAATTGCCGGGATGTACTCATCGAGTAAATTAATTAATAAACGAGCAATTTTTGTTTTTGCCTGCCCTCTTAAGCCGAGTAAAATCAAATTATGACGCGACAGTATTGAAGTCTGAATATCGGGGATTACAGTTTCTTCATAACCCATAATACCTGTAAATGGTTGGTTCCCGTTTCTCAGTGTTTTAATAAGATTATTTCTTAACTCGTCCTTTATAGAACGGGTTGTATAATTTAGTTTCTTTAATTCACCGAAGGTTATTGCTTGTGTTATGTCCATATTTAATACACTTATTTTAATCTTTTTCTTCTGTTTCTGATATAATCTTCAAAAACGAAGTCACCTAATCCGGTCAGACTACTATAAAAAGCCCTGCCGTTATTAATTTTAGTAAATTCTCTTACAAACTGCTGCAAGTAAGGATCCCTGGCAATCATATAGGTCGTAATGGAGACATTCTGTTTTCTTGCTTTGGCGGCACAGTCAAGAGTCTTATTCATTATTTTTTTATCAAGACCGAAACTATTTTTATAATATTTAATCCCTTCTTTAAGACAAGTAGGTTTCCCGTCAGTTATCATAAAAATCTGTTTATTACTTGTTTTCCTTCTTTTCAGGATATCCATTGCGAGATCAAGTCCGGCTACTGTGTTTGTATGGTATGGACCAACCTGTAAATAAGGAAGATCCTTTATAGCTATAGGCCACGCTTCATTACCAAACACAATAATATCAAGAGTATCTTTGGGATATTTTGTTGTAATTAATTCCGATAAAGCCATAGCCACTTTTTTTGCAGGTGTTATTCTATCCTCACCGTATAGGATCATGGAATGTGAAATATCGATCATCAGAACTGTAGAAGTAAGAGTCTTAAAGTCCCTTTCTTCAACTTCAAGATCCGATTCAGTCAGTTGGAACTCTTCAATGCCATGGTTGATCTGGGAATTTTTAATAGAACCAGTCATATCTATCTGTTCCATCAGATCACCGAAATAATATTCTCTTCTATCTGATGTAGATTCATCTCCCTGACCTGAATAAGGGGTTTTATGGTTTCCATGGAACCCTTTTTTGAGTTTACCAAAGATCTCATCGAGTGACTGTTTTCTAATAGCCTGTTCTGATTTAGAAGTAATTGTGAGTGTTTTATCTATATCAGTCTCATTGAGATAGTTTTTATCTTTTAGTTCCTGGATAAAATCACCCATACCATATTGGTCATTAGTCAAATTGTACTTTTGGTCAAGCTGGTTCATCCAGTTTAATGCTTCTGAAACATTCCCGGATGTCATGGTCAATAATTGAAGGAATATTTTTAATAATTCCACGAAAGATTTTTGACCAATATTATCCGGCACAAAGTCGGTAAATCTTAAGCCTAACATAAATACATTTAATTAAAAATTATAAATTAAAAAATCAAACAAATAAGAAACTGCTGACGAAACTAACAGGTAATATTTATTTCATAAGTTGACTTACAAAATAAAAATATAAAATAAATACTTAATGTAAACAGTTAAAGGGAGGAATTGTTCCCGAAGCAACGGGGGTCACAATCTTTCGAGCTTCTTAATCATATCGGAAGCATAAGAATTATGAGGGTCAAGTTTAATGGATATTCTGTAGTTCTTTACAGCCAGGCCTTTATTATTATCTTTATAATAAGCATCAGCAAGACCTGCATATGATTTTGGATTATTAGGATAATCAGAAACCATCAGTTTAAAAAGCTTAATTGCATCAGGAATTTTCCAAATGGAGATCAGATCATTCCCAAAAGAGGAGACTTCCTCGGGCGAAAAGACAAAATACTCAAGCGAATCTTTCTTAATTCTGTAATAGTGGTTTAATGCGGAATCAATGCCAGAGTTGTAATAAATACCCATCAGGCGGTCAGATAATAATATCTTTGGAATTATCCTTGACTTATCAAGATAAAGGGAGGCCAGCTGGAAGGCCAGATTATCATGACTTTTCTCCTTACAATTTACAAGACAAACAAAGGCGCAGTTTTCATCCGGATAAATAAGCAGGTTAGAGACAAACCCAGTACCACTGCCGCTGTGTGTAATATATCTTCTTTCCTTATTATCTTTTCCTGCGCTAAAACCCAGGGAGTAGCCAAGCTCCTGACCATTTTTTAGTTTCACAGGCGAAGTCATAATATCAAGAGTACTATTCCTAATAAGTTTTCCGTTAATAAGGCAGCTGGCAAATTTAAGCATATCTTCTGTGTTAGAGATCAGACCCCCACCGGCGAATTTGAGACTCAGATCAGATAACGGAGCATTCTCGAATTTCCTATAAATATTTTTTTCATAGCCATGAGCACGGTTACGTATAATATCTTTATGATATTCCGGTAAAGTTGAAGTCATTCCTGCCGGCTCAAAAATATATTTTTTTAAGTAATCAGTAAAGGGGATTTTGGTTACATTTTCAATTACAGCTGCAAGCAAGTTATATCCCAATGTAGTGTAAAGGTATTTTGTCCCAGGCTCAAATTCCAGCGGATCGTTTAATATGCAATTCACAGCATCTCTTGTTGATCTGTAATAATCTTTACTGTCAAATTCATTATCATGATAATTTCTTATTCCTGCTGTATGGGAAAGAAGCTGCCTTATAGTGAATTTCCATTTCTTTTTTGGGAAATAAGGGATATATTTTCTGACATCAGCGTCTAAGTCTATCTTTCCTTTTTCATACAACTGCATTATAGCCACAGCTGTAATTGACTTTGAAATTGAGGCAATCCGATATATCGTTTTGGGATTTGCAAGAGTTGTATTTTCCAGATCCGAATAACCTACTGCATCCTGATATACAATTTTCCCTTTACTTAAAACCCCAACAGATACAGAAGGCACATTTTTATTTATCCAATAGTGATAAACAAAGTGGTCTAATTCTCTGTTAACCTGGCCGTAGGCTGTAAACCAGGATACAACACCAAAGAACAGTGCTGAGACATAAATTACAGGAATTTTTGATCGAAACATTTTTCTTATATAAAACTTAATAAACACATTACTAAATTTAATCATTTGCACGTTAAAATTCTTGTTAATGAGCCCAGTCACTGGTGCAAATACGTATATTTTTATGTAATTTAATTAAAACTGTTCCTGGAATTATTAAATGATATGATAATCATTAAGTTAAAGAACAAAAAGTAAATTTGTTTGCTAATCTAAGTAACTTGAAATATTATTTAATATGAGGGGAACTTTTATAACCAAATGCCGGTTTATTGGAAGAATAGAATAATTAAAATATGAGTTTCAGCAACCCCAAACATGAAAAAATGCTTGAAGACCTGCTCACAATATGCAGGCAGCAGCTCCCGTCAGTAAATGAAGCGATGGTGGCAAAAGCATTAGAGTTTTCCATCGAAGCTCATAAAAATGATCTTCGTGCTTCAGGTGAGCCATATTTTACACATCCCTATGAAGTCGCAATGATTGTGGCTTCTGAATTTCCATTAGATGATATTACAGTTATAAGCGCTCTTTTGCATGATGTTATTGAAGATACTGATTTTAATTTGGAATTAATTGCAAAGGAATTCAGCAAAGAAATAGCTGAAATTGTAGATGGCGTGACAAAAATCAGCGGAATCTTTAAGGGGCAGGAGATAACAAAAGCTGAAAACTTCAGGAAGCTACTCTTATCCATGGTAAAGGATGTAAGAGTAATATTTGTAAAGTTCGCTGACAGGCTTCATAATATGCGGACTCTTGAATTTGTTAACCCTGAAAAGCAAAGAAGAATTGCACAGGAAACACTTGAAATTTATGCTCCTTTTGCTAACAGGTTTGGACTTGGAAATGTTAAATGGGAACTTGAAGACCTTTCATTTAAATACCTTAATAAAGAAGCCTATGAGGAAATTGCTAAAAAAATAAAGAATAAAAGAAGAGAAAGGGAAGGTTACATTAAAAAGTTTTCTGAGCCCATTATTGCTAAACTTGATGAGCAAAAATTTAAATATGAAGTTATAGGTCGGCCCAAACATCTTTACAGTATTTACCGGAAGATGGTACGAAGGAATAAACCATTTGAAGAAATATATGATCTTTTCGCAATTAGAATTATACTGGATACTCCTAATAATTATGACTGTTTTACTATACTAGGTATAGTGAACAATGTCTATACACCAATTCCCGACAGACTTAAAGATTACATTTCTATTCCCAAAATAAACAGCTACCAATCAATTCATACTACTGTGGTTGGACCTGAAGGAAGATTAGTTGAAGTTCAGATAAGGACACAAACAATGAATGAAGTTGCAGAAAAAGGAGTTGCAGCTCATTGGAGATATAAGGAGAATAAGACTGCAGCAGGGAAGGACCTGGAAAATTGGGTTACCTGGATCAGGGATATATTTGAAAATGTTTCTAAAGATGAACCAAGAAAAGACCTGCTTGAAAATTTCAAGTTAAATCTTTACCAGGATGAGATTTATGTGTTTACGCCAAAGGGAGATCTTAAAAGACTTCCAATAAAATCCACACCTGTTGATTTTGCCTTTGAGATTCATAGTAAAGTGGGTTTTCATTGTATAGGAGCTAAAGTAAACGGGAAAATTGTTCCATTGGATACAATCCTCCATAGCGGTGACCAGCTTGAAATTATTACATCTAAAAATCAGCATCCGAATAAAAACTGGATAAAGTTTGTTACAACGCACCGGGCGCAAACTGCCATAAGAAAATGGATAAATAAAGAAGAAGAAGATATAATAAACCTGGGGAAGGAAATATGGGAAAAGAAGTTAAAAAAATTAAAACTATCCTTCAGTCCTACTGAAATCAATAAGCTCACACTCAATCTTAAATTTGAAACTACCAAGCAGTTTTTCAAGTCAGTTGCGCAAGATAAAATAAATCTGGATGAAGTTTTAACGGCTTCAAAAGAGAAAGATAAAAAGGAAAAGGTAGCTGATTTTGAGTTTCAGCAGTTCGCTGATATAGCCAGAAATGATATTGGGGGAATCCTTGTAGATGGTAAAGATGTTGGTGTCTTATACGGTTATGCAAAATGTTGCAACCCGATTCCCGGTGATCCAGTGATTGGATTTATAACAATAGGAGAAGGAATAAAAATTCACAGAAAAAATTGCAATAATCTGATAAGAATGTCGGAAAAAGACCCAAGTAAACTTATCGGTGTGCAATGGCCACAGGGGGAAAACATTTTATTTGTCGGAGGGCTAGCTGTTTTAGGGGAAGATACGCCTGGAATTCTTAACGATCTTTCGCATGCAATTGTTTCATATCAGAATACCAATATCAAATCAATTAATATTAATACAAATGATTCAACATTTGAAGGAAACATAACTTTGTATGTACATAATATTGAACATTTAAACCGGATAATTGAAAGAATTAAAAAAATAAAGGGGGTATACTCAGTTGAAAGGTTTGAAAGCAATTGAACGAATATGAAGAAAACATCCGGCATATTTTAGCCATCGATTATGGATTAAAAAGAATTGGTTTCGCATTAAGCGATCCACTGATGATTTTTTCCTATACATATAAGACCATTTTGAATGATCAAAACTTATGGAGCAATTTAGACGCAATTATTAAAGAAAAGCAGATAATTAAAATTATTCTTGGTGTTCCATATCAGGAAAATGGTAAGCTTTCGTCAAATGCTCCGGGAATATTGAAATTCAAAGAAGCATTATCAATAAGATATAAATTAGAGATTATTGAATGGGATGAAAGATATACTTCGTCAATGGCAAAAGAAATAATTCTGCAAACTGTATCCGGAAAGAAAAAAAGAAGAGATAAAGGTCTGATTGATCAGAATTCTGCTCAAATAATGCTTCAGGAATACCTAAATTCACTTAAATAATGAAAATGGGAGCAATATTTGATTGACATTTACGTACATCTAAACTATTTTCACATATAATTAAAATATATTATTGGGAGCATTTATATGACACTTGATGCACTTGGAATGATTGAGACCAAAGGTCTTGTCGGTGCTATTGAAGCAGCAGATGCAATGGTAAAAGCTGCAAAAGTTGAATTATTAGGAAAAGAGACTATCGGCGGCGGCTATGTAACCGTTATGGTAAGAGGAGATGTTGGAGCAGTAAAAGCCGCAACGGATGCCGGAGCAGCAGCAGCACAAAGAGTGGGTGAGCTTGTTTCCGTTCATGTTATTCCTCGTCCACATTCTGAAGTTGAATCAATTCTACCTAAAAAGAAGTAATTTATGCCTAAAGCTTTAGGCTTGGTTGAGACAAGAGGACTCGTCGCGGCAATTGAGGCTGCCGATGCTATGGTGAAGGCTGCCAATGTTAAACTTATAGGAAAAGAGGTAACGAAAGCTGCCTTAATTACAATTAAAGTAACAGGAGATGTTGCTGCTGTTAAAGCTGCAGTTGAAGCGGGAGCAGAAGCAGCAAAAAGAGTTGGTGAATTAGTTTCAGTTCATGTTATCCCCCAGCCAGATGTCCAAATGATCAGTATGTTTCCGGAAATTGAAGAGGAAGAAGATTTAAGGGAAGAACTAACTGTGGTAATCTTACCTGATAATGAACCTGATGGAGTTACAGAAACAGATTTTTCGATTAAAGAACTACCTGAAGTTGACATAGTTTATGAACCAGCTCAAGTTGAATCAATTGAACCACAGGAGTTAAAGGAAAGTATACCAGTAAAACCTAAAAAGGTCCGGGCTTCCAAAGTCAAAGTTCTGGAAAATGTATCAATAAATGAAACCCAGAATTTAAGCGAGCAGTTAGGCCCTTTATTTACGAGTAATAACGAGACTATTGTTCGTCTCAGGAAAGAAGCGCTTGGGAAGAAATCTGTTGTTGCAGGAGAAAAATCAGTATCTTATCAGGAAATTGAAAAAGGTATTGTTATAGATTCGGATAATAAGAAGAATCTAAATAAATCAGAAAGAGATTCGCTAAATGTGCATCAACTTCGCAAGTTAGCCAGAGAAACTGAAAACTTTCCTATTAAAGGAAGAGAAATTTCCAAAGCCAACAGGCAGGAATTACTGGAACATTTCAAAAGATTATTCTAAACTTGATTTTATTGGAATAAATAAAAACTCCACAGATGTGGAGTTTTTTAATTTCTTATATGATATTTATCTTTAAGTATGAAGAAAAATATATTCATAATAATTATATCTTTGGCATTTTCCATTATACTATGGGTTTCTATTTCCCTATCGAATGAGTATTATTCTTTAATAAAAGTAACATTAAAAATAACTGACTTACCCGATGGCTATACTTCAGCTTCCCAATTGCCGCCAATAGTTGTAATCAAATTGAAAGGGAAAGGATGGAAACTTGCAGTTGAAAAAATCGGTTCGATTTCAAAGTTTATCGTTTCCGCAAAGTTTGATAGTGGTAGAATTGTTGCCAATCTTTATAACTCTTTAAGTGATAACCGCTGGCTTACAAATGAAATGGAGGTTATTAGTTTCAACCCGGATACAATCTCTTTTAATGTGGAGAAAATTGCATTTAAGAAACTGAAAATACTCCCACAAATAGATATAAATTATAAATCAGGTTATGGTCTTGCCGAACCGGTATATATCTATCCTGAATCGACCATTGTATATGGACCCTGGAGTGAACTTAAAAACATGAGTTCTGTCCCTACTGAGGTGGTTTCATATAAAAATGTAGATTCAAGGATAAATTCAAAAATATCTCTGGTAGATCAACAAGGTTTATCTTTTGATATTACTTCGGTATCTGTTTTTCTGGATATACAGAAAATTGTAGATATGGACGTTAATGATCTGCCCGTGAAGGTTAATGATGTTCCAAAAGACAGGGAAGTAGTAATTTTACCTAATAAAATATCTATTGGTGTAAAAGGAGGAATAGATATTTTGGGGAAAATAAGCCCTGATCAATTTAAAATAACAGTAAATTATCGTAATATTGTTTTAGATACTTTGGGAAGCGTTAAGCCTGACATCGATTTGCCCCCAAATGTATTACTTATTTATTCAAAACCGGAAAGGCTGCGGTATATAATCAAAAAATACTAATATGTTTATAACTTTTGAAGGTATAGATTTCTGTGGTAAGTCAACACAGGTTTTATTATTGCAGAAATATCTTGAAAATAAAGGCGAAAGGGTTATTATTATCCGTGAGCCTGGCGGCACAGAAATATCAGAAAAAATAAGAGATATTCTTCTTGATAAAAAGAACCATAAAATGGTTACTGAAGCAGAGATATTTCTGTTTTCTGCTTCAAGAGCTCAACTTGTCAGGGAGAAAATTCGACCTTTCCTGGACGAAGGTTATTATGTAATTTCCGATAGGTTTCATGATTCAACTACTGCATACCAGGGGTATGGCAGGGGACTTCCCGTGGAATCGGTTGAAATTATAAACCATGTAGCTATTGATAATACTATTCCTGATATCACTTTTATTATTGATATTCCGGGAGAGGAATTAACAAAAAGAAAAAAACTAAAACATCATTCGGAGCTTGATCGTATCGAAGTTTCACATAACCTTTTTTATGATAGAGTGAGACAAGGGTATTTGACTATAGCCAAAAAAGAAAAAAGATTCCGTGTAATAGACGGTACAAAAGGTATTGATGAAATTCACAATATTGTTATAAACGAATTGATTGCATTTGAAGGAAGGAGTTAGAATGATAAAGAAAGGTTTTGGCAGATTTACACTTCCAATCCTTATAATTATTGTCTTTTCAGGATTCTTTGCCGGTAAAGATGATACTTATTTCCAGATAAATAAAAATATTGATCTCTTTTCAAGGATTTATAAGGAAATATCTTTTAATTATGTGGATAATATAAATCCCGAAGAATTTATGCGTGCAGGCATCAGGGGCATGCTGGGATCATTGGATCCCTATACTAATTTTATTGATGAAAATAAGAAAGATGAAATAGACCTAATAACTAATGGAAAGTATGGTGGAGTTGGTATTTCCATTGGAGTAAGAGGAAAGGATGTAACTGTAGTAGAAGTTATGGATGGTTATTCTGCACAAAGACAGGGAATCAGAATAGGTGATATTCTTTTAGAAGCAGGCGGAATAAAATTAACTCCTGAAAATATTGATGATATCTCATCACTTGTTAAGGGTGACCCGGGATCGACCGTAGCTCTTAAAGTCTTAAGAGGAGATAATAAGGATACACTTAATTTTAATCTTATCCGGGAAGAAGTAATAGTCAGAAATATTCCTTTCTATGGATTCTTTCCTGAAAACAGCAATAATGTTTATATGAAACTAACAAGTTTCAGTCGTTCAGCTGCAGATGAGATGAAAAAAGATTTAAAGGAATTAAAAGCAAAGAAAGAAATTAAATCGGTAGTTCTTGACCTGAGAGGAAATCCTGGTGGTTTGCTGGATATAGCAGTTGATATCTGTAATGATTTCATTGCTAAAGATGCACTAATAGTTTCAACAAAAGGCAGAGATGGTTCAGGAGAAAAACAATACATGGCAACGCAAGAACCGGTTCTTAAAGATGCCAAACTTGTATTACTTATAAATGAAGGTTCCGCTTCTGCTTCAGAAATCCTGGCCGGCGCAATTCAGGATCATGACCGGGGAGTTATTCTCGGTACAAAATCTTATGGAAAAGGATTGGTCCAGACCATTACACCTTTGAACTTTAACACTTCACTTAAAATCACTACTGCCAAATATTATACTCCAAGCGGAAGATGCATTCAGAAAATAAACTATTCCAATAAAAATAATGTATTTGCCCAGACTGATACATTAACCGAAAACAGCTTTAATACAGATAACAAAAGAATTGTATACAGTGCAGGAGGCATTACTCCTGATAGTACTGTTAACTTTGAGATCCAGGGAAATATAACCAAAGATTTACTGGCTCATGGTTTATTCTTCAAATTTGCGGATCATTATTTTTATAATAATCCAAAGATTGATTTCCAAAAGCTTAAAGGTGAAAGCTTGTTCTCTGATTTTGAAAGTTTTCTGACTACTCAGAAATTTGACTTCAAATCTGAAGCGGAAAAAGAAATTGACAACCTTTTGAAAGATGCTGAAACCAAAAAACTTGAAGAAGGATTGATCTCAGATATAAAGAAACTTAAAGGCCAGCTTGAAAAGATTGATAACAGCGAAGCAAGAATTTATAAAACTGAAATCATAAGAGAGCTGAAAAATGAGCTTGCCTCAAGATATTTGGGGAATGATGGAAGATTTAAAGAAAGTCTGAGTCATGATATTCAGTTCCAAACTTCATTATCAATTCTGGATAATGACAAACTTTATAAGAAATTACTTAATATCAGTAATTGAAATAGCTAAAAGGTGTTTATCAGCTATAGTTTATCTTAAATAAATAAGATTCAGTAGTCATACTTTTTAGTCCAATTGCAGTAATCAGTCAAGAATTATTTTTTAATTCAATATCAGATTGATTTCTGCAAACCTATTGAGCCCCTCGTCACATGTCTTTTGCATTACATAGGAATTTTTATAAATTATATTCAACTTTTTAACGTGGTTAACGATAAGATATATAATAACTTATAGATGTATTCATTGTAATAATTCTTAACTTAGTCTCTTTTTCAGTTCTTAAAAATATTTTCCTGTAATTATTAAGGTTAATAATGAAGAAAACTTTTATAGATTACGTCCTGAGAGTCCGGTTACCAATAACATTATTTGTCGCTTTATTATCATTTACAATTACATATTTTGCATCGAGAGCTGAAAGAGACGGCGTAGGGTATACACCCGATCAGCCAATTAGTTTTTCACACAAACTTCATGCAGGGGATATGAAAATTGATTGCCAGTATTGCCATACAGGCGTGGAAAAATCACGTTATGCGATGGTACCTGCCCTTGAAACGTGCATGAATTGCCACAGAATTGCGCGGAAGGATAAACCCGATATTATTAAACTAACTAATTATTATAATAAAGGAATTGCATTCCCCTGGAATAGAATTCACAGAGTTCCCGATTTTGTGTACTTTAATCACAGCGTGCATGTAAATGATGGTATAGATTGCGTTAATTGTCATGGAAATGTTCCTCAAATGGAAAAAATTGGGCAAATGAACTCCTTTACAATGTCTGCCTGCCTCGATTGCCATAGGAATGCACATCAGAGATTTCCTGAGCTAAAAAATCTTAATTCAGGTCCGGATAATTGTTATACTTGTCACAGGTGAGTGGAGAATAAATGGAAATTAAAAATAAATTTGATTTTAAAGTTAAAAGAAGGAAACTTTTCATTACTGCCGGTGCAGGAGCAGGAGCTTATCTCCTGAATAAAATCTTTCCTTTCAACTTTACAGGCTCAAAACTAAATTTCCCAAAAGCAGATGTTAAAGTAAAAATAAATCCAAAAGCTGTTAGTAGAAATAAAACAGGTAAATATAATGTCTGAAAACAAAGAGATGATCCCTGGAAAAGAAACCCCTCCTGATGCGAATTACTGGAGAAGTTTTTCAGAGTTATACAATGACCCGGATTATATTGAAACTACCCACCATGAGTTTGCAAATGGGGCTACGGATGATTTTGTTCCTGAAAACTTATCTAGTTTTTCCAGAAGAAAATTCCTTGCATTAGTTGGTGCATCGGCAGCTTTGGCTGCTGCAGGGTGTTCTAATTACCGGGATAAAGGGGAAATTATTCCTTATGTGCATAAACCCGAAGAAATTACACTCGGCAAAGCTAATTATTATGCCTCCACATGTACTGCATGCAGCAACGCATGCGGTGTTTTAATTAAAACAAGAGAAGGCAGACCAATTAAATTGGATGGTAACCCTGATCATCCTGTAAGCAAAGGAAAACTTTGTACTAAAGGGCATGCTGATATATTAAATCTCTACGATCCTGAAAGACTCGCCAATCCTTTTAAAAGAAACAGTGCTGGTTATTTATCTAAAACTGATTGGATCAGGGTGGATAATGAAATAATTGGAATACTTAAAAGTGCGGGACAAAAAGAGATTGCCGTAATTACTTCCACAATTGTTTCTCCAACAGGTAAAAAGGTTCTTGATGAATTCAAAAATCAATTTCCATCTGTTAAAATATATTCATATGAATTGTTCAATGAACAGAACAGGTTATCTGCATGGCATAAATCTTATGGAAATTCTGAATTCCCTTTAATCAAATGGGATGAAGCCAAAATAATAGTAGCACTTGAATCTGATTTCCTGGGAACTGAAGGGAACAAGGTTGAGAATACAAGATTATATTCAGAAGGAAGAAATGTTGAAAACCTCCACAGGTTTAATAAACTTTACTCTGTTGAAGGAAATATGTCCTTAACCGGCATGAACGCGGATATCAGGATTAAATTAAGACCGGATGCCCAGTTTGAATTTGTGAATTGTTTGATTAATTCGTTTAACGGGAAAGTGGATTCATCAATAAAGTCTTTTGAAGCAAAATACAATCTGCCTGATAAAAAAATAAAAGCGCTTCTTAAAGATATTCATGCTAACCCGGGAAAGACCATAATTTATGCCGGCAAAACGCTTCCGGAAAATGTGCATATCGCCGTTAATTATCTTAATGAACTAATTGGCGGAAAGGCTCTTTATAATTCAGATTCCTCAGCAATCAGTTTACTTCCTTTATCCGGTAGAGACGAATGGAGTTCATTAGTTACATCAATGAACAAGGGAAATATTGCCGCAGTCATTCATTATGACTGTAACCCTGCCTTCCATATGACTACGGATTTATTTTATGAATCAGCATTAAAAAAAGTCCCTGCTGTAATTACATTATCAGGAAACGAGAATGAAACTACAGCTTTAAGTAATTATGTCCTCCCGATAAATCATGGATTGGAGTCCTGGGGTGATGCAAAAACGAGGACAGGTTTTTATTCATTACAACAGCCGGTTATTTACCCCATTTTTAACACACGGCAGAAAGAAGCAGTTTTATTAACCTGGATATCAGGAGCTTGCAGCAATTATAATCTGGATTTATATCATACCTATCTGATTGATAACTGGAAGAAAAATATCTACCCCGGTCTTAATTCAAAATTGGATTTTTTACAGTTTTGGAACGGAGCACTTCATGACGGGGTTGTTCTGAATAAAGAAAATGGACCTGCCAATGGTTCATTTAATTCTTCTGCTTTAAACGAGTTAAAAAATACAAATAATTCAGCAGGTTATGTGGTTGCCTTAAAGGAAAGCTATTTAATAGGAGACGGCCGGTTTTCTAATAATGGCTGGCTTAATGAACTACCACACCCCGTATCCAAAATAGCATGGGATAATTATGCTTCAGTTTCAAGAGGTACTGCAAGGGAACTGGGAGTAAAAACCGGCGATTTTATTGAAATTGCAGAAGGCAAAAACAAATTAAAAATACCTGTTAATATTCAACCTGGCTGTACTGACAAAACTATTACGATTGAATTAGGATATGGCAGAAAAAATTCCGGTACTGTAGCTGAAGGAGTTGGCTTTAATGCAAATATACTTCAGTCTCCTGATTCAAATATTTCAAATTGGATAATTTCGCCTGTTGAAGTAAAAAAATCTGGTGGTTCATACCCCATAGCTGTCACCCAGGAATTTCATGCTTATGATAAAGGAATTTTGAAAGATGCCGCACAGAAAAGGAGCATTATAAAAGAGGGGACAGTTGAACAATATAAGAAGAATCCGGACTTTCTTAAGGAATCTTCCGGAGAAAAAGAAAATGAAAGTATGTATCCTCCGCATACTGAATTATTACAGGGAGTAAAGTGGGGGATGTCGATTGATCAAAATAAATGTCTTGGATGTGGTGAATGCGTGGTCTCCTGTTATTCTGAAAATAATATTCCTGTCGTTGGTAAGGAACAGGTCAGTAAAGGAAGGGATATGCAATGGCTTCGGGTTGACAGATATTATTCCGGTGATCCTGAGGAGCCAAATGTGAGTCTTCAATTGATGCTTTGCCAGCACTGCGATCATGCCCCCTGCGAAAATGTATGCCCGGTGGCCGCAACAACTCATAGCCCTGATGGATTAAATCAGATGATTTATAACAGATGCGTAGGCACAAGATATTGTTCAAATAACTGTCCCTATAAAGTCAGGAGATTCAATTACTTTAATTTCAGGGATCATTTTAAGGACGGATATCAGCAGTCCACATTATTCAACCTAATTTACAACCCTGAAGTTACAGTTCGGTCACGTGGTGTAATGGAAAAATGTACTTTTTGCATACAAAGAATTATGGAATCGCGTGAAGATGCCATAAGAGATAAAAGGCCGTTAAAGGGAACTGATGTCCATACAGCTTGCCAGGATGCGTGTATAACAAATGCAATTCATTTTGGAGATACAAATGATCCCGGTTCAGAAATAAGCAAAGATAGAAAACATAAATTAGGATATTTTGTACTTGAAGAATTAAATACAAGACCAAATGTAACTTACATTGCAAAATTGAGAAATAAAGAAAGTGAGAATGCCTGATGGTGGTTGATTATTCTAAAGAAATAACACTTATAGAAGGAAATCCTTCTTTGGCTGAACTGGATAGAGTAATAGCTCTTCCAATGGATCAAAAGCCAAGCAGATCAT
>Ga0182027_10003384_pt1 | contig 25345 bp, 21 predicted proteins | sample 712E1DmetaG_FD_121300 | JGI IMG/M metagenome (GOLD analysis project Ga0182027, IMG submission 121300) | Permafrost microbial communities from Stordalen Mire, Sweden - 712E1D metaG (Illumina Assembly) | ecosystem: Environmental > Terrestrial > Soil > Wetlands > Permafrost | place: Sweden...
TGGCATTCCTGAAGTGGTTGAAGATGGGAAAACGGGACTACTGGTAGAGCGAAACGATCCGAATGCGCTAGCAGAAGCGCTTCTCACTCTCTTGGAAAGCCGGCAATTGCGGGTTCAGATGGGAGAGGCCGGCCTGGTACGGGTTAAAAGTAGATTTAGGCTTGAGGCAACCATCGATTCTACATTTGAGGCATTTGATCGCCTATAACTGTACTGTCTGGCGAGTTTTCTAAGGTTGATTCCAGTGAAGGGAAGCAGCGGGATGGCGTGAAAAAAACTGGCAAATCAGCTCAGCGAGGGCGCGCATATCGGTAGAGCCAGAAAGAATTCCAGACGTAGATCGACCACCACAGCGCAGTACGCGTCAGGGACAACTTGGAGTATTTGCGATAAATCATCCATGTGTCTGCCACGGCCCTGCGCTTGTTGGACGAGCGGCTGTGGGCCGACAGTCGATAACGGCCCAGATCGACAGGAAGCCTGTGCCCGTTTTCGCCCCGCTGGATGATGCTCATCCAGCCAATGAAATCTTCGTGGGTGTAGCGATAACCGTTTGGAAAGTGGAACCCCGGGACCAGTTCGCGATCAATTACGATGCTCAGGCAACCGCCGGTGCCGCGCCGCGTGTGCAAGGTCCGGAAATCCAGGACCTCAGGTCCTGTGATGAGTGGGCCCACAAGAGCGCTGTCATGGGACATGTGCCGGTAATCGTGATAGATAAAGCTGTAGCCGTGCGTCGTCATCCAGTCCACGGAGCGGGCAAGTTTCTCCGGGAGCCACAGATCGTCGGCGTCAAGAAAGGCGACGAACCGGCCTCGCGCGGCATTTAACCCGAGATTACGTGCTGCCGAGGGACCTTCGCGGCCAGAAGTACCTAACGAACGAAAGCGCGGATCTTCAGCCGCTGCGGCCTCAATCAGTTCTCGCGAGGCGTCCGTCGAGCCGTCATCGACAAGGATCTGCTCCCAATCGGTGAGTGTCTGCGCGCGAACCGTAGCGAAGGTTTCCGGCAACCAGCGGGCGGCGTTATAGACCGGAGTGATGATCGAAACCAGCGGCATGAAGCAGCCTTTCAGCGGATACACCAAGCAATGCAGACCGTTCGCGTGCATTGGTTCAATTGAAGAAGCCGGTACCACGATTGACACAGACTGTTCGATTGCGATCATGGGAACCAAGAGAATCCTGAAAACCGAGCGGCAGGTTCTTTCAAATCATGGAATGGCTACAAGCGGTTTCATCGACGATTCACACAATGTATCTCCGCACCGCCCATTTCGGAGTGTTCTGTGTCCGCGCTCTTTCATTTGCAATACGCGTTCCAAACCGGGGGCCTGAGCAGAAAATGCGCTTCGACTAAGTATATTTGTTTTTGGGGGAATTTGGGGCGGAGAGGGCCGAAGTAAGGCGGCCTCTTCTCTCCCAACAAGGAAGAATTTTGGCATTCGTTTCCCTTGAAAAGTGGAAAAAGCTTTCGCTTCGCAGGGGAAAAATGGTTTCTTGCTGCAAGGGAATTTCGAAGAGCGTACTCGGATCAAATTATTTCGCTTTGGTATTTGAATTGCTACCGAGAAAGTAACGTATGCAGATACATGCCGGTTTCTATATGGAAGTGTAGCTCAAAACATGCAACTGCTTGCAACACAGCCTGTTAAACTACGCTTGCGGTAACCAGTAAATCGCTTTTTGCGGACGTGGACCTTGCGCGACAAGTCATATTCCGAGGTAAGAGCGGGGCAGCCACAGGAGAGCCTCCATCTTCTCTATCACGAACTTAGGGACGGGAGCGAGTACTCGTATGTGTCTGGAACTACAATATTTGAGAGGCATATCGATTTAATAGTTCGATTGCGGAAGGCCGAGAGTAGCTACTTGCGACCGGAAGTGACGTTCGACGACGGACACATTTCAAATTATGAGTTCGCGCTGCCGATTTTGCAGTCGTGGGGGCTGGTCGCGCGGTTTTTCATCACTGTGGGATGGACGGGGAAGAAACCGGGGTTTATGGGATGGCGTGAGTTGCGGTCGCTGCATGAGTCCGGTCAGTTGATTGGTGCACATGGATGGTCGCATGCCCTTCTTACGAACTGTGCTCAGGAAGATTTGGATAGGGAACTGAGCGGCACACGACTGACGCTGGAGGACAAGCTTGGTACATCGATTACTACAATGTCGTTACCTGGCGGTCGCTACGATCGGAGAGTTCTTGCGGCCTGCCGGCAGGCGGGATATACACAGATTTTTACTTCTGTGCCCAGAGCCGAGCAGACGCCACCGGGCTTTCTAGTTGGCCGGCTAAACGTCCGCGGAGATATGACGCTGGAGCGGCTTCGTAATGTCCTTCAACCTGGGAGCCGCACGTTAGCAAGCCTGGAGCGCCAATACCGGATCAAGGCAGTTGCGAAGACGCTGCTGGGAGACGGACTGTACGAGAAGTTTTGGGCCCTCCTGAATCGAAAAGAGCCGGATAGCGGCGACGATGGGGACAACGCGGAATGAAGATTCTGCACATCATCAGTAGTGGCGGAATGTACGGTGCAGAGGCCGTGATTCTGAACATGTCGCGCATGCTGAATGAGGGGCCGCATCGCAGCCTGCTGGGCGTGTTCTCAAACTCCTCGAATCCAAATCTGCAGCTTCATGAATACGCCACAAAGGAAGGCATCGAGTCGTATCTGATTCCGTGCAAAGGACAGATTGACCGGAAAGCAATCGCGAGCATTCGAGATCTGGTTCAACGGACGGGCGTCGATGTTGTCCATGCTCACGGCTACAAGGCAGATATCTACGCCTATTTTGCTTTGCGAGCATCGGGAGTTGCGCTCGTCTCAACCTGCCACACCTGGTATGACAATGACCGAATGACATTCTTCTACGGAGTCCTGGACCGGTTGATTCTGCGCGCCTATGCGCGGGTAGTGGCAGTGTCTGAGGATGTGCGGCAGAGGCTCCTCAAATCGGGCGTCAAGGCGAAAAAGATTAGCATGATCCGCAACGGAATCGATTTGCGCCTTTTCGACCGCGTATCGGCTGTTGTAAAAGATGAATTGGACTGGAGTGCGTACCAGATAGTTGGCCTGGTGGGCCGTCTTTCCGTAGAGAAGGGCGTGGATATATTCATGCATGCCGCGGCGCGTGTACTCGCTCATTGCCCGGATGCAAAGTTTATCGTGGCCGGAGATGGGCCGGATCGTGCCGAGTTGGAGACGTTGATCGATCAACTTGGCATTCGCGGCAGTGTGCGTCTGCTGGGCCGTCGCGACGGCATGCCTTCTCTGTATGCCTCCCTTGACGTGATGGTTTCCGCATCGCGGCAGGAGGGACTGCCGATCGCAATTCTGGAAGGGATGGCCAGCCGCCTGCCGTTGATCGCGACTGCTGTGGGCGAGGTGCCGGCCGTTATTCTGGATGGCCGCACCGGAGTGCTGGTGCCTACGGGAGCTCCGGATTTGCTGGCGGCAGCGATCATCGAGCTGCTGCGGGATCCCGCAAAACGAGAGCGGCTTGGCTCCGCGGCAAGACAACTGATCCAAGACGAGTACTCCGCGGCACGGATGACGGCTGATTATCTCCGCGTCTACGAAGAGGCGCTTGCGGCAGCGACGAAGGGCAGCGAACGCAGCGTTGAATCTTCAACCGCTCCCCGGGGAATGACGAAGTGAGCAACCGGCGGCTTCGCATTTTTATGATGGACCTGTGGGCTACCGTACCCTATTACACGGCATATCTCTCCAGGGCTCTGCTTGCGGAGGGCGTCGATGTGACGGTGGGATCGATCTCCTACTACCTCGACCCCGATTGCTTCACAAGCCGTGGCATCAAGATCGATCCGGGACTTCTAGATGTGGTGGGGAAGTTTCCCCTGCCGCGTCTGCCACGCAGGGTGCTGAAGCTGCTGGAAGCGCTTGTAAATTTGTCTGCACTGACGGTGCGCTTTCTGGTATCACCCCCCGAGGTGATTCATGTCCAGTTCCTGCCGATGTTAAAGTGGCGTCTGCCGTTGGATTTCTGGTTCCTTGAGTTCTGTCGCAAACGGGGCTCAAAAATTGTTCTGACCGTGCATGATCTACTTCCGCACGATACGGGCGAGAGGTTCAAGGGGACTTTTTTTGAGCTATACCGAATGGCCGATGGGATCATCTGCCACTCGGATCACGTTAGGGCGAGGCTTGTGGCTGAGTTTTCAGTTCCCGAGGAAAAGGTTTCGGTGATCCCGCATGGGCCATTCTTTTATGACCTGCCGGAAGCCGGTTCAGAGCACATGCCTGGAGGCTTCGAGGAGGAGCAGGGCACGGTGATGGTGCTGTGGCAGGGGATCATCTTTCCGTACAAAGGAGTCGATCTCCTGCTGCGCGCGTGGCAGCGTGTGGAGGCCCAAGGCGGCAATTGCCGGCTGGTGATTGCGGGCACCGGGACACCTGAGTTGCTGGAGCAGATTCGCGAGCAGGTGAAGACCCTGGGGCTGAAGCGCGTGCAACTGCACCTTCGTTTTATCTCTACACGAGAGCTGGTGGCGCTGTATCGAGCCTCGGATGTGGTCGTCTATCCCTATCGCGCGATTACCACCAGTGGCGCGCTGGCGACGGGACTGGCGTTGGGAAAGACGATTGTGGCGAGCGATCTGGCTGTGTTTCGCGAGCTGCTGACGCACCGGGAGAACGCGTTGCTGGTTAATCCCGAGGATTCCGTCGAGCTTGCCGGCGCACTGATTGAGTTGGCACAGGATGCAGGTCTGCGGGAGCGTCTAGCCAGCCGGGTGCGCGCGATGGACTTCGGCGGCCAATCCTGGATCTCGATTGCGAAGATGACCGCGCAGGCATATGAAGGCGCCTTGTTTTCTCCCCCCGATCCCTCGTCTCCCTTTTCGCCGCTTGGGGTCTAAACTATTCTTTTTCAACAGATTATACATCGACAGTTCTGCGCTTCTCATCCTCGATCGATTGACCTGCGGGTGGTCGGTCCCTATGGTTTCCATCCTGGCCTTGACGGGATTGATTTGAAGCTGATGCTCCCTGCTCGGCTGACCTGCCCCTGAACGAAATCCTGCTGACAAACCGCTCATGTTTACGACGAAGCTGCCGACAAGTAGCGGAGGCTTATAACGCATTTGTTGTACACGGGTAACCTGTTATGGTTATTTAAGTAACCATCAAAAATAGTTACTTTAGTCTCTGCAGACTGAATGTCGGTGCCCGGTTGTCTTGGCAACCGCTTCAATCCGCATGGAGTGGCTTATGAAGTTTCTTATTTTGCTTTTATTTCTGTTCTCTACGCTTCCTGTACATGCTACGCCTGCAAACTGCACCGCCGACAGCGCGAAAGCTCACATCAATGGCGGCTACGGAGTGTTCAGCGGCTTCAATTTTGGAAGAAATCTATGAAGAAAATTCTTTTTGCTTTTATCTCTATACTTCTCATCACGCCACCAATGTTTGCCGCAGCGCCGGTCTGCTTGTATCAGAACGTGCTCTCTGGGCAGGCCAGCGGCGGCGAGGGCGGCAACGGCGTCTACGTCACCATCACGGGAAAGAATCTCGGCACATCCGGCACAGTTACGATCAACGGCACCCCTGTTGCGCAGACGTTCAACTGGGGCGCTGCGGACGTGACCGGAAATTACCAAACAGTAGGAGTACAGGTAGCTAGTGGAACGACGAGCGGCCCTATCGTCCTGACAACCGCAGGAGGATCGGCCTCCAACCTGAGCTTTACTGTGCGTTCAGGGTCAATCTGGTATTTCGGTTCTGGCATCGACACAACCACGATCTCCAGTCCAACATGCACACAATTAAAGAACGACACAGCGCCGGGCGATGTGGGAAACGGCGGCATGGGCACATACGCAGACCCATGGAAGTTCACCAATGCGGTGAACGTGGATACCTACTCCACGCAAAACAATACTTATACTTACCACACCGCACGAACTCCCTACACTTACTACAATTGCATCTCTGCCGGGGACACGATTGTTTTCTTAAATGGCTTCTCTTTCATCTACGGCGATGGTTACAACTTGCACTCGTCCTTCAATTTGAATCAGAATAAAGGTGCGTCTGGAACTCCGCTCATCCTTGAAGCTCGCCCCGGAGCTACGGTGCAGCTTGGGGCGATGGGCGATGTCGCGTTTGGAATACGGGACGACAGCGATACGAACTTTACGATTTCCGGCATAAGCGCAACCGGGTCGGGATCGACAAGCGGTTCGGCTATCGCGGGCGATGCAAGCACCATTGGTACTAATCCGCCGAACGAGAGAATTGTTGGAAATATCCTGACTTGTCCCGATTGTGATGGCGCTTCTGCTGTGTTGGAGGCGGGATGGGACTCTGCTCATGAAACTCTCACGCCAAATACAGGCATCGAAATCCTGGGAAATTGGGTATACAACGCCGGATGTTCGGACGGCGCGGGTGTTTCAGACAAGCAATACCATTTTATCTATACCAACGGCAACGGCCAAGAGATTGCATGGAACAAGATCGGGGGAACTGGCGCGACGGCGGGATGCGCTCAGAACGGCATCCAAGTCAACTACTACAAGGACGACGGAACCATTGGCTTCGGGAACTACAGCATCCATGATAATGATATTTCAAATGCTCTTGGCTCCGGCATCAACCTGGCGACTGTCGATCTCACGGCGGGACCAGTCAGCGTCTACAACAACGTGATTCACCATACGGGCACCCTACCGGCAAGCTCTGGTGGGAGTTTCTTTACCTGTATCGCGTTCCCGGCGTATGGGCCAACGGCAGGCACCGGCACGGTCAACGTCTACAACAACACGCTGTACGATTGCGACTATTACCTCAACACGTCAAATATCTATCTAGTCACATCTGGAGCTTTTTACGTCGGGTCAGGGCAGTCTGGCATGGTGTTAAAACTAACCAATAACATTGCCTATCAGCCGACCTACACTTACACATCTTCTTCGGCCAATCTGTTCGTATCCGGTCCAGGAACTTCCATCGCTTCGGGCAATAACAACCTTTGGTACACGGCCTCATCCTGTGCCTCTGGATGCCTCACGATTCCAAGCGCAACCGGGACAGTGACAAACCCGCTGATGGTTTCGCCGTCTGCTGGAAACTTCACCCTGCAAAGCAGCAGCCCGGCAATAGGGGCCGGAAGCGCATCGCTCTATCCGGCGCTGGACTTCGCCGGGAATACGCGCCCAAATCTGCCAGCAATGGGTGCGTTGGAGTATGGCAGCGCATCATCGGAGGTGCAGATTACCGTCAGTGCCGTGCCAAGTCCGGCGACTCTGGAGCAACCGGTTACCCTGACGGCTACGGTCGCGCAAACTGGCAGCTCGGTTCCGACGGGCAGCATAAACTTTATGAATGGGGGCGTCTCTCTGGGGCAGGCTTCACTTGACAGTGAGGGCACGGCGACACTGGTGCTTTCATGGCTATCTGTTGGTTCCTACAAAGTGATAGCTGCCTATTCGGGCAATTCGAACTACGCGGCGGGTGAATCTGGCTACGTCCCTCTTCAAGTGCTCGACACCACGACGACAAGCCTGGTTGCATCTCCGAATCCAGTCACCGCTGGCCAGGCGCTGGTCCTGACCGCAACTGTTGAAGGGGTAGGCGACACTTCGCCGGCCGGCACGGTCAGCTTCCTGAACGGCTCCACGCCGCTGGGAACGGCTACCCTAAATGCCTCCGGCGTGGCCACGCTCTCCACCGCGTCGCTGGCAGCCGGAACCTATAGCCTGACGGCCCAGTACACGGGCAATGCAAGCTTCCTCTCCAGCACTTCGGCTGCGGTTCCGGTGACGGTCAACGCTCAAGCCACGGTGATCGTTCAATCTTTCAGCTTGAACGCAGGCGGGAGCACCTCGCAGACTGTTCAGTCCGGTGGAACGGCGGTTTACACATTGGGTGTCAGTCCGGCCGTTGGAACCACACTCCCGGCCATCAACTTCGTGGTCTCTGGTCTTCCTGCAGGCGCCACGGCAACCTTTTCTCCGCAGACGATTCCTGCAGGCAACGGGGCAACCAATGTCACACTGAGTATTCAAACTTCAGTGCAGTCCGCGATGCTTGAACGGAACAGGAAATTGGGCGGTGGACTAGTAGTGGCGCTCGGTATCTTGCTGCTGCCCTTTGGGGGTGGCATCAGACGCTCCGGCAAAAGCATGCTGCGGCTCTCTTACCTGGTGCTCTTTCTGGCCGGAGCAGTATCGTTAGCGGGGCTTACTGGGTGCGCCGTCCTTAATGTCCCAGGCGCGTTTCCCAGTACGAGTGCGCAGACTTACACCGTCACGGTGACCTCGACTGCGGCGTCGCTGTCGCAAACAACGACTGTCACGCTCATCGTCGAGTAAGTACGGAGAACAATGGCACACCGCAAACCCAGCGATGCTCACAGAATAGACCCAAGGCGTGTTATTGCGGGAGTGGCAGCGACCGTCTCCGTGAAACCATGGCAAACATTCTGCCTTTCAGTTTGAACTTTGGCGGGAGCACCCCATCGCAGACTGTCCTACTCAGTGAGACGGCAGTTCGCAATTTGACTGTCAGTCCGGTCATTGGAATCAAACTTTCGGCGATAACCTTAACGACTTCTGGCTTTCCAGCAGGCGCAACCTCAATCATTTCTCCGAAGAGGATTGCTTCGAACGATCGTCCGACCAATGTCACACTGAGCATTTAGGCACCTGCGCAGGTTGCAATGATTGACCGGAACAGGAATTAGGCAGAGGACTCTCCGAATCGACACCAGGAATCCTGGTGCCGCTTCGCTCTTGCGCGTCTAATGCAGAAGCCGTAAACTGCAAAGTGCCAAGCTTGGATCTTTCACCCCTTACAAGCCTCAGGACCTAAGACCGTGAAAATTTTATCCGTCCACTGTTTCAAGTATCTTCTCTTTGTCGCGATCGCCTTTGTTCTGCCTGGCTTTGTACCGCAAGCGAATGACATAACAAAGAGCGCCTCACCCCCTCTCATTCTCTACACCGACATCACCTCGGGGCCGAACTCCGGGGGCGAAGGCAACAACGGGGCCTACCTCACGATCTTCGGAACTCATTTCGGCGCGACCCAAGGAACCTCAAAGGTAACCATCAACGGCCGGGCCGTTGCACAATACCTCCTATGGTCCGATACAAAAATCGGCGTCCAGGTAGGCCATGTTTCGACTGGACCAATCGTGATTTCCGTCGGTGGAGTATTCAGCAACTCCGAGAAGACGTTTACTGTCAGGTCAGGCCGCATCTTTTATATTGGGCCGTCGATCGACAATTCCGCCGGATCCTGTTCTGGTGGAACTTACGCGCAGCCCTGGGGGCTCACGAATTTCGCGAGTAAATCCGAAGCGGCATATACGAGAATGATGCGGACGCCTCGCTTCTATTACAACTGCATGTCACTCGGCGACACGCTTGTGTTCCTGAATGGTGTCTCATATCCCTACTTCGACGGTGCGGCATGGCACTCGTCTTTGACTCTTGGGGATAGCAGAGAGACAGCTACTTCCAGCAAGTTCTACACTTTCATGGCGCGCCCAGGCGCGACGGTGCGGTTGGGCGGCACCGGATGGGCAATGGCGCCGATCCGCGATCATTCTAATGGCTTTAACGTCGTCTCGGGCCTCACGCTTACGGGGAGCGGTGCGAATGGAGGCGCCGCATTTACGGCACATGATCGAGTCGTCGGCAACGAAGTCACCTGCCCGGACTGCTGGGGCCCGTCGGGAGCGATCACAGGAGGCGACGGACTCATCCTCTACGGCAATACCGTTCACGATGTCTCCACGCTTGATCCGGGGGGATCAAACAAGACCTACCATGCCATTTATGTGGCTGGCAACAACATTGAGATCGCGTGGAATAAAATCTACAACACGAAGGCATACAACGGCATTCAGATCAACCACGACAAATCTTCTGGATTTTACAACCAGTCTTGGCACGACAACGATATCGCCGACGTAAACGGGAGCGGTATCAACCTCTCGACCATCGATCCCTCTTCCGGCTACATCAAGATATACAACAACGTCATTCATCATGTCGGTCTGGCCATGGCACCCGATAGCCCTGGGCCTCATTCTTGCCTTGCCATCAAGGGGTACGGGAGCGCGACCGCTACCGGCACAGTCGATATCTACAACAATACGATGGTCGATTGCAGTTCGTACCTCAACACCAATCCATCTGATAATTCATCGTGCGCAGTTCTGGTTCTCGCCAAACAACTCAACGTAACAACCAGGCTGGTGAACAACATCGTCTACCAGCCGGCCTACGCAGGCACGACAAAGCAAAATGTCTATATTTGTGGCGGCGATTCAATCGGAACGGTTTCCGGATCGAACAATCTCTGGTACAGCGAGCGCGCTCCGCGAAACACAGCGCCGGCGACCAGTTACGGGACCATTGCGAATCCGCGTTTCGACTCGGCCACGGATTACCACTTGCAGAAAGGAAGTCCCGCGCACGGAGCCGGTATAGTCTTTGGTGGCCTAAAGAGCGACTTTGACGCTTCGCCCCGGCCAAATCCTCCCGCGATCGGCGCTTATGAATAGTCACAGTCCAAAGTTTTCAACGGGCAGTCGATACCTACAGCGCAAGCGTCAGTGATCTTGCGTGGCCGCCATGGTATAAATGACCAGGAATACCCAGACTAAGAGTGAGGCGGATATATGTTCTCTAGGATCATGCAGCGTGTCTTGTACGCCTTAAAGGGCGGTGAATATGCGGCGCGCGCTCTCGGAGTGAAAATTGGCGAAGGATGCAGGATATACACATCATCCTTCGGGATTGAGCCTTGGCTGATTTCCATTGGGGATCGTGTGACGGTAACAAACGGCGTGCAGTTCATCACACACGACGGCGCGACCTGGCTCGTGCGGGACGAAAAGGGAAGGCGATACCGCCTTGCGCCAATTGAGATCGGAAACGACGTCTTCATTGGGGTGAACTCTATCATTCTGCCCGGAGTAAGAATCGGAAACCGCGTGATCGTAGGGACGGGCAGTGTCGTCAACCGGTCGATACCGAACAATTGTGTTGTTGCGGGCGTACCGGCAAGGTTCATCAGAACCTTCGACGAGTATGAACGTCGTGGATTGGCGGAATTCCGTTCTAATGCGGACAAAAGAGGCAAGAGCCCCCGCCAGCAGACTGATAGCATCGTTGACCATACGATGGCGCAGGAGATTCAGATACCCACGAGCGCTAAACCGGGAAATAGGGCCGAAGTGTAGTTTTCAACCACGGGAGAAGCTCCATCTTGATAAGTATAGGACAATACTTGCCCGTAAGATGAAGAGGTCGTGGCAGAGACACTCCCAAGTTTCAACCTTCATGCTGTTGCCGGCCACGGCATTCCGGGCGCATCGGACAGCCTATTCTGCCTCCACTTGAAAATACGATTTGAGCGTGGGAAGGATCACCCGTTTGAATCTTTCTCGGAACATCCATCCTACCGATAGGACAAAAATGGGCAGAAGGGCTATGGTCTGAAGAATGAACATTATCATATTGCGCGCAGGGAAGAATGCATTCACTGCGTAAGAGGCAGCAGCAAATGGTACCGTACAGAGAAAGATCGGCCCCCAGACTTTCAGGAAGACCTCACGATAGCTGATGCCTACGAGGTGGGAGACATATCTTGGCCACAGAATGAGGTTCACTGCCAGACTCGGCACCAGCGTTCCAATCGCCACGCCATAGAGTCCGAATATCAGCGCCAGTGAAATGCTGAGTGTCAGATTTGCGATGGCTTCGCCGATCGCCCACATGGCAACCTTTTTATGCTTTTCGACGCCAAATGCAATCGATGAGGCAGGGGTGTTTGGCAGAGAAAACAAAAGCGCAGTCGCCAGGATCGCCAGCACGGTTCCCGATGTTCGCGAGTACTGAGGCCCCATCCATACGCCGATGAAATTATCGCCCCGAAAGATAAGGGTAACCAATACCGGCAGCGAAACGGCCATCGTCGCCCGCGTGCCGTTATAGTAGAGAGCGCGCAGGCTCGATGCATCGCCGGTTGCGTCGTATGTGCTTGCCGCGGGAGTAAAGGTCGCCGTCATGGCGCCGACAAGCTGTTGTGTATAACGGCATAACGAGTTTCCGATGGAGTAGAACGTCACCGCGGAAGCCGATACAAAGGCGCCGACCACCAGGTTGTCTGTCTGGTAGATCAACTGAATTGCAACCATGACAAGGAAAACATAGACGCTATAGGACCAGATCTTTTTAAGAACTTCCCATTTTGGTTTCTTCAGCCGGATTGTCAGTTCAGGGTAGATTCTCCGCGCAACGTATACAAATAAGATGTTGCCGACCGTGGCTGCGAAAAGTTCACAGCAGGCGATCGCAACAATTCCGTGGCCAGTGCGCAATACCCAGACAATTCCTATTACGCGCAGGGTCAATTGCGTCAGCACCACAAGGGTATACAGGTCATACCGGTTCAGTGCGGACAGCACCCCGCCGAAGACTCCGATCGACATGTAAATTGCGAAGTTCAGGCCCATTAAAAGAACGACCACGCGGGCATCGCTGGCCAGGGCCGCAGGGACCTTGAACATAAGCGGGAAGATTACCGCAAATCCTCCACATAGAAGCAGCACCAGCCCGCCGAGCTGTATCCGAACCCATAATGCCGCCGAAAGGACTTCCGAAGCTCCTTCGTGATCCCCGGTGGCGTGCCCTTTGGAAACGAACATGGTCACGGAATTTCGCAAGCCCAGATCGAGGAGGCCCAAATAGCTGACGGAGGAGATTGCCAGGACCCAAACGCCATAATCGACATTTCCCAATCGATGGACAAGAAAAGGGGACAGGAAAAAGGCGACTGCCATGGAGGCTGCGATCGCGAACCAGTTGGACAGAACGCTTCGCGCAATGTGTCTTGCACGCAATTGCAAAGCCGACCCCTTTACACCAGTTTTATGCCGTTAAGAATTTCGATCCTCAGGGTTCCCAGTTCTGACAAAATCAAGAACCGCTACGAATATCTTCCATGTTAGAGTAATCGTAGCATTGTTCCGACTCAATGCTAATTTCCAATAAGTTGGAGTGGTTGGCGGCGAACCTGTTCTTCATTCAATTGCAGACTTCGTGGAGACAGCATCTTGGGACTAGGACTCGCACACTACATTCCGTTGATCGCCTACCTGGGCTTCTGGGTCATGTGCGTCATCACTTTGGCTGGTCGGCCTCTTTGGGGCCTCTACTTTCTGATTCCATTTCTCCCCTATCGCTCAATGCGGAATCACTTCCTCGATTTTCCTCTGGGCGAGAATATGCTGACCCTCCTGGTGCTCGCTGTGATCGTCGGAGCCCTGCTCCACGGCAAGCGGCTTCCCAAATCAAAGCTCTACGTGATCTGGTTGGTCATTGGGGTTTATCTGTATTTTTCCATGTGGCTGGGCGCCGCGCTTGGACATGCTCCGGCCCCGCTCTGGCTTTCCGACATGAACTTCGTCGTCTGGAAAGATTACATGGTCATTCCATTGGTCTTCGTGGCGACTACTTTAGTCGTCGATGACCGGAAAGCTGTAAGAACAGTCATCCTCATTACGGCCATTTCTCTCTTGTTCATCGACAGGAGTTGCATACTTGAGAGCACGCATCATTCCTGGGCCAAATTCGACGAGAGCAAGCGCGATCTAGGTCCACTGGCCTATGGTTCAAACTTGACAGCCGCATTCCTGGCTCAGTTCGCCATGTTTTTCTGGGGCTTTGTGCAGTTTGTTAAAACAAAGAAATATAAGTTGCTTGGCTATGGATTAATAGCCATCACTCTGTTTGCGACCATGTATACGTTTTCTCGTGGGGGCTATGCCGCACTGCTGTTCGGCGTCCTGGTCCTTGGCGTGCTGAAGGACCGGAAACTCCTGGTGATTCTTGGAGTTTTCCTGTTGACATGGCAACTTGTCGTACCTACCGCGGTGCGCGAGCGAGTAACCATGACCAGGGACGAAAACGGGCAACTGGAAAGCTCTGCCCAGGAGCGCGTCGACCTGTGGAAGGAATCCTGGGAGTCGTTTGTTCATAGCCCGATCGTCGGAAACGGCTTTGCCACCTTTCAGTATGGTCATCACGTTGTTGCCCAGCTGACAGATACGCACGACTGGTTTATTAAAGTGATGGTGGAAACCGGCGTTGTTGGGTTGATTATGTATTTCTTTCTATTGCAGCAAATGTTTGCACTAGGATGGCGCCTGTTCCGGCGCGCGAACGATCCAATGTACCGGGGCCTTGGTCTTGGCCTTCTGCTTACAATGTGCTCCGCCATGGTGGCCAACTGCTTTGGCGATCGGTGGACCTATCTTGAAATCTCAGGGCCTCTATGGATTCTGTTGGCGGCCGGTGTGCGAGCGAATCAACTCAGTTCGGCTCCGAATCAGCAGCCAGAACCACCCTATTTCAATGAGTATCTACCTGTCAGATCAAGTGGACCGCTTTGAATGCAAGGTTTAGTTTGCGGGCGATTTCGATAAGCTTTTGCTCGGGAACTATTAGGCGTCATTCAATGCAGAATAGGAAATGGGAATCGAATCGCGCTCGAAACACTTGAAAACAGACTACATGGTCGAACTCTTCCTCGATCTTGAAGAGCCAATAGACCAAATAACCAGAATCTTGTTGTCGGTTACAAGCTGAAAAGAAGGCGTATGCCGGGGATTCGTTTAAGAAGCAAAGTCAGAAGCCAGGAAAACAAGAGCAGAAATAATGCGTATATAAGGGCGCCGGGAATGCTGTTGATGAATCCCAATTGCAGATAGTGGGAGAAGAGCGAATTGAGCGGTATGTGCAACAGGTAAATACCAAGCGTGTTTGCACCGATCGACGAAATAAGCGCATTAAATTTATCTATCCCTGAGCGTCTCCAAATTCTGCGCAGAAAGAGGAAAGCCGACAGCGTCATCAGTAAGCCCGACATCGAATCATAGCCAAAATAAACGGTATCGAAAGTCTTAAACCCGTTTAGGCTCGTCGCAGCAATGCCGTAGCCGAACAAAGCAAGCGCAGCGAGAAAGAACACCGCGATCACAGTCGAAACGGGAAGCGAAACCCACCTGCCTTTCCGGGCGGAATTTCTGCCCATGATGCCGCCAGCAACGAAATAAACGAGAGCGTAAACCTTCCCGTAGAATGGATTGATATTCAGCCAATTGAAGAAGATGTAGGAATAGAGCCCGCCAGGGAGAGCGGCACCATGGCGACGCAAAAAGGCGAAGGTATTCAAACCCCAGTTGACGAATGTTATACCGAAAGAAAAGAAGAACGGGAGAGCGAACGCCCACCAAATAATTCTTTTATCATGATAGTCAAATGAAAGCCGGAGAAAAGGAAACAACAAATAAATAGAAACGAGTGTAAACAGGAACCAAAGGTGATTATTCACCCCAAGCTTGAGGGAAAATATCGTTCGGACGATTTGTGGGATTGAATATCTGTCGCCCTGGATTGTGGTTACTACAAGGATGGTGATCAGCGACCACAATATCGTTAGCAAAAAAAGGCGCAATGTTCTTTTCAGGTGTCTTTCAAGATCAAAGGGGCGATTCAAGAGAAGATAGCCGTTAACCATGAGAAACAAAGGAACGCCTATGGTTGCAAGTCCTCCTATAAAGTACTTCGCATAGGTGCCAATAGAAACGGGATTTCGCAACTCAACGTGGGCGTAATTTGCCGTATGGTAGAGACACACAAGATAAATCGCCAGCACCTTGGCGGAATCAAGAAAGCCAATGCGTCTGCATAGCATGTTCTCTTTCGAGGCAGAACCGGTTTCGGGCAAAATTGCAGACTGTTCGCTCATGTGAATTCCAGTATCAGTACTCTTCTCTCCCTCAAAGCTTACGTTGGCAAGCATCTCACGCGTTCGCCAGAGATTCCGAAAAAATCCCCCTTGTTTGCGTCTGGCTGATTGACTCAGACACCCCGGTAGGCCCGAAACAACGATCGGCGCAATCTATATAGGAACCCCACAGGCCCGGGCACAAATCTGAGCAGAAAAATGACTGCCGACATCTTGTCGCTCTTGTAGTAGGCATTTGCGGTCTGAAAGTGAGCCACAGCAGCAGGAATATCTTGACCGAGCAACGCCGTCTTCCCCCGAATCGCCTCCAACTCAGCCACCTTCTTTTCCCTCGCCTGAAGGAGCAATCGCACCTCTTCTGAATCCTGAGGCCACAGAGCGAGGGACTTGGTCAACACCTGGATGTTGTATTCTGCCATCCGCGTTCGGTTAGCTGAAAGGCTTGCTCCGTGCCTTCTGCAAAGGACCAAAACCTTGCGATGGTAGCCGATCCTGTATCCGGCCGCAGTGAACCGAATCCAGCAATCGAAATCCTCGCAGGAGCGGAGGGACTCATCGAAAGCAATGGCCCTCAGTGCAGGTGTTCGGGCGGTGACCGAGACAAATACATGGCAGCGCCGGGAGATGATCGCGGCGGCAGTTGCTTCTCCGGTGGAGGGACAGACAGCCGTGTACTCCTGTCCGTCATAGACCGTATCGCCGAAGAGCCGCGCATTGCTGTAAACGAGGTCATACTCGGGGTGCTTGCGGAGAAATTTGGTCTGTTCCTCAAGATAATCCGGCGTCCAGAGATCGTCGGCATCGAGAATGGCTATTAGACTCCCCGTTGCGGCGCGAATGCCTGTATTACGGGCTCCAGAAAGGCCACGGTTCTCCTGTTTGATATAGGTCACGCGATGCATATAGGACGCCAGCACCTGCTCCAACTCTGGCGTGTCCGGTGAACCATCGTTAACAACAATGGCCTCATAGTGGGAATATGTCTGTGCGAAGACGGAGTCAAGGGTCTCCTTGATAAAGGCAGCCGCGTTGTAAGCGGGTATAATCACGCTCACCAGATCGGCTGGACCATTGTCGAAACGTAGCTGGTTTGCCGGATTCAACCTTCGGAACCTCTCATTTTATTAGCATTGCTCACGCTGTGGCTCAGTTTTTGGGCCACACTTCCACACTTACTGTTACTAGCATATCGCATTTAACGGCGAGGCGGGCGAGGCAAGGATGGCAGAGAATCGCCGGGCTTTCGTGCCGCAAACGTTGACTTTTCGGCACAAGTGTTCTTTTCTTCATGTACTTTACCTCGGGAGCGGTATTATTACATTGATATTGGGTCGAAAAAGAAGATTCCAGTTCAGAGCTGAAACATGGACTTCCTGCCCACACACCTAAACATCACGACCTTATTTATGACGTTGGGCTGCACAAAGGAGGGGACTCAGAAGGCAGGCGAGTGGGAGTACGTTCCGCCGTAGCCGGGAGTGAAAAATGAAGATTCCGGATCATGGCAGCACACCTGGAAAGAGCACAGCATGAATGCGCAAATAAGCGCCAAGCACATACCGGCATTGGACGGCATTCGAGGATTGGCCGCAGTAGGCATTTTCATTTGCCACTATGGCGGCGGCAAGTCGTCCTCTTACGCCACTGTTCGCTTTGCCGCCGAAGTGATGCAATTCGGTTGGGCGGCGGTCTCGCTATTCTTTGTGCTGTCCGGTTTTTTGATCAGTGGAATTCTCTGGGAATCGTTTGACAGGGAGAATTGGTGGCGGAGATTTTATTGGCGGCGTTCGCTGAGAATCTTTCCTCTCTATTACCTTGCATTGGCGCTCGCTGTCGCCTCCGCCTTCTGGTTGTACGGGAATGGATGGCCGCTTGGATCCCTTTGGCGATATCTGGTCTATCTACAGAATGTCCCCAATATTTCTACATTGAAATTCCCAAATGATGTTGCGCTAAGCCACTTCTGGAGCCTGGCGGTCGAAGAGCAGTTCTATCTCATCTGGCCGTTTCTGCTGGTCTGGAGGCGCGGAAGCAATATCAAGACGAGGCGAATGTGTCTTTTGCTTTGGGCTTTGTCGCTCGGTTTTAGAGTCTCAACTTACTTCCTGGGAATGAGGGATGCCTGGGCGATAGGCTTTTTGGCGGGACGTGCAGGCGAGTTGGCGATGGGAGCTTACCTGGCGCTGGCCATCCGGGATGCAGACATGAAGGCGATCGTGTTTAAGTACGCGCGCATCGTTTTCCCGGCTTCGCTGGTCGCAATCCTCGCAGTGATTATTTGGGCGAGGGGCACCGACTTCCGGACGTTTCCAATGGTTACATTTGGGATCGCGATCAATGGAGTTCTGTTTGCCTCCATCATCGCGCTTTGCCTGCAACCCGGAACCGTTGCCTCTCTCTTTAGCGTGCGATGGCTCCGTTGGCTGGGAAAGATAAGCTATGGGATATACGTGTATCACATTCTGCTCAAATCGCTATTTGAATGGGCTGTATTCCGCGTCTTTCCGGGTCTGGGACACAATGGTCATCTTCTGGCCTTGGCTGGGGTTGCGGCTATTGGAACCGTGATGATTGCCAGCTTGTCTTATTATGGATTCGAGGCGCCGCTCATGAGGTTGAAACAGCGTTCAGGCAAGGGTGCCCCGCAAGCAGATCACGCCAATGTCAGCTGAGGGGCCGCGCTTGCATAGGGCGGAATGGCACTCCTCTGGGCCCTCAATTGGCATGGATCCGGAATCGTTCTTCAGATTCGGTGCATGTCGGATGGCGATGTGAATTGTTCGGTGAGCGTCGTATCCTTGAAGCTGTTTGCCTGCTGTATCGCCGCTGAAACTTGCGCTAGTGGTTAAGATAATTGCCTCTGCGCAGGAGACTGCCGGTGAAGCTAATCCGGGCGGCGAAGGGAAATGTTGAGGGAGGGGTGTCTGAGAAATCGCTTTGAATTGGGGCGAATTATGGCCTTTTGGTTCTGGCAAAGGCCCTGCCCGACGTGTCCGGTTCTTTGGCTCTGGAAGGAATGCAGAAAAATAGATCGCAGCAGCGGCGATGGCAGTATACTGTCATCGCCGGGAAAGCAATGTGGAAATTCAGGCTACAATGTTTTGGTGGCGTAGTTGGTGGTATCCGTCTGCTGCCGAGACACACAACAAACATTTCCAGAATTAGACGAGTATACGTTGCCGCGTGTCTCGGTGCAAGTTGAAAAGGGCCAAACAGTAAACTCTTAACTCATTTTTGGGGGAAATAATTCAACAAAATGTTACTAAAGAGATTGTCCAGTTTGATGCCCCCAATGATCCAGCAGGAGTTGCGTCGTTGGAAGATTTGGGTCGATCTCAAAAGAGGAAAATTCTGTTCTCCTGAGCCCGAGTTTTACCTTCTTCCCCGCTTGGTCCACCCTGGAGATTGGGTGCTCGATATCGGGGCCAACGTCGGCTATTACACCATGCGCCTTTCAGAACTCGTCGGCCGGGAAGGGCGTGTATTCGCATTTGAACCAATTGAGGCATCCGCCGAAATCCTCGGATTTATGGCACGCTTCACCCCCTACGAGAACATTACGATCTTCAATACAGCGGTGTCCGATAAGCCGCAACTCCTCAGGTTTTCCATAGACAAAAATCAAAGCGGGCTGCCTAACTATTTCACCGCAAGAGCCACAGACCGTGGGCAACATACCGTCTTTGCCACGACCATCGATTCTCTGGCCTTGCCGCAGCGCATCTCTTTTGTGAAAATCGACACTGAAGGTTGCGAGAGCGCTGTTTTGCGCGGTATGGAGGCGCTGATCGAACGGGACCACCCAATTCTCTCCATCGAGGGTGACGAGTCCTTGGAACCTTACCTCGCTTCCCGTGGCTATCGTATGCGCTCACGACAACCAGGTTCGGCCAATTTACTTTTTCTTCCGCCCAACTTCACCGCTAACATTGATTAGCCTTAAGTAAGTTTGCCACCGGCGTGGATAACTGGGTCACCGCTTTGAAGGGGTTGATTTCCCGCGATCACGAATCATCTCTGACGCCGGCTTGTTTTTGGGTTGGGAGTTGGATACGGAATTGACTTATGCCGCTCCCGATGAGGCAGGCGCGATACAATTCCATCGAACCGGTGCTGAAAAACGAGATTCCGGTTCACAGGAGGAGTGAAAAGGTATGGCAGACGGAGAGATGAGTCAGGTGGGCGTTCTTCCCCAACCGCAAATAGGTGCAGGAGCAGTGCTTCCAAGCGACGCCGTGGTTGTCCGCCTGCCCCATTTCCGGTTGCAGGGTGATTCGTTGTTTTTCCTGATCTCGAAGCGTTCATTTGCGGTTTTAACCTCGGCGGAACAGAACTTGTGGAACGCGTTGGAGAAAGATGCGACGGTCGGAGAGCTCGAGGCGCAGCTGGGTGCGCCGGCGGTGGAAAACATACGCCGCCTCTTGGCGCTCGGGGTTGCCGAAGTGCTAACGCCTGCACCGTCTGGGAAACGGCGGCGCGTAATGGTCATCGAACCGCACATGGACGACGCGGCTTTGAGCGTTGGCGGGCTGATGTTGCAGCGGCGGGCCGAATGCGAATTCCTTCTTGTCACGGTGGCCACCCAGAGCGTTGCTACTTCCTATAGGGGGAGCGACCGCGATTTCTTCGATACGCAAACCATCTCGAATCTCCGCAACGCCGAATCCGAGATCGTGGCCCGGCTGGTATGGGGACGCCACATTCCCCTCGGTCTGGTCGAGGCCACTTTGCGCTACCACCCGCAGAAATGGACGCTCGACTGGTTCCAACGGCACGAACAGGCAGTTTGGGCGTATTTGGAACATGGCGCCGGGCGGGGCGAACTGGAACTGTGGACCTCGACCATCGCTAAGGCAATCGAGGATTTACAGCCGGAGGAGATCTGGATGCCCCTAGGCATCGGCGTACATGTGGACCATCAGTTGACCCGCCACGCCTGTCTCAATATCCTGCGAACTAATCCGAAGCTCGTCGAGCAGTGCGTCTGCCGGTTCTTTCAGGACGTGCCTTATGCGGCAAATTTTCCGAATCACACCGCCGAGTTGGTGGCAACCCTCCGAGGCGCCGGCCTCAAGCTCGAAGAGGAACGCGTGGACGTTGCGGACGTAAAGCAGGACAAAATGCGCCTGCTTTCCGTCTACTTGTCGCAATGGAAGACCGATGTCATCAAAGTGAGGGTGGAAGCGTGTTCGAAGGCTCTTGGCGGGCCGCCGGAGAGTTTTAACGAATTGTGGTATCGCGTGGCCGCCGCGCCCACGGAAAACATCGACATGATCGATACCTCGGCGATGAAGGAGTCCATTTATCGCGTCGCGCGGGACGTTGCGCCCTGGTTGCGCCGCAATCGAAATGCCCGGAAGATCGGCATTTTGCTCGCCGCGCCCATGGGCCGCTGGGCGGACGATCTCCAGTATCTGCTCGATTGCTTTCCCAACACGCAATTCGAGGTGCATATGCAGACAAAATTTGCGGGGCATGCCGAGATGTTCGCGTCGCCCAGAGTCGAGGTCCGGCTAGGGGGCAATCGCTGGCGTTGGATGCTTGGCGACGCGCTGATGACCATCCTCGGGCGGCGGCTGCCGCTGGTGATCGTTACGGGACGGGAAAGAGAAAAGCATGGCCGGTGGCTGGCCCGCTTTGGCCTGATCTCGGACCCGGTGGTCGCGGCGACAATGGGCGATTTTGTTCAGGCGCTTCAGTACGCCGCCAAGAAGGGCGAGTAGTTTTCTCGAATTTACCTTCACACAATGGGAGCGGGCCGGGTTGCGACGAGAGCGTGCGGAGTTCGATTGTGACTCTCGAGCTACGAAACTATGGAAGATCAGTTACGATGTTGTCGCTACAAGTTGGCGCCGATGAGCTTGCACGGGAGCTCGGGGAACATTTGATAAAGTCCGATTGCTGCTTAACTGGATGAAGTGATCGGAGAGCAGACGGTCTCGTAGCTGCGGAAGAGTTGGTAAATGATAGACATTGTCGCTAAGCCTTCGGAACCACCAGGTATTAAGAGTGCATTGCAGGCCGACATGCCCCACATCCTGCTCGTACTCGATCAGTTCGGGAAAACGCTCGGTGGGGGAGAGCGCATCGTTCTGAAGATTGCGGCTTTTTTGCCACACTATGGATACAGGGCATCCATCCTGACTTTTTCCGCGCATCCCGATAGTTTCGCTTTGAAGTCGCCGCCCTGCCCAATCTACCTATTACCCTTGCAGCGCACCTACGGATGGACGGCGCTTCGAGCCGCTTTCGAGTTCAGACGCTTCCTCAAAGAACATCGTATCCGTATCGTCCACACGTTCTTTGAGAGTTCCGACATCTGGGCGGGATTGGTTACGAAGACATTGTCAAGCGCAAAACTGGTTTGGGCCCGCAGGGACATGGGAATCCTGAGGACCCACAAGCACCACATTGCCTATCGGCTTATGGCTTGGGCGCCCGATGCGGTGTTTGCCGTTTCGGAACAGGTTAGGCGGCATTCGATTGAGGTGGATCGAATCGACCCTGCTCGCGTCCAGACCATCTACAACGGCTTGAACCTTGAGGATTGGGATACAGCCGCAGGGCCGGCAAAGGCTCCGGGCGAGTTTCTGGTCACGACTGTGGGCAATATCCGGAGGGTGAAGGGGCACGATGTGTTCATCAGGGCAGCCGCATCCGTCGTGCAGCAGTTCCCTGAAGTTTGCTTCAGCATCGCCGGGGATGTGCTGGAGCCGGGCTATTTCACAGAACTGCAGGACCTCGTTCAGGATTTGAAACTCGCTAATCATTTCCGTTTCGATGGCGGAGTGACCAATTTGCGCCAATATCTTGCCGCGGCCGACGTTTTTGTTCTTCCCTCGCGCAGCGAAGGTTTCTCCAATGCCATTATCGAGGCCATGGCCGCATCCCTCCCGGTGGTTGCAACCAATGTGGGCGGGAATGCAGAGGCCGTGGCTGATGGAATCAGTGGATTCCTTGTTCCCTCGGATGATCCTGACGCCCTTTCGGCGGCCATTCTCCGGCTGCTCTCCGATCCGTCTAAGGCAAGAGCAATGGGCGCGGCGGGAAGAAGTCTGGTGGAAGAAAGATTTACGGTTGAGGCCATGATGAATCGGACCGCCAGCGCCTACAGTAACCTGCTCTCCGGTGGGTGAGCCGCGAACTCCTGAGCGGAACGCCTGGACCGATCAGAGCCAGCCAATCGAATTGTTCTGGGCACTCCTCTTGATTCGGTCGCAAAGGCGCCGCACTTCAGCATCGCCGACCACGCTTCTGGCTAGATTTCCATTCCCCAATTTGAGCTACTTCGACCCAAAAGAGAACCTTTTTAGTAACGAGATGTGCAAGGGTCTGCGCATTGGCCAATCGGTCGGGGCGCAAGTCGCTGAATCTAAAAGCTCCCACTTTGGTACTCAATGTGCATAGGTAGAAGTGAGCATCTGTCGTTTGTGCAGGGAGGATCTGCATGGTCCTCCCAATCAGGCGCTTAACTCCGGGTCCCCTCAAATCTAGGTCGAACTGATTTGCCTCTGGAAGCGCGCAGAGAATCTTGGTGAGAATGCCGGTGGAAGGCATTGCACGTTCTTTGAAATTCAACGCGTGAACCATTGGAACCGTAGTTCTACCTGTGGCCAACCCTCTGCAGGTGGCGTAAGCAGGACAAATGCCCGCAAGGGCAACTCCAGGAGGAATGATGAAGAAATTTGCTTTGGCTTTACTCGCATTGGCAACGGCCCTTGCGATCACCCCTGCTGCAATGGCAGGAACAATAACGGCTGGCTCGACAATCAACGTCACCGGCCTTATCACTTTAAACGGCACGATTGATCCAACCCTCTCAAAGGTCTATGCAACTGGCGTTTCGGGTACATTTGACACCGAACTTCCGGACGCGTATAAACTCCTCCCCGGCACGGCCGGATCCTCTGACACGTATACCCTGATCGGGCCTCCGAGCGGTCCTATAGGGGATTCGTTCACAGTCACCAGCCCTATCGATTTGAACCTGATCACATTCACGGTTACTACCAGCACGGGACCATGCACTGGCGGTAATTTAGCATGCGGCGCCGGCACAATTTCCGACGGCAGTGACCCGCTCGAAACGGCTATGTGGACGTCGTCAAGTACCGGCCCCAACGGTACCGTGAGCTTCACATTTGATGCCATCACCCCCGCCGCCACCCCTGAACCCAGCAGCCTCTTGCTTCTCGGAACGGGCCTCCTGGGTCTGGCATTTGTGGCCTTTCGGAAGGCGAAGCCGGCCCGCCCGGTCATGCACCTAAGCCTGTAGTTATTTTGTTCCTCTTGTTCCCGAGCGCAGAAAAGGGCACCGAAAGGTGCCCTTTTCTACAGTGTCGCTTATAAGAGAATCGATTTAGTAATTAGATGTGCAAAACATTGCACAAGCTCGTGCCAGCCTGAGCGTAAGTTATTGATTATAAATAGTCATTAATTGGTGCCAGATGTGCATAGGTAGAGGTGAGCGTCTCTTGTGTGTGCAGGCAGGGCCTGCATCGCCTTTCCAATCACACACGCAACGCCCGGGCCCCGCAAAGTCGAGCGGATTTGGTTCTGGAAGTGGGAAGAGAGTCCTGATGCGAACGCTAATAGATGGCATCGTATGCTTTTGGAAGTTCAACGCGTAACCATTTAAACCGCATTTTTATCTTTGGCAGCCCTCTGCAGGGGGCACTAGCAAGGCAAATGCCCGGAAGGGCAACTCCTGGAGGAATGATGAAGAAGTTCTCAATCGCTTTACTCGCATTGGCAGCGGCCCTTGCGATCACGCCGGCTGCAATGGCCGATACGTTCGATTACACACTCTCTGGAGGCGGCATTAATGCCACAGGCACCGTCTTAGGTAACGAGATCGGAAATACAGGTGTATGGTTCATTACCGGCGGGACCATTGACATAACCAGTGGTGGCATCGTGCAGGGTTCGGGATCCCTGTTTAGCACCCTCCCTAATCCTGTTGGCAGCGTTCCCATTACGGCTGTTGGATTTGGGGGAACCAATATGACCTATGATAACCTGCTTTCCCCGGGTTCTAACCCGCAGCTTGATGGCAACGGCCTGATCTTCGAAGTTAACGGAGTCGGTATAAGTATCTGGGGTAACGGTCAGAATGACTATGCGATTTGGGAGGGGAACTGGCAGTATATCGTCTTGAACGGCGCCAGCTTCGACGGGACGGTAGCACCGACCCCAGAACCCTCATCCCTGCTGCTTCTCGGCACTGGTCTCCTCGGCCTGGCGTTCGTAGCTTTCCGAAAGGCCAAGTCGCCCGGCCTGGTCTTGCACACATAGCCAGTTCGATTTTCATACTCGTCAACGTGGAAAGGGCACCGATAGGCGCCCTTTCCACAAGATTATAGAAATTGAAACTAGAATAACATTTAATGTATGGGGTTTTATATGAAAAAGATTATCCCACTCACCTTCCTACTCGTTCTGTGCGGCGCAACTCACGCCTCGGCGACATCAGTCCCGGTTATTCAGAATCCCAACTTCAACTCCTCTACTCCGTTGATTCAGATTCTGAATCCTTCCAATGGCCTCTATTCCAA
>Ga0182027_10003385_pt1 | contig 25345 bp, 19 predicted proteins | sample 712E1DmetaG_FD_121300 | JGI IMG/M metagenome (GOLD analysis project Ga0182027, IMG submission 121300) | Permafrost microbial communities from Stordalen Mire, Sweden - 712E1D metaG (Illumina Assembly) | ecosystem: Environmental > Terrestrial > Soil > Wetlands > Permafrost | place: Sweden...
TGGCCACTCCGTCCCGAGACCGAACGGATTGTACGCTCCGATCCCGACCACGAGCCGGTCGGTCACCGGCGCCACGAGATACACGTTGAAAGGTGTGAAGGTCTGGGACACCATCGAGGTCTTCACCCCGGGGTCGCTTTCCACGGGACCGTAGAAGCTGATGGTCGGCGAGATGGTCGTGATTCCGGCATAGACCGAAGCGTCCGACTGGAAGCCGAGGCCTGCCGGATTGAAATAGATGGCGGAACCGTCGCTTGCTCGCGCAGCAAAAGCTCCTCCCTGCGCCATGGCACGGGCCCCATGCTCATTGAGCTGGAACCCGCCGGCAAGGGTGTGGTTCGCCAGGAAGAGCGTAGCGGTTAGCACTCCGGCGAAGAGTTGTACACGCGTCATACTGACTCCTGCATGTGGGTGGATGAAGATAGTGCGGGTGAAGACCGTGTGTGGTACAACGCTCGTGAGAAAATGAACGGGAACCCCGCCGGATTAAGGGGTCTGCCGGCCGGCAGGGGGGTCAGATGGGACTGCTGGGACAAGGTACGACACGCAACCGTGAATCTCAACCACGTTTTCGGCGGCTGGGGCGTCGCTTCAGACGTTGAACCGGAAATGGACGATGTCGCCGTCCTCCATAACATACTCCTTCCCCTCAATATGCAGTAATCCTGCGTCCTTGACCGCCTGCTCTGTCCCGAGGCGGTGAAGATCCTCAAATTTCATGATCTCGGCCCGTATGAACCCCTTTTCGAAGTCCGAATGGATAACCCCTGCGGCCCCAGGGGCCCTGGTGCCGACCGGGATGGTCCAGGCATGGACTTCCTTCGGACCGGCTGTGAAGAAGGTGATCAGATTCAACAGGGAGTACCCCTCATGGACCACCTTCGTCAGCCCCGATTCCTTCAGTCCGAGACTCTCCAAGAAACCCTGGCGTTCGGCCGGGGGAAGCTCGGCAACTTCGGCTTCCACGGCTGCGCATACTGTCACCACGCGTGCCCCTTCCTTTTCCGCCGCCAGTCGGACCTGCCGAACATACTCATTCTCCGTGAGCAGGTCCTTTTCATGGACATTGCAGACGTACATCACCGGTTTGTTCGTGAGGAGGTGCAGATCTCGAAGCCAGAGTTTCTCCTCTTCTCCTTGAATCGCGATGTACCGGACAAGGCGGCCTCCCAACAAGTGATCCCTGACTCGTTCCAGGAGACCGGCTTCGTCTTTGAGTCGCTTCTCCCCCGCCTTCGCCTTCTTCTGAGCCTCGCCGAGCTTCCGTTCGACCGTGTCGAGGTCCTTGAAGATCAGCTCCGCCTCAACGACCTCGATGTCCCGCTTCGGGTCGACACTCCCGTCCACGTGGATGACATTCGGGTCATCGAAGCAGCGGACAACGTGGGCGATGGCGTCCACATCCCTGATGTGCGAAAGGAACTGGTTCCCAAGGCCTTCCCCCTTGCTCGCTCCCTTCACGAGTCCGGCAATGTCAACGAACTCGATGATCGACGCAACGATCTTCGGGGGGACGTACATCGCTACCAATGCGTCCACGCGAGTGTCGGGAACGGCCACGATGCCCACGTTCGGATCGATGGTGCAGAAAGGGTAGTTGGACGCCTCGGCGCCGGCAGCGGTGATGGCATTAAAGAGCGTGGATTTCCCCACGTTCGGGAGTCCGACAATGCCGCAGTTAAAGCCCATGGAGAAAGTTTCCTTGTTGCGTCAGGGTGTGAATCGGAATCAGGACGAAGCGGAGGTCATGCCGGAGGGGTCGTCCTGAGAATTCGCCGGAGCTCTTTCAGGGGTGCAAAATCCGGATCCGCTCCGCTCCAGAGACCCAGGAGTCGGTTCCCGATTTCGGCCGTCAAACGGCTGTCCCCTTTCATGTGGTACACCTTCGTCAGCGTGAGGAGGATTCTGGGAGAATTGGGATTCACGCTGAGGGCTTCCTCGCACGCCTCCAGGGCGGCCTCATCGTCCCCCCGTGCCGAGGCAATTTCAGCGATCTGACGGTAGATGGAAGGGCGGGTCAGTGGGGTCGAATACTGGAGGGCGCTGTCGCACGCCTCGCGCGCTTCGTCGAGATTCCTCTCCGCCGTGAGGACAAGCGCCCGGGCCAGATGGTAGTCGAGCATGGCGGGCGCGTGGAGAAGATTCCTTTGGTGCAGCTCAGCATGGATACGCAGCAACAGATCCCGTGCTGCGCCAAATTCCTTCTGTCGGGCAAGTGCCCGGACGAGGCCATAGGCGGCAGTTCCATTGGTCGTATCGATCACGAGGGCTTCGCGGAACTTCTTTGCAGCCGCGGCATCGTCGTTCCTGTCGAGATCGAGCGACGCATCAGCGGCAAGCCGAACCGCCTCGATCTGATGGCTGGGGGGGAGCAGCGCGAGACCTTTGTGCGTCTCTTCCTCCGACAGGCGGAGCCGTCCGAGGATGGCGTGGACCAGTCCGATCTGCCTGATCGAGTACCAGTAATCAGACTTCAGTTGCAGCGACTGGCGGTATTGATCGAGCGCCTCATCGTACCGGCCGGCGCGGAGGAGAAGATCGCCATAGCTGGCGCGCGGGTCCGCCGCATTGGGTGCCAGGTCAATGTAATGTTGCATCTGCTCCACTGCCCGCGGCTGGTCGCCGAGATTGGAATAGGCGTAGCCGAGCGACATCACCGCCTGGGCATAGCCGGAATCCGCCGCCACCGCCTTCCGGTAGAAACGGAGGGCTGCGTCGTAGTCTTCGTCAATCTCTTCGTAGAGGTTTCCGCGGAAGAGGTAGGCTTCTTTTTCATCCGGATAGAGCGCCAGGAGGGAATCGGCGAGGGTGGCAGCTTCTTCGTTCTTGAAGTCGATCCGCTTCCCCCACATCCGGATGAAGAGCTGCTCACGGCGCGTGGCGTCGGCCGAGAAGAGGAGGGCTTTCCGTATCGCAAGTTGCGCGTCCGGGATGTCCTGGGAAGCCGCCTCAACAAGGGCAAGCCGGCACCAGGCCATGGCAAACGTCGAATCGGCAGCAAGCGCTTTTTCGAACGCGGCCTTCGCCTCCGGGTAATAGAACTTCTCCCACAGTCCCACTCCCTCGGTGTACACTGCGATCGCTTCGGGCGACGTGCTGGTGAGTTTCTTCTCCCGGCCGCATCCCGCTGTCATCAGGGAGACGAGAACCAGGGAGAGCGCAGCAAACCGCATCATTGCCGTAACCTCACTTCTTTTCCCCCTCGGAATCGGGGCCGCCGCGGACGTCCAACATGGGATTGTCGCCCAATGCCCTCAGCTTCTTCAGGCCGGCTTCGACCTTATCCACGGTCTGAGTAATCATGGCATAGTAGTGAGATTGCTTCTCCTTCTCGGGATTGCCGTGCTCGAGATAATACGCAGCCATGCGCAGCACACCAAGCGGATTGCTGATGTCGTGGGCAAGGTCCCGGATGCCGGTTTTCAGCCGTTCAAGCTGGACTTCCGCATCAACAGATTCATGAGTGGCCATGGGGAGCCGTTGTCAATGTGAATTTTTAATATACAGGAATCGCAGGAGGGTGTCAACAAGGGGATGGTGCGGGGGGGTGCCCCCTGGCATCAATGCCAGCGGGCACTCTCGATGTTGCCGATTTCCCGAAGGAGGTCCTTCTTCGTAAAGGACCCTTTGCTCATGAGACTCGTGACATGCGCCCCCAGGCGCTCCTGGGTTTCTTCGTCGATGTCCATCGACGTGAGGATGATGATCGGAATCCCCCGCGTCGCAGGGATCTGTTTGAGCTGGTAGGCAACGTTGAATCCTGATACATCGGGCATAATGAGGTCAAGGATGATCAGATCGGGGTGCTCCCGGGTGGCCATTTCCACCCCTTCCTTCCCCTGAAACGCCTTAAAAACGCGGTAGCCCTCATTTTCCAGGATCACCTGAATCAGATCGACGGCGGCGCGATCGTCGTCGATGACAAGAACCGAAGGAGACTGCCGGTCGGTGCGGGGGAGGAGGTGGACCCGGTCCAACGCCTGGACGAGATCATCGCGGTTGACGGGCTTCACGAAGTAGTCAACAGCGCCCAGACTGAAACCCAGGTTCTTCTCATCCAGGATCGAGACGATAATGACCGGTATTTGTTTGCAGAGAGGGTGGCGTTTCAGTTCCTTCAGCACTTGCCAGCCGTCCTTTGTCGGCAACATCAAGTCGAGCGTGATGACATTAGGGTGGAGGGTCTTGGCCATGTCGAGCGCATCGACGCCGTTGCGGGCGATCTCGACCCGATAACCCGCTGATTCGATGTAGAGCTTCAGAAGCTCGGCTGCCTGCGGTCCATCCTCTATAATAAGGGCAAGGGGTTTGTCCCCCGATGTCCGCGACCGGTTTTCCCGCTGCAGCGTTTCCAGAAGCATCCCCGCCTGCATCATTCGTTCCGAGCCGGCGTCAACGATCAACGGTATTGTGAAAGCGATGGTCGTCCCGCGCCCCACTTCGCTTTCCGCCCAGATGGACCCGCCGTGCAGTTCGACCAATTTCTTCGTGATGGCCAGGCCGAGACCGATCCCCTCGTGGTTCATCTCGCGGCCGTTGTCGGCCTGCTTGAATGGCTTGAACAGCGAGGTCATGTCCTCCGATCGCATGCCGATCCCTTCGTCTTCGACCGTGAACCGGAGATCGTTGTCCACCCGCTGCGACGTCACACGGACCGTCCCACCGGGATGGCTGAACTTCACGGCATTGGAGACGAGGTTGATCAGGATCTGCTTGAACCGGGTCTGGTCAACCACAAGCTCTTCAATATCGGCGGCGAAGGTGAATTCCAGGCGAATATTCTTCGCGGCAATCGCGGCGGCAAGGACACCCCGCACGCCCTCTTCGAAATACGAAATCGGATAACTGGCAATGTGCAGATCCATCTTCCCCGCCTCGATTTTCGACAGGTCGAGGATGTCGTTGATAATCTGCTGGAGGTGCCGTCCGCTCGTGGTGATGTTCTTCATGAATTCCTGCACGGTTTCGGGAGGAAGGCCGTCCAGTTGTTTCGTCAGCAGTTCCGAAAATCCGATGATGGAATTGAGCGGCGATCGGAGCTCGTGGCTGAACGTCGCAAGGAATTTCTTGAGCGTGTCGCTCGCTTCGACGGTTTTTTGCGTTTGGGACTCGAGTTCGATGTTCTTCGTCCGGAGCTCGTCCACAAGCCGCTTCCGGCTCATGCCGCCGGCAAGATCGTTCGCAACTACCGAGAGCAGATCAAGGTCCTGCCCGATGAACCCCTGTTGTTTGATGGAATAGAACTCGAGGACCCCCTGCACCTCTCCCTGGACGAGGAGAGGAATGACAACGAGGGTCTTCACGTGAAGGGAGGCGATTTCCTCCGGAAAGAGCGGACCCACGGTGCCTTCGGCGATTCTTTCGGTGACGATCGGTCCGAGCATGGCGGCAACGCGCGCCGCCGGGTGCGGCGCATCGGCAGCAACGCGCTGGTGCACGACGTCCGGCGGGAAATCCACTTCGATCAGGGCTGGAGCAACAAGACGGATCTCGTTCCCCCGCGGATCGTAGAGATAGACGCAGACGAGATGCGAGGGGATATCGAACAGCAGCGCGATCTTTTCCGCAGCGCGGATGCACAATTCGTCCAGATGGCGCGACGTGTTGATGGCATGGGAGATCTCCACCATGATCTCCTTCCGCCGCTCCTCGGTTTTCTTTTCCGTAATGTCCTGCAGAAAGACCGACAATCCATTCTCGGTCGGGTAGATGCGGAAATCGTACCACGCCTCGAACCGGTCATCCTTATACGAGGTCTCGATGCTCTGGAACGTCCGGGTCGCCATCGCAATCCGGTACTTCTCCCCCAGCTCCGCCTCCTTCGCATTCGGGAACACCTCGAACACATTCTTGCCAAGCACTTCCAGTGAGGTCAGTCCCGTCCCCATTTCCGCCGCCTTGTTCCAATAGGTGATGCAGAACTCGCTGTCGAGCGCAAAGAAGCCGCCGGTGATGCTTTCAAGTATGTTCTTGTAGCGGAATTGGGGATCCATCGGATTCAAAGGTGGTTGGTGAGGAACCTGGCCTTACTGACGGCGTGGCTGCCGTTTGCCCCACGCCATGGGGGGGCAGGATGCTCGGAATGCCTGTTATGTAGAAAGAACCATATCAAAAAGCAATAGCCGCCAAATGGTTACGGAATTTACGTCACTTATTGCGTTAAGTCGCTGGAAATCATATTGGAAGAGATAGGAACTGGCGGCAGGCACGCTTCACTTCTTGCAGCCGTTGGGAAGGAAAGGGCAGTCCCGGCACGGCTGTTGGGGAGGCGCGAATTCCCCCGCCTTGATCCGTCCGATGACAATGCCGATCTCCGCTTCCGCGTTGAGCAATTCGGCCGCCGATATCTCTTTGACAAGAGGAAGATCGGGGAGGGAAGCAAAGAGGATGCGCATCTTTATGGAAGGCGGTCGGTGCAGCCGTCCGACCATCACGGCATAGAAACGCAACTGCGGCCAGTACACCTCCGCTCTCGCGTTCACTGTCGCCGGGGTCAAGGCATCGGTCTTGTAATCCAGCACCGTCCACAGCCCATCGGCATCTCTAAAGAGCCGGTCGAGCGTCCCTGTGACGTAGTCTATGCCAAGCGTTGCCGAGATCGAATACTCCGTCTTCACATCTGTCCCCCGGGCGATTTCCTTCCAGACCGGCGAGGCCAGGACATTCTTGACGAGAGAAGCCACGTCCGCGGCGAGACGTTCCGCGGAATCCGCTCGCGGCAGAAGTTCATGCGCCATGGCCGCGCGGACCGCAGCGTCAACCGAAGCTTCGCCGCCGACAAGCCGGTCGACCTGTTCCATCACCGCGTGGAACACCCTCCCCCGAAGTTCTGCGGGATATTCCACATCCTTCCGTTCATCATCCTCCCCCTCTGCAAAGGGTCCCGCCCCGAGTGGGTAGCCGAGGACATACTGATGGTAGTACTTCGAGGGACACTCACAATACGTGCGGATCTTGCTGGCGGAGAAGATCTCTCCCGTGGACTCTGAGTGGAGTGGATCGATCAGTAAATTGGGAAGGGCTGCACGCAACGGCACCGCAGCCGGCGGCGGCGGGAGCGCATCGATCGAGCGGATCACGTGGATTGTCAGCCGGTGGGGAAGCACGATACGTTCCCCGCTCCCGTTGTGCGCACGAAAGAACGAAAGCGACTCGTCTGTCCACATCTCCCCCGCAGCAGAGTCGGGGAACGCACCTCTCCACCACCGCAGCCAGTCCCCCTCCCCCCGTTGCGCTTTCTCTTCCGCAGAGAGAATGAGCACATCACGCGCACGCGTGCAGGCAACGTAAAAAATGCGCTGTTCCTCGTCACGCTGCCTCCCAGTCTCCCGCTCCCTCATGAAAGCGGCGATGGGGGGCATCGCTTCTTCGCTCTCTTCCGGGCGGAACCCAATGCCGAGTTCGTCGTCGATGAATGGTGCACGGATCCGCGGTGCCGGGGCATGGAGTCGGGGGACGACGACGACGGGGAACTCGAGCCCTTTGGCCGCATGGACGGTCATCACCTGCACTGCATCGGTCTGCGATTCGATCGCCGCCTGTCCTTCCTTCTCCTCTTCTTCCATCAGGCGCCGGAGGCGCGCCACGAAATCGAACAGGTTCATGAAGCCCTGTGCCTCGAAGGTGCGGGCCATGACCCGAAGCTTGTCGAGATTGGCAAGCGCCTGTTCCCCCCTTATCGTCCCCGCCAGACCGCCGGCGATGCGCGTCCGTTGCATGATACGGGCGAGGAGTTCGGGGACGGGGATGCGGGGACCGACGATGAGATCTTCCGTGAGGACGGCCGTCGCGTGGGAGAGAGACTGGATCGTGCCGCCGGCTCCTCTTCCTGTGGACAGGATATCCCACAGCGACCCCTCCTGCCGCCCCTGAACAAGCTGGAACAGCTCCACATCCGACACTGCAAAGAAAGGAGAACGGAGGATCCCCGCCAGCGCCACATCGTCCCCTGGCGAGAGAAGGAACGAGAGGTAGTTCATCAGGTCGAGGACGTCCTGCGTCTGGTAGAACCCTATCCCGCCGCTGACCTGATACGGGACGCCGTTCCGGATGAACGCCTGCTCGAACGACTGGAGCTGGTTCCGTTTTCGCAGAAGGAGTGCGACATCGCGGAACGACATCGGGCGCGGCCGTTCCTCGCCGTCATAGACAACCTGTCCTTCGCGGATGAGGCCGAGGATGCGCCGGGCGATCAGTTCCGGTTCGCCATGCTCAGGATCATCCGCCTTCCCGCCGGCAAGGAGCAATTCGACCCGTCCGGGATCGTTGTTGGCCCGCGCCACCACGAGCGGGTCGTACGCCGGCATCAGCCGGGAGAAGAGCCGGTTGACCGTCGCCGCGATGTGAGGAAGCGGGCGGAAGCTCTCCCCCAGGGGAACGATAGCGCCCTTTCCCGCCGCCTCGGCGATTGCCGATTGCGTCCGTTCGAAGACGCGGACATCCGCATCCCGGAACCGGTAAATGGACTGCTTGGGGTCGCCGACAATGAAGAGGTTTCCCGCGGCAAGGCGGTCGAGAAGCGGGAGCAGAATATCGAACTGAAGAGTACTGGTATCCTGGTACTCATCCACCATCACGTACAGGAACCTGCGGGAAAGCTGGTCGCGGATAGCGTCGTTCCGCAGCAGCCGGCGCATGGCAAGCTGGAGGTCGTCGAAGTCCATCCGCCCGTTCCCGGCCTTCTCGTGTTCGTAACGATCCGCTGCCGTACGGGCGAGAGAAAGGAATGTGCGGCCGGCGCGAAGGAGTGTCCGGTGGGCCTCCTCCGGAAATCCGCCCGCCGAAAAGCCGACGAGCAGCTTCAGCGCATCGTACCGTCCGGCAATCCGTTCCACCTCTTCATGCACCTCATCGCCGTCTCTCCCCCTGCCGTACGTCGAAGCGCGCAGCGACAAAGTGATTGTAAAGAGGAGACCGAGAAGCCGGGCGCACGCCGCAGCCCTCGCCTCCAGCGTTCCCCCCCCCGTCATTGCCCGAAGTTCCTTCTCTGCCTCTCCTTTCCCCTTCCCCTGCGACGCCTGCACAATCGCCGTCAGGTCGCGTTGCAGCAAGGGGGAATTCAACTCCTCCTTCGCCGCCGCCGCCAATGTCTCACGCCAGAACGCGATGATCTCATCATCCGACCGGTGGTACACTCCCTTCTCTCCCTCCAGCCTCTCAAACAGCTCCCGCTTTGAGACAAGGGTGACAAGGGTGTCAAGGATCTGTTTTCTCCCCATGCCGCGCATCAGCGCGAACAGATCGTTCGTCTCTGCAGGGGAAGCCTCCGGCCGGAGCGCCTCCCTCAACGTCCCGACGATTGCATCCTGTATGGCGCTTGCGGTGTCGACCGACTCGAGCATCGTGAACGATGCGTCGATCCCGGCCTCCACCGGGAACTCGCGCAGAATGCGGGAGCAGAACGAGTGGATCGTGCCGATGAACGCCGTCGACAACCTGTCGCGCACCCCTTCCCACAGCACCGCCTCGGCCGGTGTGGCCGCCCCGATCCGCGCCTCCGCCACTCTCTCGGCGATCTTCCGTTTCAGTTCCCCCGCCGCCTTGTCGGTGAACGTGATGGCGACGATCTCCTCGAGAGGGGTCCCTGCGCCAACGAGGCGAAGGTACCGCTCGACGAGAACGCGCGTCTTGCCGGAGCCCGCATTCGCGGTCACGGCAAGGTGTCTGTCCGTCGCAAGGGCACGTTGTTGATGAGGAGTGAGAGGCATGGCGGCTCAACTCAGGAAAGATAACCGATTGCCCCGTCCGGGTCGTCGCGCGGAATATTCCACGGGAGGGTCTTGAGGAACCGGAGGTGTCCTCCCCCGATGAAGAACCTCACGTTGCCGGGATTTGCCAGATCGGAATCGAACACGGGGGCCGGTTACGCCACCCCCTTCCCCGTAAGACGGATCAGGGCGTCTTCGTATTTACGCGACGTCGTGGTCACGATCTCCTCCGGCAGGCGCGGGGCCGGAGGTTTCTTGTCCCATTTGATGGAGAGGAGGAAATCGCGGACGAACTGTTTGTCGAAGCTCGGTTGCGCACCGCCGGGGCGGTAGTGGTGCACCGGCCAGAACCGGGAGGAATCAGGGGTGAGCGCTTCGTCGATCCAGACGACGCCCCCGGCCTCATCGAGGCCGAACTCGAATTTCGTATCGGCGATGATGATGCCTTTGGAAGCGGCGTATTCGGCGCCGCGTGTGTACAGGGTCAGCGAGAGAGACCGAAGGCGTTGGGCCGTCGTCTCGCCCACGAGATCGATCATCTGCTCGAACGTGATATTCTCGTCATGGACGCCGACCTCGGCCTTCGTGGTCGGCGTGAAGATCGGCTGGGGAAGGATGTCGGATTCCTTCAGGCCCGTCGGGAGTGAGATCCCGCAGATCGTCCGGGAGACACGGTAATCGTTCCAGCCGCTCCCGGAGAGATATCCGCGGACGATACATTCGACGGGGAGAGGTTTTGTTTTGCGGACCAGCATGCTGCGCCCCGCGAATATCTCGGGGTGGGAGCTGAAGGGCTTCGGGAAGTCGTTCACGTCGACGCTCTTCACATGATTGCCGACGACGGAGGAGAGGTGCGAGAACCAGAACGCGCTGATCTGCGTGAGGACCTTTCCTTTGTTGGGAATACCGTCGGGGAGGACCACATCGAACGCGGAGAGTCGGTCGGTGGCGGCTATCAGGAGAGAATCGCCGAGGTCGTAGATATCTCGCACCTTCCCCTGCTTCGAGGGAGAGAGACCGGGGAGTGCTGTGCTGGTGATAACGGGAACTGGCATGCAAGATCCTGTCAGGTGAAATACTCTGAATAGTCACAGTAAGAAACAAAAAGGGGGATGGGAAAGCAAGGGGAGAGGGAGGGAAAGGAAGAGGAGAAACTGGTAGCCCGCCTCATTGCACCCCCGGGGACCGGTGGCCTGTTGAACGATGCATGAGCGCCCAGGCTTAACAAAAAACCCTGCCTTGTGGGCAGGGTTCGTTGTTACAGATGTTGCCGTTCTTACTGGATGACGGTGACGTTTGATGCCGCGAGTCCCTTCGGACCCTTCTCGACCTCGAACTCCACCTTGTCACCCTCATTCAAGCTCTTGTAGCCGCTTGCGGTGATGGCATTAAAGTGAACGAACACATCCTCGCCGCTTTCACGAGCGATGAATCCGAAACCCTTTGTTGCGTTGAACCATTTCACTGTTCCTTTTTCCATGGAACACATCCTTTCGTGTAACTTTGTCAAACCGACTCAACCGTCGGTCAAGGCGTACGCCTACTGTTTGCATCTGTGTGATGGCGGTCCGGCCTCGAAAGGTTTCGCGCGGTTCATCATCAGGCTAAACAAGCGGAATACTACTATTTAGATGAGTAAGATGGGTAACTCCCCGGTCAAAAGCAAGTCTTTTTAATAATAATTTACACTCGATGGCACTGCACGGATCGCATGGTGGATTGACCCGGAACCATACACGGGTACCGGTTCGTTCATGCATTGAAGTGGTGTCGCTGCCGGATGGCGGTAGCCGCTCCCTTTCACCCGCCGAAACCCGACGATATGCTGCAAGCTAAGAGGCAATAAATGCCGGCTCTTCGATTTCTGCCCGTTTCTCTCTGTTCCCTCTTTTTGGTCTCTGCTGCCTCGCTGACCTTCGCGGGCCCTCCCTTCAAGACCGATGATCCAGAGCCCGTCGAATACCTGCATTGGGAGTTTTACATCGCCTCGATGCAGCAGTTCACGGCGCACGAGACCGGTGCCACGTGCCCTCACGCCGAGGTCAACTACGGCGTCGTTCCCAATGTGCAGCTCCATATTGTTGTCCCCTTCTTCTATTCCCACACGACCGAAGGTACGCATTACGGGTATTCCGACACGGAGATAGGCGTGAAGTACCGGTTCATCGGAGAGACAGAAACAATGCCCCAAGCAGGGATCTTCCCTCTTTTGGAGATCCCGACAGGCGATGAGAAGAAGGGGCTTGGCTCGGGGGAATTGCAGGCCTTCCTCCCCGCATGGGTTCAAAAGAGCTGGGGAGCCCTCACAACATATGCCGGCGGAGGGTTCTGGTACAACCCGGGCGCCGGACGAAAGAACTGGCTCTTCACCGGTTGGGAAGTTCAGTATGATTTTTCCGAGGTCGTGACGCTTGGCGGCGAACTGTACTATCAGACAGCCGACACGGAGGGCGCGGCGTCACGTGAGGGATTCAATCTCGGCGGGTTTGTCAATGTGAGCGAGAATCATCATATACTCTTTTCTGTCGGCCGAAATATTGCCGGAGCCACAACGATCACGGGCTACCTGGGCTTTCAACTCGCCGTGTGACTCTCTCATCCCGGCGGTCACGAGGACTTCCGTCTGATCAAAAAAAGCACCGGCGAAGAGCCGCCGGTGCTTCTCAAAGAAACGCTGTCTGACTTTCTACTTGTCGAACGAGATTCCGAGAATGTCTTCGATGGATCCGCGCACGACGGTTTCCTGCGGCACGATCGCCGGTGTTGGGCGTCCGATGTTGCCAAGACGCAGCCCCGTCCACTCCGACCCGATCTTCTCTGTCACAAGATCCTGCACAGTCCTCTGCAGCGCCTTCGCCTGCAGCTTCACTTTCTTCCCCGCATTGAGAAACACATCCACTTCGATCTTCGCGCTGGAAATCTTTCGGGGGACAATCAGATAGTCCACAGAGTCCGCCTTCCGCCACTCGTACGTCCGGTGGAGTGCGCTGTACGTCGAGGGGACATTGCGGAAACTCCGGTCATCAGCGGTGGGAACAAGAGTAACGGTCACCCTATTGAACTTCTGGGCTCCACGGTTGGAAATCATGCACTTCACTCCTTTGCGACGAATACCTTCCCCTCAATAGCGGGGTCCCTGACGACGCCCTCCGCACTGAACACAATAATATTGCAACACTCCCTCAAAAGATGTGTGTCCTGCCTCACTTTCTGTGAAATTCTTTGCGTCGCAAGGGTCAGCTAAGTCTTTTGATATGAAGGAACTACGACTATTCGAGGAAAGTTACGCGGGCAGAGATGGCTTTCCCTAGCTGTGCAAGATAGTCCTGACGGGGGATTTCCACAGCACCGAACTGGCGCATGTGGTCGTTGACAATCTGCGTATCGAGAAGGAGGAAACCGCGGGACACCAACCGCTCGACGAGATGCATGAGAGCAAACTTGGACATGTTGCTTTCGCGGCTGAACATGGACTCGCCGAAGAATGCCCCCCCGATTGACACCCCGTACAATCCGCCGGCAAGTCTTCCCGACAACCATGTCTCCACCGAGTGCGCAATCCCCTGCCGATGAAGGGCAGTATAGACATCGACGATCTCGGACGAGATCCATGTTCCTTCCGGTCTTCCCGCGCAGGCGGCAATGACCTGCGGGAAAGCCGTGTTGATCGTCACGGTGCACTCCGAGCGGGCGCGGGCACGGCGGACGGTGCGGGGAATGTTGAAAGCGTCGAGAGGAATGACCGCACGCGGATCGGGGGAATACCAGGCAATGGGCCCGGTGCGTGACTCCGCCATCGGAAAGAAGCCGGAACGGTACGCTGCAACCACGATAGCCGGGTCGAGCTGCTCGGTCTTCACCCTCCGCCGATCAGACGGCGACATTGACGACGACCTTTCCGATAGATTGCCGGGTCTGCAGGCAGGTATGGGCGCCGACAATATCGTCGAACACAAACACGCGGCCGACCACCGGCTTCAGCGTCCCGGCATTGTAGAGCAGGAGGATCTCCCGCGCCGCCTCCGCAAAATACGTTTCCTTCCCCGCAAGTGTCCCAAGATTGAAACCAAAGATCCCTTTGTTGGCGCTGATGAGCGAATACGGAAGGAGAGGACGCATCGACGCGAATGCCGCAGCCGCCCTGATCCGGCTTATCGCTCCTTTCCCCGTTACGGAGGAGACGCCGTACAGCACGTACCGCCCCATCTTCTCCAGGAGCTGCCAGCTTTTCTTGTACACGTCACCTCCCACCGAATCCATCACCACATCGACTCCGCCGCCGTTCGTGATCCGCCTGATCTCCTGCGCAAAGTCGGCGTTGTTATAGTTGATGAGGTGGTCAGCACCGTACTCCCTTGCGACGCGGAGTTTTTCGTCCGTCCCTGCCGTCGCAAATATCTCTGCGCCGATCTCCCGCGCGATCTGCACAGCCGCAAGTCCCACCCCCCCGGCAGCGGCATGGATGAGAAACCTCTCCCCCTTTCGGAGGTTGGCAAGCCGGACGATGCCATGATGTGCGCTCAATCCTGCCGCAAGAAATGCCGCCCCTTGCTCGTATGTCATGGAGGAGGGAATGGGGGTGGCAAACTGGCTGTTGAGCGCCACGTATTCTGCGTGACTCCCCAACCGGCAATATCCCATCACGCGCTCACGCCCCTTGAATTTTGTGACGTCGGGGGCAACCGCAGCCACATCTCCGGAGAACTCAAGCCCGGGAATGAAGGGAGGGTCGGGCGTATCCGGATACACACCGAGACGACCGAAGATGTCTGCAAAGTTCAAACCGATGGACCGGACGCGCACGAGGATCTGGCCCGGCCCGGGCTGCGGGACGGGAACATCGCGAAGCTCCAGGACCTCGGGTCCCCCGTATCGGCTCACCACCGCGGCTCTCACGTTATCTTCCCCACGGTCCGACGAACTGTTCGTACAGGGCGACGAGCCGTCTTTGGGCCTTCTCGTCCAGATCCTCGTCGTCCTTGTCCCGTTTCACCAACATCTCGAATTCCTCCTGGTCATACCTTTTCATCTTCCGTGCAAAGTCCATCAGTCCGACGATGGCTTTGTGCTGTTCATCGTGCGTCATGTCTCCTCCGCCTCTTCTGGAGAAATATTCTTCATGATCTGGATCCGGCAGATCGTCTTGAAATCACAATAGGCGCAGACCCTTGCCACCAGCTCCGGCCGTGTCAGTGGAAAGGCCCCCGAAGCGATCCCATCCACGATCTTGCCGACGGCCTCCTTCGTTTTCGCGATCACCCCGCGCAGTTCCTTCTCATCCTGCACCGTCTGCTTGCTCCTGGAGCCCGCCGGAAATGCCCGCCCGCGGAATTCCGCCGCGACGATCCCCGGGTTCATCGAGATCTCTTTGCCGATTCGGCAATAGAACCCTCCAGCGGGGACAAGGTCAGCACTTCCCCTCGAGTGGAGCAGTTCCTCGATCGCGTGGAGGTAGATCGGGATTTGTAGACTCGTCCCATCGATGATATCCTTCATGCGCGGTATCACGCTTCCCGTCTTGTAGTCGACGACGGAGAAGAAACCCTCCCCCACATCCACCCGGTCGACCTTCCCTCGCAGGCGGACCGGCCCGAACTGAACCGGTTCCTGCGTGGAGAGATCACTGTCACTTTTTTCTTCCCCACCGGGGGTACCGCCAAAGCTCACCTCGAAGTAGGATGGACGAACCGGTTCCTCGCGATTTCTTTCGAATCGCAGGTATCTTTCAAGTATCCCTTCCCCCGAAGGCCCGCCAAGCAGGAGTTCTTTCTCGATCTTCCAAAAAACGTCCGGAATATCGAGTGCCTCGAGTTTCCCGCGGGCGATTCCGACCGCCTCATCCACCGCCGCGCGAAAATCCTCGTCGGAAACCTCGTGGAGCGGGGGAAGATTCCGGTCGCGACGGCTCCTGAAGAACTCGAACAGGGTTTCATGGAGAAGCGACCCCTTCTCTGCTGCCGTCATCCCCTCCTCGTATTCCTCGGTCGGCACGAGCCGGAGGACGTTTTGGCCGAAGAAGCGGAACGGACATTCCGCGTAGGTCTCCAATTGGCTCGAAGAGTAGACCCGTCCGCGCTGGCCGGCAAAATACTCTGCGGCGGTTGTCGCGGCAACCGATGCGAGGTTCCCCTCGAATTCCTGCTGCACGTGCGTCACTGTCCGGCTTTGTTCGGCACGGACGGCGCGCCGGACCACAGCACAATCGTCTTCCAGACCGGGAGGGATCGCCAGTGTACTTTCAGCGCCATTGCGCAAGCCGGCGCCGAACAACTGGAGGAATTCCTCGGGTGCGCTGCAATCGTCCGCAAAGGGGATGAGCCCGGTCCTGTCCCAAAGGCGGACGCGGGCGGCCTTCATCAATGCATCCACGAATGACGACCGAACGAGATCGACACCGGCATCCCGCAGCGGGTACGTCACGTAAAGCTGCTCCGTCCAATTCGTCACTGCCTGGTAGAATAAATATCTGTTTTCCCACCTCTGTCTCTGCTCCCTCTCCTTCCGCCGCCTCGCACTCAGAAATACCTCGGGTTGATAGGGAGAAGGAAACTCTCCATCGACCAGTCCGGCGACGATCATGACGTCCACCGGCAGTTCGCGGGTCTCTTCGATGGACGTTACCAGGACCCCGCGGCCGAACACTTCGCGCGTATTATACCGCTCGCGCCCGATCGCCGTTTTCAATCTCTCCAGATGGAGCTGAAGCGGTTCAGCGACTCCCCCGCCTCCCTGGACTTCGATGATGCCTGTGATCTGCCGTAGAAGTTCGCGCAGGTCGGTGTATGCCCGGATGTCCTTCTCTACCAGGTCGGGAAGAGAGCGAAGCTGCGGGTCGATCAGGTTCTTTGCCACGGAGAGACGATCCATCAACAAAAGGAACTCGCGCTCGAAATCCGCGGCCGTCATCGGGCGGGTGAACGGCCGGAGAACCTCCCCGAGCGCGTCGATGTCGTTTCTTCCCTTTCTCAGCGAACGCACCTCGTCCGCAGCCCTCCGCATCCCGCCCCGGTCGCCTGAGCTTTTTTCCCGCCGCTCGGCATCCACGATAGCCCGCTCGATCTTCTCTCCCCAGGCATGGATCCCCGCTGTGCCTCGGACGCGTGACGCCACGGCGGCAACATTCCCTCCGTCAAACGGGAGCATTCCGGCAGGGATCGTGACATACGGCGCACCCGCCGCACGGAGGAGATCCTCCCGCCGGAACCCACGGAGCGGGAGGGCAAGGAGTCCGAGCAGTGAGGTCACAACGGGTGAACGTGCGAGGTCGAATCGGTCGGTGATGTTCACCGGTATCCCGTACCGGGCGAATTGCTCCCTCATGATATCGGTATACAGTTCGGGACTCCGAAGTGCGACGCAGATGCGGCTGAGAGCCCGGCCCGGGCGCTCGGCAGCCAGGCGCTTGATCAGTTTGCAGATCAGTTCGACTTCCTGCAGCCGGCTTCTGCCGGCCATGACGGTCACCAGGGGAGAAAGATCCACCGACTGTGCCGGGGCCGGCGCGAAGAGGGTCCGCGCAAGCGAATCGGCGGCATTCCGGACTGCAGGGGGCTTCCTGGCGGATCCAAAGAAGAATGCTGCGGCAGCCGTCTCCCGTTCGTCGCGCACTTCACGGAAACCGAGTTCCCTCAGGAGCCGATAATTCTCTTCAAGATGCCCGAAGAGGCCGGAATTCCCCTGAAGGAAATCGAACATCATGATAACGGTGAGGCCGGGGATGGCACACAAGTTCCGGAGTATGCCGATTTCCGGAAGTGAAAATTCATCGAAGCCGGCGAGCGAGACCATCTCCACGTCCGGGAAGAGCGTCCGGAATCCTGAGCCGAAGGCCGCTCCTGCGCCGTCGGAGGCGAGAACCCGGTAAATCCCCTCAAGGTCCTCGACACCCAGTTCATTGCAGCGTTGCTCGTAGGAGCGGTACACCGCCGTCACGTCGGCGAGTTTCGCCGTCTCCTCCCCTCCCGCAAGCAAGAGCTCTTGATCCAATGTGTCCGGAGTGATGCCGGATTCCTTCAACAAGACGATCACATCCGCAAGCTTCTCGAACGTGCCGCGGGGGAGATTCACCTTCCCCTCTCGTAGGGAGAAGTAGCGGAGACGTGAGGCGACGTCCCCTACGGCCTGCTGGAAGAGAAGCGTTCTGGCCGCCCCCCCGGTGACATGCCTGGCACCGGGGATGGTCTGGTAGATCAGGCGGCAGAGCGATTCAAGGGTATGGAGAGCAAGTGCGGGAGCGACGGCATTCTCCGACAATCGCAGGATCTCCCGCGTAAGATGTCTGATCCGCCGATTCGTGGGAACGATGACCAGGCAGCCGTCCATGCGCGAACGGTGGATGCGCTCATCGAAGGGGACAGGCGAGAGCGGAGGTCCGTGCTGAAGAATGACTGGCATAGTCGATGGTACAAAAAAAAAGAGGGGGACACAACACGCACCACCTCTTGATTCTTGTCGCCCGATTGGACACATTTATCCGGCAACGTATGGCGAGTTCCACCCAACCGCCCCGGAGATTCATGATCCGCACCGCTCTCTCCCTCCTCCGTCCGAAACAATGGGTAAAGAACGTCGTCGTCTTCGCGGCGCTGATCTTCTCCAAGGAATTCTTCGTCCCGGGTCAGTTCCTGTTCGCTCTCGGCGCCTTCTGTGCCTTCTGTCTTACTGCAAGCGCGGTCTATATCATCAATGACATCTTCGACGCCGAAGCGGACAGGGCACATCCCGAGAAGAGACACCGGCCAATCGCCTCGGAGGCAATCACAAGGAAGAACGCATTGATCCTCCTGGCCGCGCTTCTCCTGATCGACGGGCTCCTCCTCAGCTTCATGCACGGGATGCTGATCTTCCTGGTGGTCGCCTACTTTCTCATGAACCTTGCGTACTCGTTCAAACTGAAGGAGATCGTGCTGCTCGACGTGTTTGTGATTGCGGCGGGGTTCATGCTGCGGGTGCTGGGGGGGGCGTATGCGATCGGCGTACAGGTCTCAAGCTGGATTGTCCTCTGCTCGATGTTCATTTCGCTCTTCCTTGGATTCGCGAAGCGGAGGGCTGAACTCGTCAATTTCATCATGTCGAAGACAGAGCCGCCGCGGCGCGTTCTGCGCCTTTATCGTGTGGACTTCCTGGACCAGATGCTGACGATCACGGGGGCAGGGACCGTGATATCGTATGCGCTCTACACGGTCGCGCCGAGGACGACACAGGTCTTCGGGACGGATGATCTCATCTATACGACGATCTTCGTGCTCTACGGCGTGTTCCGATACCTTTACCTCATCCACGCAAGCAAACAGGTCGAGAACCCGACCGACGCTCTCATCTCTGATGTACCGATTCTTGCCAATGGTACGATATGGATCCTCGCATGCATCTACCTGATTTACTTCCACGGGAAAACGCCGTTGTTTCCGTGACGTGAGGAGATGTTTCTCCCCCGTGGTGCGGCGCATCGCGGCGGAGTCGTTCCATTTTCAACAATTCCCCTCTCTATCTCTCAAAGACCTCCTGCGGTTAATACCCCTCAAAGCGCGCAGCGACAATGCCTATCGCATCGATGATGAAAATCGTCGGGAGAAGGCGGATGCCGCACTGGGGCATCACAGCGTTCTTTCCCTCTGTCACGCCAGACAATCCTCGTTGGCCCAAAGCGGTTTCATTTGACACACGGCCGGAACGTGCGATTCGAGCCGGCTGGTTCAGTTCAGCCCGCAGGAATCGCCGCAGCGATCGGCGTTTGGGCATGAAGGCATCTCGTTTCCGAACGACGGTCCTGAGTTCTTTCCCCTCTTCACCGTTGGGGCGGAGATGAGCCGCGTGTGCTCCACCGAGCCGCAATGAGGACAAACGACGTCTTCCATCACCTCGCGCACCTTGTGGAAGACATCGTACGTCTCGTCGCATGAATTGCACTTGTAGTCATATGTGGGCATTTCAGAACCTCCGGGAAGATAACCTCATGAGTGACAATCTGTCACCCCCGTCTTGTGATTTCGAACTCGTGCTCTGGTTTACTAGATGCAGAAAATGGAGGAAAGATTCAACCTGGATTGACGTTGACTTACCATGGTTGAATCTTTATATTAGAAGAACACGGGAAGAACTGTGACAACGCCGAGGAACTCGGGAATTGCCGGAAGCGTTGTGATACGTAGAGAGAGGGGAGCGGGGGCGGGAGACTCTTTCCAAGAACTTACTTTCAAGGGACCCGGATGGAAGGCAATTTTTCGAACAGGGTGCAAGATGTCATCCGTTTGAGCCGAGAAGAGGCGTTGCGGCTCGGCCATGACTATATTGGGACGGAACATCTGCTGCTGGGGGTCATACGTGAGGGGGAGGGGATCGCGGTGAAAATTCTCCGAAACCTGGGGGTGGACCTCTACAAGTTGAAAAAGGCGATCGAGGATACCGTCCGCACGTCGGGGGGAACCCTGACCATAGGGAACATCCCGCTGACGAAGCAGGCCGAGAAGGTCCTCAAGATCACGTACCTTGAAGCGAAACTGTACAAATCGGATGTTATCGGAACGGAACATCTGCTCCTTTCCCTCTTGCGGGACGATGACAACATCGCTGCACAGATCCTCCACCAATTCAACATCCACTACGACGTGGTCCGGGGGGAGCTGGACAACATTATCAGCGGCAAGCCATCGACGCCCCAGCACAACCAGCCGCCGTCGGAAAAGAAGGCGGAGAAGTCCAAGACCCCCGTCCTTGACAATTTCGGTCACGACCTGACCAAACTTGCGGCAGAAGACAAGCTGGACCCGATCGTCGGACGCGAGAAGGAGATCGAACGGGTTGCCCAGGTCCTCAGCCGCAGGAAGAAGAACAATCCGGTCCTCATCGGCGAACCGGGAGTGGGGAAAACTGCGATTGCCGAGGGGCTCGCGATGCGCATCGTCCAGAAGAAGGTGAGCCGCGTCCTGCACGGCAAACGGGTCGTCACCCTTGACCTGGCCGCCCTCGTCGCAGGCACAAAATACCGGGGACAGTTCGAAGAGCGGATGAAAGCGGTCATGAACGAATTGGAGAAAGCCAGAGACGTCATCCTCTTCATTGACGAGCTGCATACCATCGTCGGCGCGGGGGGAGCGTCGGGTTCCCTCGATGCGTCGAACATGTTTAAGCCGGCGCTCTCGCGCGGGGAGCTCCAGTGCATCGGAGCCACAACGCTGGACGAATACCGCCAGTACATCGAAAAGGACGGTGCGCTCGACCGCAGGTTCCAGAAGATCATGGTGGATCCTACCTCCGTCGATGAAACGATCCAGATCCTGACGAACATCAAGCACAAGTATGAAGAGCATCACGGTGTCCGCTACGGCGACAAGGCCATCGATGCTGCCGTCCGCTTGAGCGACCGGTACATCACCGACCGTTTCCTCCCGGACAAGGCCATTGACGTTCTCGACGAAGCGGGTGCACGGGTCCACCTGGCGAACATTCACGTCCCCCAAGAGATCGTCGACCTCGAAGGGGAAGTGGAGAAGATCAAACAATCGAAGAACCAGGTGGTCAAGAACCAGGATTTCGAGGAGGCGGCCCGCCTGCGCGACCTTGAGAAGAAGTTGCTGAGCGACCTCGACATCGCCAAGCGGGAATGGGAACTGAAGGCGCAGGACATGGTGCACGAGGTGACGGAAGAGCATATGGCCGACGTCGTGGCCATGATGACCGGCATCCCCGTCAACAAGATCGCCCAGTCCGAGAGCCAGAAGCTGCTCCAGATGGACAAGGTCCTGAAGGATCAGGTGGTCGGCCAGGACGAAGCATTGATCAAGCTCACAAAGGCCATTCGGCGCACCAGGGCCGGACTAAAGGACCCGAAGCGCCCCATCGGATCGTTCATCTTCCTCGGCCCCACCGGCGTCGGGAAGACCGAAATGGCCAAGGCCCTTGCCCGCTACCTCTTCGACTCCGAGGAATCTCTCATCCGGATCGACATGAGCGAATACATGGAGAAGTTCGCTGTCTCCCGGCTGGTCGGGGCGCCTCCGGGGTATGTGGGATATGAGGAAGGGGGGCAACTGACAGAGAAAGTCAGGCGGAAACCGTACTCGGTGGTCCTCCTCGATGAGATTGAAAAAGCGCATCCCGACGTCTTTAATATCCTGCTGCAGGTGCTGGATGACGGAATCCTGACCGACAGCCTGGGAAGACGTGTTGACTTTAAGAACACGATCCTCATCATGACGTCGAACCTCGGAACCCGCGATCTCAAAAGGGGCGGCGGATTCGGCTTTGGAGCGCCGAATCAGAAGGATGACTACGATGCGATGAAGACGACGATCGAAGAGGCTTTGAAGCGGGTATTCAATCCGGAGTTCCTGAACCGCATCGACGACACAATCATTTTCCACCAGCTCGAGAAGTCGCATATCATGCAGATCGTCAAAATCCAGATGCGTGACCTCATGAAGCGTGTCGCGTCCATGGGGATCACGATCGATCTGTCGAAGAAGGCGACGGAATTCCTTGCCGAAAAGGGGTACGACCCTGCCTTCGGCGCGCGACCGCTCCGCCGCGTCCTTCAGAGGGAGGTGGAAGACCCGATCGCCGAGGAGTTATTGAAGGGGAAATATCCGGAAGGGACGAAGATCCGGGTTAACGTGAACAAGAAAACCGGCGAGCTTCGGTTCAGCTCACATGGCCCGACGGTGAAACCCGACGATGTCCAGAAGGAAGAAAAGCGGACGGAGGTTTCGTAAACCGGGCCAGGCCAGAGGATGAAAAGAAAAAGGTCCCGTTCGCAGGAACGGGACCTTTTTCTTTTCTCCGGTGGAGGGGCAGGGGCGTACAGCCCCATCGAACAGCGCCCCCTATCCCATGTCCTCGGTCCGCTTCTTGAGTTCTCTCACCATCCGGTAAAACTCCGCCAGCTTCATCTCCTTGAGGAAAATCATGCCACGCGCCGCCCGCAACCGCGGGTGGTCGTTCTTCAGGAAGTAGTCCTTCCCCAGACATGTCTTGATCATCCCGTACTGCTCCACCTGTATGCGCTGCGCCAGATGTGAGAAGGGCCCGTCGTGCTCATAACTCGGGAACGAGGCTGCACTCTGTGAGCCGAAGCAGTTAATGAATGCCGTATGGAGGGTTGAGAGCGAGTTGAGCGAGACCGGAACCATGACATTGGTTTCGCCGATCCCGTAGCGGTACCAGATGTTGCGATATCCCCACACCCGGATGGCCTTGCCGGGATTCTCCTTCTCATAGATCCGGATGGCCTCGCTCACCGCCTGCAGTGCCTTGTAATGTGTGTCCGGTCCGCTCCCTTCAGGATCGAACGCCACGGAAACGACATCAGGTTTCACCTTCGCCATCACCTCGTAGATCGGCATGGCGTCACGGTTCACTTCCGGCTCCGGTGAGAAGATATCGCCGGTGTAGAACCCCAGCCGAAGCGGGTGGATCGACGATGATTCGATCCCGATGTATGCCCACAGCAGCTCGACCTCCCATTCCCGCTGCATCCCTTTCAGCAACTGGATGTGTCGCGGGTCTTTTCCCCCCGGATACTGCGATTCAAGGTAAACGATCACCTCCTGCACCCGGTTGCGCAATGTCCCGAAGTCGTGCGTCTGGTACACGCTAATGAGGTTTTCCGCAGCAGCCGGTGGGCCTCCGCTTCGTCTTTCATCTCCTGGCTGTCGGAAGCCGCGCCGTCGAGGTACAGGTAGACGTCCTCCATCCGCTGCACGTTATCGTTCCGGTCAAAGTATCCCGACTCCAGTTGTGAAAAGAGCGATCCCTGTTCCAGTTTTCGCTCCAGCTTCCGGAGGATCGAGAGATAGTAAGAGTTCGATACCGAGGTGAATCCCGACGTCAGGTTGGCAAAGTAGTGTTGGTTGGTCGGGTCGCGGACGAGGTGGTAAATATAGGCCAGATAGCCCAGCATGATATCGTCGTGATGCGGTTCTGTATGAAGGAACGTCGTGTGGGATATCGGATCGAGTCCCTTCCGGATCTTGCCGGTGACGCTTGCGCGCGTCTGCTCGGCAAGTTCCGCGGGCTCCCTCCCCGTCTTGCGCAGGAGTTCTCCTGCGAATCGATCGGCCTCGAAGTCCTCCCGTCGCAGATCCACGAGCGCCTTCCGGCGCGACAATGCCAGGGCGGTCACCACGTCTTCCATCATCGGCGGCGTCACATCCTGCGCACTGCAGAAATCCTCAAACCGCCGTTCCACCAACAGGCATGCAGCCCCGCGGGTAAGATACATCCGGGCATTCGGCAGGTCTTGCAGCACCGACGCCGGCTCCTGCGGCCCCTTTTTGTTTTCCACCGCCATCTGCACGATGCGCGCCTTGGCTTCCCCCGCCGCGATGATGATCGCGGTTGCAGTCGGATTGTAGGTGATTGTCGCCAGGCCGATGGTGATCACCAGGCGGGTGCGCGAGACTTCGATGCCTCCCAGGTCCGTCGCCGCCGCCGCCTGCGTTTCATAGTTCGTCCCGGTCAGGCGCGTGACCGAATACACGCTTGACCCCCGCACGTTAAAGGCGATATGCCCGTCGGGCCCGATCCCCCCGAGGAAGAATCCGATACCTCCCATCTGCCGGATTTTCGTCTCGTACTCCATGCAGAATTCGTCCACCCGGTTGATCACATCCTTTTGGAGCCGTTCCAGATCGGTCCTCGTCTGCCGCACCCGCAGTGTCAGGTCCACCACATTCCCGGGAAATACCTCCTTCATGGTTTTCCCGGGAGGCAGCCCGAGCGAGGTCGTGTTCAAAAGGAGCGCGTTCTCCTCCTTCAGCCCGAACCCTTTCAGGTAAAACTCGTTGACGTAGTAGTTGAAACTATTGTGCTGCTGTGCATCCATCGGGTAAAATTCGTCGATCTGCACGAACCGCAGGCTTCGCATGTCAGGCGGGCGGCCGTGATCCAGACCGTTCCGGTCGAGCAGCTCCTGCATCTCTTTCGATTCCCAGCGCTCAATGATCCGGGGTCTTTCCGGTCGGCAGCGAGACAACCCCGCCGGAATTCTTCTGCACCCATTCGACGAACCGGAATGCTGCAATCTTCCCCATCGCGGGGAAGTTCGGCACCTCGATCACACTGATTTTCTCGGTCGGCGCATAGCGTTCCTTCCGGCCGCTTCTCTTCAGTTCCAGGGCCTCGACACTCGACGTCGCATCATACTGTCGTACCACGCTCTTTTTCTCTTCCTGCAATGAGGATGTCATTTGACCGGCAGCATGTTCTGTGTTTGTATGACGTCCACGGCTTGGAAGCGGCAGAAGGACATACCGCCTGCAGGTCCCAACGCGTTGAAGACCATATCATGAACTTCGTCACGGAAAAGCGACAACGCTCTTCCATCGTCTTGCGACGCACTATTCTGTTCCCGTCGTGCCGGCGATTGGCAAGCGGGTTCTCCGAGTCCTTCCCCCCGAACCAAAGTTACGAAATTTCTCCCTCTCAAGAAACATTCACCCCCCCGTCCCGGTTGTTCAAGAGATTCTTCAAACCCGAGCACCAGTGCTGATAGACATCCGTCAGGTGCGCCCCCTCACCGGAATCGGGATGAATGACCGCCTTCTTCTCGAACGAATCGAAGGCCTCAGACTCCGCGTGATACATCCCCGATCCCAATGCAGCCCCACGCGCTGCCCCCTGCGCCCCGTCGGTGTCGTACA
>Ga0182027_10003386_pt1 | contig 25344 bp, 23 predicted proteins | sample 712E1DmetaG_FD_121300 | JGI IMG/M metagenome (GOLD analysis project Ga0182027, IMG submission 121300) | Permafrost microbial communities from Stordalen Mire, Sweden - 712E1D metaG (Illumina Assembly) | ecosystem: Environmental > Terrestrial > Soil > Wetlands > Permafrost | place: Sweden...
GCAAATCGCCCAGGACTTAACCAATACTTTTTCTGCCGCGACTTTTGTCTGGTCACCCGATAGCGCCCAGATTTTAGCCACAATCAGTAAGGGGAATACCTCTACCAAATATCTTTTAGACACAAGTACCCTTAACCAAACCCCCCAAGACGTCACCGAGACTATCGACTCGGTTAACAGCTCATGGCAGAAAATTAAGACCGATAAAGATACTGCGCAACTTAACAGCTTACCTAAAGCTTTAAGAACGGTCGTTGGCGATGATTTTAATGTCCTCCAGTGGTCGGCGGACGAAACAAAAATTCTCTATCAGGCTTCGCAATCGGCCACCATTCCTTTGATAATTACACCTCCTTTGATCGGCACCGACTCTACTCCACAGGTTAGGACTATCAATAAAGGCGAGATTTACGTCTACGATATTAAAGAAGATAGAAACTACCTAATCTTATCCAGCTTACCTATTTCCCAAGTTGACAGCGGAGAGTTGCCGATTATGTGGTATCCGGATTCGAAACATTTGGTCTATGTCCACGACGGACGCATCGACATGATGGAGTATGACGCGCAAAATCAGACCACGGTTTACGCCGGGCCGTTTGTGGATGATTATGTTTTCCCGTGGCCGGATGCAACACAATTGGTGATTTTGACAAACCTTGGCAACCCTAATATCGCCCCGAATTTATACACGATTGGACTAAAATAGTATTTTGTATTTAGCAATTACGGATAAAAATATACTAAATACTTTATACTAGATACTAATTACTTCGGACTTGCGAAGACTAACAAACGCTGAAGTGTGGTTCCCGGGGGCCAGCAAGTTTGCAAAATTAGTTGTTGCTTGTTTTGATTTTGGCTGTTGACCAAATACGAAACGTCGGAAGGATTGACGATTTTTGATCCAGTTGCGATATAGTTGTAGCGTTTATTTTGGTAATAAATGACTACCTCATCCCCTTTCGTGAGGTTTTTGAGGAGGTAGAAAACGGCGTTATAACGCCCAACGTCCCAAAAGTTATCTGTAGAATGTGCAAAGAGGTATACATTTCCATTTATGCCCGGGAAAACGCTTCCCGCGGCGTGCGCCACCCCTTGCATTAAAATTGGCAAGTAAATATCTTGATTGCTAACGTCGACATTGGGAAATACCTTAGCGCTGGCGCCGATTTTAGGAATTAAAATCGAGAAATTGGTATCCGGCGGGGTAAGAATTTGCTCTTGCGGGCCGGCTAAAACATCGGCAAAACTAGCAGTCCCGCCAGATGATTGCTTATTGGAAATTGAAAATTGAGAATTGGAATTTGAAGCGATAGCGTAATGCACTCCCCTAATCTGCACAACATGATAAGCAACTTCGTAGTAAAGAGCTGGTCCGAAAGTAGCTAAAATACCAAACACGGCAAATAAAACCAAAAAATTCCCGATTGTCCTAAGTATGAGAAACCTAACTATTTCTATTCTCATCATAAAAAATGATAACGTACAAAGGTACCCTTGAGGGGAATTGAACCTCTATCTGCGCCTTAGGAGTGCGCTGCTCTATCCGTTGAGCTACAAGGGCTTTTTACTTACACAAGTTTATCCAAATTCCCTAATCTATGCAAGAGCTAGAGCAAAAGCTTTATTTATTCCTTTTATCTGTTTAAGTAAATCTCCTCCTTTTAGTACTCTAACCCTGCACATTCCGTATTCCAATTTTCCCTTTTTCTTGCCGTACAGTACATCAACATTTAAGAATTTTTCTTTTTCTATGCCCGATATTTGTGACCAAAAATTTAAACACCTATCCCGATCCATATCCTCATATATTCTGATGCTTATACGCAATCTGTCATCTTGAATATTAAAAACATTTCTTAAAACACTCATGAATGATCTAATTAATTCTGGATCTGTGTTGGATAAACCGAAATCCTTTTTGCTTCCCTCGCCCCAATATAGTGCGCAAGCAAACAGCATTTTTTCTTTTGAAGACAAGTTGCCTACAATTCTTTGTCCATATGAGAACGCCCGCTCTTCTTTTAATATTTTTCTGTGCCTACTACCAGATCGTTTGGCTTCCCAAAGTTTTATAAATTCCGGCAATATCTGTACATCTTTTATATATCTAAATACCGTAGTCTTTGGAACTTCTAATTCACGGCTAATCTCAGGCAAACTGTATCCCAAAGATCTTAAGTTTTTAATTCTTAGCACTTTCTCATTATCCAAAGCGACTTTGCCCATAAATTCAGAATATAGTATTGGAATTAAATTGTCAATCTAAGAAGTGGACCTATTTCCAATTGTACTTTATTCATTATTAGATGATAAAATGGTTATTGTAAAACGGAGTGTAGTGAATCGGCATCACGCTGCGTTCGGGACGCAGAAATAGAGGGTTCAATTCCCTCCACTCCGACATCAAGTTGATATTTATTTAATAATCTATTTTAATTCATTTATTATGGCAACCGATTCATCGCTGGTAATTGAAAATGATTCTTCACCGGCTCCTACGTTAGTGCGGCCAAAGCCTGAAGTATTCGAGTCTCCCGCAACGACTCCGGAAGCGATTGATGCTCAAGTCGCTGCAGTTAATAAGTTAATGGGGGCGACAGAAGTTAATGAGCCAAACAATGTAATATCCTTCCGAACTCCAAACTCAACAGCCGCACCTGTTCCTGCTCCGGAAGCGTCACCGGCGCCCCCTTTACTTTCGGTAACAGAACAACACGCGAAAAATATGCGCAGGGAAACAAACTTCGAGAGGCCCGAAGACGAAGCCAGAAGACAAGCCGATGCTACTCCCATCCCCGGAAAAGGTACCCTACGATACCGTTAGTGAAGCAAAAACTACATATAATCAAGAACTAGCTGCCACTGCAGCAAAGGAAGCCGCCAGTCCTCTGCCAGTTAAATTTTTTAGAACCATTGGGAGAAGATTAGGATTAGTACAAAAACCTCTTTAGGCAGGGATTCTACTTGAAATTTTTCTACCCAAGACAAAAGCTGTTTGTAATTTAGTCAAATCCCGATGGGCTTCAATCGCTTCGCTAAACAATTCACTTACCTGTTTATCGCCATTTTCCCTATCCATACCCGATTCAAAAGCTATCCATTCAGCCACATCGGTCGGAACTTCAGTTTTCCCTACTCTAACTCCAAGCGTTGCCGCCTTAACGATGACACCAAGAGTATGCGCGTCAGCAACGGAGACATCTTTTCCCAACTTTCCCCTTTCTTCAAGATGAGCCGGCCTACGCAGGCTATATCCTGTAATGTACCCTCTTGCGCCATCTTTAGAACCTTGAATCAGGTGAGGATTTAAAGTTGCCATATCTTCTATTGATGTTTTCCGCAAGCCATCCTCACCAACCCCTGCCATAAAATCCCATATCCCAAGTGCGTAGCCAGCGACTATCATTGCGGCATCCAAAGCAACTTGCATTTCGGTCTGAGGGACATCTTCCCTGACATCGCTACGATTTGATGCCGCTACGGCAGCCACTTCATATTCTCTTTTCTCAGCGGGCGTTAGCTCAGTGAATCTATTATGTAAATCAAGATATGTAATAAAACTATCAAATACATCCTGTGGAATTGGAACACCTTTTAGACCTGACTCTTGCACTTTTTTAAAAAGAGCCGGTGGAAATGTGGCATTTAATTCTGTTTGTTCAACAAAAGCCATTCGGAAAATATTACCACAGCAAAAGTTTTTAAGTCAGGCCCCAAAATTGTGAGTTTTTCGCTTGCAATCCCTCAAAACTTATGTCATTATATTTGCCATGGACGACGAGCATAAACTAACCAAGAAAGAGAAAAAGGAATTGCGCAAACTTGAATGGCAGGGAAAGGCCAAAAATGAGGCCCGGAATGCCAAAATGAAGAAAATTGCTATCTGGGGCGGCGTCGCTTTGATATTTTTGATTGTGATTGGTGTTTTGATTTTCGCCGTCTCTTCCTCCACTTTTTCAACGACATCGAACATTACCATCGCTCCGGTTTCGTCCAGAGATATTTCGACAGGTAATCCAAAAGCCAAAGTGGTTCTAATTGAATACGCCGATTTCCAGTGCCCCGCTTGCGCCGCCTACCATCCGGTTGTTAATCAAATTCTGGCCGCTTATAAAGATAGGCTTTTTTACGTTTACCGGATGTTTCCGCTGGAACAGGAACACGCAAATGCGCTTATTTCCGCCCAAGCTGCTTACGCGGCCTACAAACAAGGAGCTTTCTTTAGCTATAGTGACCAACTTTTTAGTAACCAAGACGACTGGGCAATGCTTCAAGACCCGACAAATGTATTTACAACTTATGCCCAGAACCTGAAGCTGGATGTTAACAAATTTAAAACCGATATGACCTCCTCCGATACCCAAACATACGTCAAGGACTCCGAGAATCAAGCGCTAAGTGAAGGCGTTAATTCAACCCCCAGCTTTTTTATTAATGGCAAACTGATTCAAAATCCCAATAACTATGACGGCTTTAAACAATTAATTGACGCAGCGCTTAACCAAAAATGAATGAATTAATGTCTCGCTTTTTGGCGAATAAATTTATCCTCTACTCGGCAATTTTGGGCTTTTTTGGCTTTTTGGATTCTTTGTATCTAACGATTTTGCATTACCGAAACGCTATTCCGCCTTGCACCATTCATGGCTGCGAAACGGTTTTAACTAGCGTCTATTCGATGATTGGACCATTCCCGCTTGCGCTTTTCGGTGCGCTTTTCTATTTGACAGTGATAATTGTTTCCTTTTTGATTGTCGTTGAAGGCAGAAAACAATTCCTAAAGTTTTTCCATTTCGCGGTTTTAGTTGGATTTCTGGTTTCGGTCGTCTTATTCTTGATTCAAGCCCTGATAATTAAATCGTTCTGTCAATATTGTCTTTTGTCTGAGGTCATCGCCACGGGATTATTAATGTTATCGCTTCTAAAGCTTAAACAAGACAAAAAAGCCAATCTACAATAAATTCGAAAGAAGTAATCCATTTGCGAAAGAATTGAAAGACGACTTCTTATAATTACACTATTTATCAAATCCGTAGTCGTCTTTCATTTAGCGAACGGCGAGTCATTTATGGATAAGTGGAGATTGGCGAGCGTCTTGAGCAATATGTAATTACCCTTGAGAATTTTAGAAAAATCTGTTCGTAGCTGTAAATTGGAGACTAGACGTATTCTTCGGCTCTTTTGTAGTTTTGAATTTCTTCCGAGGTAAACCAAAGGGCTTTTTCGACGTTGGCCTCTTCCAAACTGGCGGAAATGTGCACCAGGTTGGGAACGCCTCGTTTTTCAGCGTTGGCATAAGCGGCGGAATCGGTCGAATAATCGCCGCGGATGGTCCCCGCCGGCGCGTTGACCGGCATTGTCGGACCGGCAAGTTTAATAGCGCTTTCCACCGCATGTCTGCCTTCCAAAATCATCGCCACCATCGGTCCAGATAAAACGTAATCCATGAGCCAGCCTCTAACCATTTTGCCAAGCTCCATCGGATCGCCGGTGCCCAAATCTTTTTTGGCGTCTTTCCCATATTTGGTGTAGGTCGCCAGGGTCTTTTCGCCCCACCTCTGTAGTGTTTTCGGGTCGTTGGCGTTGTAGTGCTTGAGTAAAACCTCCTCTTTGGCTAAAACCATCTTCATGGCGACTATTTTTAACCCCATCCGCTCGAAACGGCTGACTATTTCCCCAACCAAGCCTCTTTTGACTCCGTCGGGCTTAACCATTACAAATGTCTGTTCCATAATTAAAATCTTAGCAACTTTTCAAAGCGTTGTCTATCGGGAAAATTGCCGATAATCGCCAGGTTAAGCTGATTCTCTTTAAAATACTTTTTGGCGGTCGCTTCTATCTCTTCCATGGTCACTTTGTCGATTTTGGCAATCAATTCCTCCGGCGTTTCAATTTTCTTTTCCAGAATTTCGCTTTGCGCAAACAATCCCGCCACCGCCCGGCTGTCTTCCAATTCGAGCACAAAGTGTCCTTTTAAGAATTCTTTGGCTTTAGACAGCTCTTCTTTCGTAATTCCGGGTTTTGAACTGGCGATTTTAGCGTATTCCGCGACAATGACGGTAATTCCCTCTTCCACCCGCTTCGGGTCTAGCCCGGCAAAAGAAGTCATATGTCCGACGTCCTGATAATGCTCGGAACCGGTTTTTACATAATAAGCCAAACCGCGTTTCTCACGGACTTCCGAGAATAAACGCGAGCTCATTCCTCCACCCAAGATTGCCGCCAGAACCGACAGTGTATGTTTCTCTTCGTTGTGGGTTGAAACAGTGCGGAAACCAAGGCCAACATGCACCTGTTCCGTTGTTTTTTGTTTTATAAAAAGAGCCGGTTTGAGCTGGTTTTCTGGTTGTTTCCTGAACTTAACTATATCGAAAAGTTTCATCTCGCCGAAGTATTGCTCGACCAAAGCTTCTGTTTTTGGCGTATCGATTCCCCCGGCCACGACCACCGTGATATTGTCGGGACTATATAAACTGCCCATGTAATCAACGAAGTTTTGACGGTTAATCGACTGAATTACTTCCTTCGTGCCAATAGTATCCCAACCAAGCGGCGTATCACCATACAAGAGAGTCTCGTAAATATCAAAAATGTTCCTGCTGGGCGTGTCTTCGTATAGGTTCCTTTCTTCCAAGATGACGCCTTTTTCCCTGTCTATTTCCACCTGGTCGAGCTTAGAATGCTGCAGCATATCGGACAAAAGGTCCAAACAGAGCTTCACATTGTTGGCGCCGGCTTTGACAAAATAGCCGGTTACTTCTTTACTGGTAAAAGCGTTAAATTCACCACCGACGCCGTCGATTAAAGCGGCAATCTCCTGCGCGGTCGGCCGCTTTTGCGTACCTTTGAAAGCCATGTGCTCCAAAAAATGGGAAATGCCGTTGTTTTTTCTGTTTTCATAACGACTCCCCGCCCCAACCATTACCATCGCCGTGGCACTTTCAAACGAGGGCATGGGGAGCATGATTACTCTTAAACCGTTACTGAGGACTTTCCGTTGGTATTTCATTGCCACCATTATAACAAGTTAAGCAGGCTTTTGAAAGTCTTACATGTGCTCGGGGGCGGAGACGCTTAAACCTGTGAGGCGTTTTGGAAAATTGTGCTATACAAAAGCGCGTCATCGGCGCCTTTTTCGGCCTTAATCTTTTCCATATTTTGTAAGAATTTCGCCAAATACGGCTTCAGTTCTTTTTTATCCAGATCATCTCTTCTTTTTAAAGCTTCCTCAAAAAACCTCTCCGCCATAGGGATTGAACCCCTAAAATAGCCAAAGGCTACTCTTTTTAGATCCATTGCCAGTGCGCCTAGAATCTGTTTATTTTTCATAAGACTCCGCTAAAAAAATATTTAGTTAAATCCTCAAACTTTTTTCTTAAGTTTGGGTCTTGAATTTCATTACTGGCGTTATTATCCGCCGGCCGGACGTTAATAAATGAATTGCAATCAATAGTTTTTGTCTCCAAATCTATTCCACCACCCCACAAATTTGACTGATGAGAACCTTCATTCAGTAAAACTTCTTCCGATTCAAAATGCCTGTCCGCGCCCGCCGAACAGATTTTATTTTCCAAATCAATTACAGTTTTAATATAAACATCAAAAAGCTCTCTTAGTTTTCCTATTTCTGCTTTTGTAAATGGCTCGGACTTAGTGATTATCATTACCAGTAATTATAACACGCGGGAAAAGCTACATGTGCTCCAGGGCGGAGACGCCGAGCAGCGAAAGTGTGTTTCTGAGGGTAATTTGCGTCGCTTTAAGAAGTGCAAGTCGGGCTTGAGTAAGTTCTTGATTATCGGAAATAACCATTTGCTTCTCATAGAATTTATGAAATAGCGTGGCGATTTCCAACGCATAAGTAGTTAACGGATTTACTTCCAAAGAATTAACCGCTTCTTCAACTAGATATGGAAGTTTGAGCAAATGACGAATTAATTCTATTTCCTCTTGGGTTTTGAGTAGCGATAAATCGGCTCGTGAACCCAAAGCCGGTGCTTTTTTAAAGATTGAACAAATTCTCGAATAAGCGTATTGGACGTAGAAAACCGGGTTGTCCGAGGCTTTTTTCTTGGCCAACTCCAAATCAAAATCCATGTGTGTTTGACTTCGTGGCGTTAATAGGAAGAAACGGAACGCGTCTTTGCCGACTTCATCCAACACTTCCTTAGCAGTGACGAAATTACCGGCGCGTTTGCTCATTTTTACCACTTCTTCTCCCCTTTTTAGCCTTACCCATTGATACAAAGTGACCCGTAAATTATCGGGGTTGAAGCCCAAAGCTTTGACAACTGCTTTTAATCTTGGCACGTGGCCGCTATGATTGGCGCCTAAAACATCAATGGCTAAATCGTTTTGTTCCATTTTTTCATTGTGATAGACAACATCCGAAGCAAAATACGTGAATTGTCCGTCGGATTTTATTACCACTGTTTCCCTATCCTTAAGGAATTCGTCCGCCGGCGCGAACCACTGCGCTCCGTCTTTTTCCTTGAGTACTGTTTTGATTTTTAAAAGTACCTCCGGCACTTCTTTGCGAAGCTCCGACTCCTTGCGGACTTTATCGAATTTTATTCCCATCAATGCGCAATCATCGAGAATCTCGACAAGCATTAATTCGACTGCCACTTTACCGGCTCTTTCGATAAACTGTGCCTGTGATAAGTCTTCCTGGGCATCTTCCAGCTCGCCTTTGACCTGCTGAGCCAATTCTTTAACATACTCGCCTAAATATTGCATTTCGTATTCCGCCGGCTTTTGGTCGGGATGAATTATGAAGTAAATTGTTTCGCCCAAACGGTCGACCTGCCCGCCGACATCATTATGCAAATATTCTCTTTTGACTTGATAACCAACCTTGGCAAGAACATTCGCCAATACGTCTCCTAACGGCCCGCCGCGGGCATTCCCGATATGTAAAGGGCCGGTCGGATTGGCCGAAACGAACTCCACGCTCGCCTTTTTACCCTTCCCAATTTCAGATGAACCATACCCTTCGCCTTTTTCGATAATGCTTTGTACTTGAGACTGCAGATATTTTTGGGCGAGATAAAAATTAATAAATCCCGGCGCTACGGCTTCGATTTTTTCAAATTCGGGACTTTCGATTTTCTTGACAATTTCCTGTGCCAACTCCAATGGATTCTTTTTAAGTTCTTTTGCTAAAACCATGGCTATATTCGAGGAAAAATCGCCATGCGAGGCCTCTTTTGGCCTCTTCACCGAGAAACCGGGGTTTTTAGCACTCCTCTCCGCGGAGATTTTTTCCAAGACTGAATAAATTTTTATTTTCGGGTCTTCCATTTCCATTCTATTTTAGCACATTCGATTAAACAGCAATTGAACAAGTTTGCCGGACTTGCATTCAAACCCGTTTTGGCTTAATATACTACCTAAGCTTTTCCACTTGCCCTAAAAATTTTGAGCTTGAATTTATATGTTATCTGTATTGGCGTACAACATTAATTACGGTAAGAAGTTGAGTTTGATTCAGCGCTGGCTGTTAAAAAGACCGGATGAGTTCGATATTATCTGTCTTCAGGAATTTCCCTTTAACCAAGGCGCCGAGTTTTTAGAATCTTTAAAGAAACACTCCTTTGATTATAAATTTGCCCCTTCTCTTTCCGGCAAAAATAAACTTTATGGAGAATTAACGCTTTACAAAAAAAATAAACTGAAATTTATGGATGAGAGAATCGTTAAGCTTGGCACCAACCTTTTGGAAACCAGGTTCCGAAAAAAGGGACAAAGAACCTCGCTTTTAACTTTATTTAAATACAAAGACAAAAAAATAGTCATTGCCAATTCCCATCTGGTCTGTTTTGCGCTTAACTCCAAAAGGATTAATCAGATTTCCAAAATTATTAAAAACGTTAAAGTAATCGGCGACCATTCCGCTTTTTCGACCGTGATTTTGGGTGATTTTAACTACACTTCGCGCATCAGGCAGAAAAAATTGATTCAATTTATGGAAACAAATGAGCTGCAAAACGCCTACAAAACCAATACTCATAAGCTATTTTTTGTCAGACAACAGCTTGACTACGTTTTCTATCATAATTGCGCGGTTGAAAACGTCAATATCGGCAAAAAAGTCAAATATTCCGACCATTCCCCCGTCTGGTTCGACCTCGATTTTAGCAAATAAACTACTTGCAATTTATTGGGATTGCTGTTACGTTTAATATAGATATGAAAATTCTCCTGATTGACGATGACGAGGATTTCGTTCACATCTTCGAGGCCGCATTAGCTAGGGAAGGTTTTCAGACCGTTGCCGCCGGTACGGGCGAAGATGGTTTAGTCAAAGCAGCCAGTGAGAAACCCGACTTAATTCTTTTGGACCAGGTTCTCCCCGACATTCCCGGCAACGACGTTCTAAAAAGACTCAAAGCCGACAACCAAACCAAAGATACTCCGGTTATTCTTCTTTCCAATTTTAGTCAGGAAGAATTGGTTAAAGTTGCTTTGGATCAAGGCGCTGTCGATTATGTTTTTAAATATCAAGTCGAGCCCAAAGACGTCGTCGCCAAAATAAAAGAAGTGCTAAAAATGTAATATGCAACCAAACACCGATTATAAAAAACTGTTGACCGAAGTCATTCAAAAACAAATGGTTATTTTGGGTCCGAGTATTGCTTTGGCTAAGGCCAGAAACGTTAAGGGACTAACCGTTGGCGACGACGGTACTGTCGTGAATATTGACGGCCAACCGCAGGAATTGATTCAGGGATTAATCGACCAGTTCGTCCAACTTTCGGGATTGATTGTCAAAAAAACCATGGAGCCGCTTTTGTCAGTCTACCCCGACGGAGTAGCTGACACTTTAGTAAAAACGTCCGTAGCAACACCGATGGTAGGAGGTGGACAAACTAAATGATTGACACAACTAAACTTTTAACCATCGCCATTGAAGCGGGAGCATTTATTTCAACCATGGCTGCCCTGGTTGCGGCAATAATTATGCTGCGTGTTACCCGCAAGTTCGGCACGGGTATTTTGGCCAGCGGTTTCCGGTCGATTTCTTTCGGCGTCTTATTTATCGCCCTAGGAATCTTGATTGACGCGGTGCAAAGCTACCTGCAAGTTCAGGATTTTGCCGGCTTACAACATTTCGTCACCATAATCCTGCTAGTAAAACTTGTCCTTTATGTTATCGGCACCTACATTATCGTTATCGGCAGTAAAAGGACCGGCGACAAACTTGAATCGCTGACGAAATAATGAACGCGTTCTTTAACCCCTCGAGTATTTTCCAAATCAAATTGGACGATGTCATAAAAATTATTGCCTATACCGTAGTGTTGTTCCTCGCTTATCTGGCAACCAAAAAGCGCTCATCGCAAAGACAACAGGAAACCGACAAGCAAAAACTCTACCAAATCTCCATCTTAAAACAGATTCAGGACAGAATCGGCTACTCGCTGGATATCGAGGAAATTGTCGATGTTATTACCGGCAGCCTAAAACACCTTTTCCCCTACTCGACCACTGCCAGCATTATCCTAAAACAAAATAAGCTGGTGCTAAAAATAAATATTGAAGAAAGCGTCAATGCTAATTTTTTGGTCCAGGTCAGAAAAACCATGTTGGTTTCTTTGAGCACTCTGATCGGAAGTCTACCGACCGAAATCGATGAGAAGGTCCAAGGCCTGGCGCTGGATGAAAGCAAAAACGCTCCGGTTGAGTCTTTTTTTAATATTCCGCTGGTCATCGGCAATGATTTTGTCGGTTTAATCAATGTTTCCTCAAAAGAAAAACATTTTTACAAAGAAGCCGAGGTCACCATTTTGTACCAAATCGTTGGCCAGGCCTCAAGCGCTTTACTGAAATTAAAGAATGTGCTGGAAACCGAAAAAGGCAAGCTGATGGCGATGATCGGAAGCTTGGCCGATGGCGTTTTTATGACCGATACCGGCAATAATTTGTTGATAATTAACGATGCGGCTAAAACTTTCTTGGGCCTAACCACAGCCAATCCGGTTTTCACCGACATCCTGGTTTCGCTCGGCAAACAGTATAATCTTTTGGATAAAATCAGCGAGGTTTTGACAAAAAGTACTTTGATTGAAGATAAAGAGGTTACAATCGGCGATAAAGTCTTTCAAATCTTTATTACTCCGGTTTTAAGCGCCAATAAAAACGGCATGAACAAGCCACTTGGCGCTTCCATTTTGCTTCACGATATTACGGTTGAAAAAACCGTCGCTGCCGTCAAAGAGGATTTCACCAACATGATGGTGCACGAATTAAGAGCTCCTTTAACTGCCATTAAAGACTCTGCTGAATTGATGATCGAGCTTTTGGACGAAACCGGAAAAATTGAAAAAGATGAAGAAAAACGCTTTTTAGGCATTATTAATAAACAATCTAAAAATTTATTGGAGCAAATTGGCCAGGTGCTCGACGCGGCCAAAATCGAAGCCGGCAAATTCAGCATTAGCAAAGTGGCTTCAGATATCAACCAGCTGGTTCAAGATACTGTCGAGGCTTTTCTCCCGGAAGCACGCAAGAGACAACTTTCTCTGACTATCGAAATTGCCTCTCCGCTACCTAAAGTCGAGATTGATAGTTTAAAAATTACCGAAGCATTGAACAATTTAATCTCGAATAGCTTAAAGTATACGCCAGCGAATGGCAAAATAATCGTATCTGCAAAAACGACCAATGAAGGTTTAACTGTAGCAGTTTCGGACAACGGCATCGGTATTCCCGAAGAAGAACAGGAAGACTTATTCTCCAAGTATTACCAGATTAGAACCACTCCTCACCAGCTGGCCAAAAAAGGCACAGGGCTGGGCTTATATATTACTAAAGGCATCGTTGAGGCACACGGCGGCACGGTTGGAGTTAAATCCGAAGGCTTGAATAAAGGCACAACCATTTATTTCACCCTGCCAATCGCCGAAGGAAACCCAACTATTATTCATGAACATTTTACACAAACAAACCCAACTCCTCTCTCTTTGCTTGTGAATTAATTGACGCTGAAGGTGCGACCGACAATGATTTTTTGGCGGATAGAATTAATGACTGCTAAGAAATCATTTTCACGCTCTCAATTTTAGGCTATAAGCTTACTAAATTTTCCGCGAGCGACCTTAAGCAATTATCCTATTACGAAATTGATTAACTTCCCTTCGACGTAAATTACTTTGTGAATTGATTGATTTTCGAGGTATTTTGATACCTTTGGACTATGTTTTGCGGTCTCTTCTACCTCGCTTTGTTGCTTAATTTTCGTATTTTGGATTTGAATTGTATCGCGCAGTTTTCCGTTAACCTGAATCACGACTAACACCATTTCATCAATTAGATATTTAGCCTGGTAAGACGGCCAATTCTCTGAATGAATCGAGTTAGCACTCTTACTTACTAACTGATAAAGCTCTTCTGTTATATGCGGCGCAAACGGCGCAATTAGCCTTAGCAGAATCGCATATTCTTCCTTGGCCACTTTTTCTTTGGCACTTAAGTAATTTAGCCAAGTCATTAAAGTCGCCACTGCGGTATTGAACTGGAAATTATTCAGGTCTTCCCCCACCTTCTTAATTGTTTTATGCATTCGTGAAAGATCGGCCGCGGACAATGCCACGTCTTGCACTTTTTCCCGAAGCTCCCAAACTCTTTTTAAGAAGCGATAAATTCCCGAAATGGCGGAAGTTGACCACGGAGCCGTCGCCTCATAAGGCATCATAAAGCAAAGATATAATCTGACAGCGTCGGCGCCATACTCTTTAACTACGTCGTCGGGATTAACTACGTTACCTTTGCTTTTACTCATGCGGTTGCCGTCCGGTCCTAAGATTACACCGTGCTGTACCCGCTTTTTGGCAAATTCACCAAAACTGACCAAATCTAAGTCCTTGAAAAACTTCGTGAAGAACCGCGCGTACAAAGTGTGACCCAAAGTGTGCTCCGCTCCACCGAAGTAAACGTCAATCGGCATTAAATTTGCCACTTCAGCTTCGTCAAACGGCCCGTTTTTGAACGCCGGCGAGCAATAACGGTAGTAATACCAAGCGCTGTCAAAAAAAGTGTCGAGCGTTTCAGCGTCTCTTTTGGCCGGGCCTGAACATTTTGGACAGCTAACGTTAAGCCATTCCTCGTCGGTGGCCAGTGGTGGCTTGCCTTTTGGCGCATAATCAACATTATATGGCAGCTCTACCGGCAATTTGTCATACTGAACAGGCACCAAACCACATTTTTCACAATGAATAATCGGCACCGGCGTCCCCCAATAGCGCTGGCGGGAAACCGACCAATCACGCAAATGATAATTCACCATTTTTTTGCCCTCAGGTTTGGCTTTAAATGAGGTCTCGACGATTGGAAGTTTGAATTTTTCGGCAAATTTCCTATCCCTTTCGTCAGCAAACGGCACCGCCATAATCGCACCTGTTCCATAACCGGCCAACACATAGTCAGCAATCCAAACCGGAGTTTCCTTGTCGGTCACCGGATTTTTGACATATTTTCCGCTAAAAACTCCGGACTTACTGCGGTCTTCTTTTCGCTCCATCTCTGTCTTCTTTTGCGCCTGCTTGATGTAATCTTGAACTTCGGCAGTTTTGATACTTTGCGCAAACGGGTGCTCCGGCGCCACTACCATAAACGTCGCTCCGTCGGTGGTATCCGGCCTGGTGGTAAAGACTTCAATCTCCCCAAACTGCAATAACATGCCTTCAGACCTACCAATCCAATTGTTTTGCCCTTCCCTAACCTGCTTTGGCCAGTCGACCTCAGGATTCTCCGGCCAGATTAGATCGTCGGCATATTGAGTGATTTTGAGAAACCATTGCTCGACTTCTTTCTGAATTACCTCGGTTCCACAGCGCCAACATTTGCCGTCTTCAATATGTTCATTTGCCAATACGGTTTGATCCGTTGGGCACCAGTTTGATAGCGCTTTTCCGCGGTAAGCAACCCCTTTTTCTAACATTTTTAAGAAAATCCACTGGTTCCAGCGGTAAAACTCCGGTAAACAAGTAATCACTTCGTGCGACCAGTCGATCATTGTGCCCATGGTTGTGAATTGCTTTTCCATGATTTCGATATTCTTAAGTGTCCAATCTCTGGGATGCACTCCCCGCTTGATAGCCGCATTTTCCGCCGGCAAACCAAACGCATCAAAGCCGTTAGGGAAGAAAACATTTAAACCGTTCATTTTTTTGTAGCGAGCGTGCACGTCGGCCGGAACAAAGGAAAACCAATGCCCCATGTGTAAATCACCGGAAGGATACGGAAGCTCGACTAAATTGTAGTACTTTGGAGCTTTAGAAGACTCGTCAAATTTATATAATCCGTCTTTTTGCCATTTATCTTGCCACTTTCCCTCAATTTCGCTGGGAAAATACCGTTTCATTTTCATAAATTGAGTATAGCATATCGGACTTGCAGTTTTAACCCAAATTGCCTACGATAGATGTATGAAGATTCTAATGCAGAGTCTGGTTTTGGTTTTGTCCTTCGTGTTTGTTTTTGTTTGGAAAGAAACACCACTGATTAACTACACCGTGCCTTTAAGCGGATTACTGATTGTCATTTACATTTTGCTTTCAGCCCGCAAAAAAGGCAAAGGTTTTTTGCAAATGGGCGGCGAAGGTCCATGGGGAATCTTTTTCTTAAACACGGTGATATTGCTGCTGATTTTTTCGACAGGAGCTATTGATTCTGTTCTATTCTTCCTACTCTATTTCTTAGGTTTTGGCATCGCTTTTGTGTTTGATCCGTCGGTCACTTTTGTTTTCGTGCTGGGAGTGATCTTAATTTTTGTACCCGACGCTATTAAAGGAGACTTACTAGTAAACTCATTAAAACTTGGCTCACTTTTATTGATTTCCCCGCTCGCCTTTTTCTTTGGTATTGAGTACCGTAAAAACGACCAACAGGAGGAAACGATTGAGGCGCTGGAAGAGCGTACCAAAGATGCGGCCGACACCATCGCCGAGGACATCGAAGAGGTCGTCAAGGACGAGAAAGAGAGCTTAAAAAGCGATGACATGGAAAAATTGAATGAGATTCTGGAAGAGACTGAAGACTTAAGAGAAGAAAGCAAACGCTAACTATGAATAAGGTTCTTTTCTTCCTGATACTTTCCGCTTTATGCCTGATTTTATACGCCGCTTCCGTCAATGCCCAGACGATGTCCAATTCTTTATATATGATCCGTATGGGTAATTTGAATTCTATTTCGGGTAGGCCGACCGGCTCGGGGTTTAAGCTAAGCTACACTTCGGGACAGACCGGCGCAGGGCTCTATTCGGGAACCAACTACAAAGTCCGCGCCGGCTTCGAATATATTAAATCGATTATCCCCTTCCGCTTTGCCATCACTAACCTTTTTATTGATTTTGGCAGCATCAGTCCGACTTTTCCGGTTTTGAGAACCAGCACTCTAACTATCTCCAACGGCTCGGCTTTTGGCTACCAAGTAACCGCTTCTGACAACCATAATCTAAGGGCCAATGATTCAGGAGCCGAAATTCCCCCGGCTGCCTGCGGTGACTCGGGGCCGACTTGCACGACCACTTCGGCCGGTCCGTGGACCAGTTTTAACACCTACGGCTTTGGCTATAGGTGTGATAATCTCACGGGGACCGACTGTGACTCGCAATTTTTACCACCTACGTATCAATATTATTACCGACCGTTTGCTGCTTCCCCAGCAGCAGTGATGGTCATGTCAGGCGCCCATGTTGACAAAAATAAAGTGACGCAAATCACTTATAAATTGAATATTTCCGGCAACCAAACAGGAGGATTGTATACAAATGTTATCAATTATATAGCAACGCCTAATTTCTAGCTTTGTTAGAATGATTAAGGATCAATTATTTATGACTAACGAATTAAAAATTGGAAATTGGAAATTGGAAATTGGCCTAATTATCCTTTTCTCTTTAATCTTTAATTTTAAATCTGTGCCTGTGGCGCATGCCCAGTCCGTGGATCTTGGCATTTATCCGCCGGTCTTCCAAATTCAAGCCACTACCCCCAGCGATGTGAAAATTCCTTTCTTTGTCCAAAATTTCACGAGTTTAAGTGTTCCTCTAACCATTTCCCTTCAACCTTTTACCGCCGGGCAATCGGAAAACGGTAATATCACTTATCCGGAGACCGTTAATTATGCCGACCCGTATTTGCCGGAGAGAATTCAAGTTTTGGACGGCAATAATTCAATCGGTGATCTAGTTCTTGCGCCGCAGCAAAAAAAAGATTTGACTTTAGAGGTGCAAATCCCGAGCAACGAAGCCAAAGGCGACTATTATCTCTCGTTGGTTTTTACTACTAATGCCGGCAATGCGACTAATGTAAATTCATCGCAAGCCTCCGGAGCTATCGCCAGCAACATCCTGCTTTCGATTGGTCCGTTTGGCAAAGCCCAAGGCTACATTGAGGATTTTTCCACGCCGTTTTTTATCGGTAAAGGACCGGTGCCGTTTAGCGTCCGGGTTAAAAATTCCGGCGACCATTATATTACACCCACCGGCAAGATTGAAATTAAGAATATGTTTGGTCAAACTATCGGCAAAGTTGACCTTTTACCGGTCAATATTTTAGCCAATACTATTAGAAGGCTCCCCGACTCGGCGCAATCCGATCCCAATTCCCAAGACTACCAGAATATCAAAGCCGTCATCGATAGCAATAGTTTTCCGGTGGCAGTCTGGCCGGAGAAATTCTTGGTCGGCCCTTATACTGCCACACTCACGCTGTCTCTGTCCGACAGCGGCCCGCTTTTCACCAAACAAGTTATGTTTTTTGCCTTCCCGCTTGAATACTTGGCTGCAATCTTGCTGACAATCGGCTTAATTATTTTTATCACCATCAGGGTGAGCAAGTCACGCAAAGCCCTTCAAAATGCCACTTGACAACGGCAGAAAAAAACCTCATATTAATATATAGTAGACCAGCTATGGTACTTATAAAAAGATTATTGTCGATACCACTTTTCCTCTTGTTAATAGGAGTTTTTATAGCGCCCAAAGCCCACGCCGCTTCCCTGATTGATGTTTCCGACCAAGTCAGCACATCCCGACCTTCTTCCGCTGCCACTTTAAGCGCGAACTTGGCCGTAGGGGCCACTGCGGCGATAATCGGAGATAAAGGCGACATGTTTTTGGCTTCCGATGCTGCCATACTTTCTAACGACACCGGGGAAACGAGAGAAATATTAACCGTTGCTTCCCAGTCGGCCAGCGGTGTTCCAATCCCCAGCCAAAAAGAGGTTTATTTTACCACCACAGCCGGATATACCCATCACACCGGAGACGTTGTCATCGTCAATATTACCGCTACTCATTTAATCAGTTTTACTACCAATGCGGCGATTCCCGCGGGAGGACACATTATTCTTACTTTCCCAACCGTTGGTAATAATACTATCGCTTCCCCTTCGGCTACCGGCTTTAACTTCTGGAATCTCAACTCGGGTACCCTTTCAACCTATGTCCAGTGCAATCCCGCAGCTGCCTGTGGCGGAGCCGCCCAAACAGTTTCCGGCAATACGATTACTTTAACTACTACCGGTGCGGTTTCCGGACTGGTTTGGGTTTCGGTTGGTTGTAAAACAGGTTTAGCCGCAACCGGAATCTGCACTAATCCGACTCCGTTACTAATTAATCCTACCGTCTCATCGGTGGAATGTTCCGGAATAACCTGCCAGGCGGGACAAACCGGCCTTGCCAATGATATCTGGAAAATCAATATTCAGACTACCGATGCCAGTAACGGCTTCCTTGATAACGGAAGAGCCACCGTCGCCACCATCCAATCGGTGCAAGTTCAGGCTCAAGTTGAACCGACGATGACCTTTACTATTACCGGATTACAAACCACGGATAATTACAATACTATCGGAGGCACTAATTGCGGCTCGGAATCTCCCAACGTCGGCATCAACGCCACCGCTACCAGCGTTAATTTGGGTATTTTAAATACTTCACAAATCAGCCATTCCGGACAATCATTAACACTCACTACCAACCAAGCCTTTGGCTACGATATTTTTGCCACTTCTTCGGGACGTTTTATTAACGCCGCGTCGGGAATCTATTTTGCCGATGCTAACCAGAACACCGGCCCCTTAACCAGCAATGCGGCTCCCGCTCCGGCAGCCATGCCCAGCGCCGGTACGGCAGCGGTTTTCGGTATTAATCCTTGCGGACAAGATGTCCCAAGCTCTAATCCTAATTGGGGATCGGGTTTAGTTTCAGCAGCCTATTTTGCCAACCCATGGAACGGCCCCGGCAACGGCTACGCGATGCCGTTGGCTATTTATTCCGGTGGCCCATCGGCCGGAACCAAAACCACCCACGGACTAACGGTAGTCAGATTTGCAGCGACAATCATGGGGACTACGGCATCCGGCTTATATACGACGACTGTGACTTATACGGCGGTGCCGTCATTCTAAAAATATGAAACTGCCCAACTTACAATTCGGAAGACTGGAAAAGACAATCGCACTCAGCGCATTACTGCTTGTACTGTTTGGTGTCGGAATTGCCAGCGCCCAGGAGACGACAAGGAGTGTCACCATCGCCTATCCCACTTTAATTCACAAGGTCAACCCCGGCGGCACCACCGAAGGAATTACCAAAGTCATCAATCAAAGCACTTCTACCTTAACCTTTAAGTTAGGCATCCAGGACTTTATCGTCACCGATACGCTTGGAACCCCGGACATTCTGCCGCCCGGCACATTAGACAATAAATATTCTGCCTCGGCCTGGATTGGAGCCACACCGACCACCTTCACTCTTAAACCGGGTGAATCACAAACCGTCGACTATTATATCCAGGTGCCGGCTAACGCCAGACCGGGAGGACATTATGCGGCGCTTATTTATTCACCGGTGGTTAGCAAAGGCGTGACGGGTACAGGAAGCACGGTTAATTCCCAACTTGGTTCACTTTTCTACATTACGGTTAACGGCCCAATTCACGAACAGGCCTTAATCTCGAAGTTCTTCGCCAATCCTTTCCAGGAATACGGACCGGTTAATATTTTAACTCAGATTAGGAATCTTGGCGACTTGCATATTGCGCCGCAAGGCACCGTTGCGGTCAGCGGTTTATTCGTTAATCAAACACTAAATTTACCAATTCATAACATTTTCCCAGGGGCGGCCAGAGACTTCCAGAACACCTTTGGTCAGACCTTCATGCTTGGCCGCTATAAAGCAGTCGTTTTGGCCAGCTACGGCAGCAATAATAATTTACCGTTAATGGCCACCGTTTATTTCTGGGTCTTTCCTTGGAAAGTGACTCTGGTAATTGTCCTTGTAATCATCGCTATCATCCTCGCTGCGCTCTACGCCAGAAAGAGTCGAAAGGATAGCTCCGGGAAGTCTAAGGAGGCTCAAAAGGAAGCCGCAAACGAAACCGTCAAAGAAGAATCAGCTCCTGCCGAAACAACTAAATAGTCTGCCTCGAAAAAGTAGTTTGTATTTCTTTTTTACCAATTCGTATCTCCTTTCTTTGCGCTCGAGCAAAAAGCGTTAAGTTTTGGAATTGGTTTTGCCAATTCGCATGCCGAATGCCTGAAAGATTTCGGTGAATGCGTCAAGGAAATTCCCTGTGGTGAGCCTGCCGAGTCATCGACGAAGGGGTGAAATTGCCCGATAAATGAAACGAAAGCTTGAAAGCATGAGATAAGACTTGGCAAGAGTTTTTGGGCGGCTTTTTGAAAAAGCCGTAATCATCACTTGGCAATTACAGACAGAGCTCCGAAGAAATTTAACTTCTAGATACTAGTATCCCATCCACCAACTGTGGTGCAAAAGATGATTCTTATGCTTAAAAGGATTAGGCAACTGCCTCCCCCATAGCTTCCTGATAAGTATAATAATGAGGATAAGGATTGGTATGATAAGCCAAAGTGGATTTGAGAGCAAATTCTTCAAGAAAAGCAGCAATTGATCCCACCAATTCCCCACCGTTTTGCCTATTTGTTGAGAAATTTGTTTCTGCGTCGACAATGACTCGAGTAGTAATTTTTTAGTCGGGCTCAGCGAGTCTTTTTGCTGATAATTAGCCGTCGCATATAAAATGTAATTGCCCGCCGCAAGATTACTTAACTCAAATTGATAGTATCCGGTGTTGTCGGCATAAGTTATGAGCGTTTTGCCGTTAAGATGGAGAGTAACTCTTGCTCCCGGCATAGTATAGCCAAAGGCTGTGGCGCTGCCGCCGGCATTGACGGTTGTTCTGGATAAACCTAAGGTCGGAGGCAGGAAAATGTCTTTCATTGTGACGGAATCTGTGGCAGGAGGAATTGTAAAACAGGTATAAGACTCCCCAATCCGTTTAAAATCGATGGCATCAAGGCAGAAATTGGTAAATCCCGCTTTAATCAGAACTTGGGAAAGAATAAAATCCCCGTTTTGATCAGCCACCGTTGCCCTTACGAAAACGCCGTCAAAAGTTAAATCAATGGAAGCAAAAGGCGAAACATACCCGAAAAGACTCAGATAATATTCTCCAACCGAAGCCTCTACCGTCGTCCCCAAGGAACCGCTATGCAATTGGTATAACTGTGCTAATGCGCGGGAAGACATTAAACTAACCAATACGACTAAAATTAGGACTACGGGCAGTATTTTCCTCATTACTCATATTATGCTCAAAATTGAACTTATATTGCAAGTCAAAAGCAGTTATTCCTACTATCTCAATCCAAACCTACATTTTCTATCCCCTATCACTTTGATTCTCTAACTGCCAAAATAAAGTAAATTTTAAAGAAAGATCGGTAAATTTAGAACAAAAAACTAATCGAAAAACAAAACAACTCTAACCATACTGTCTAACAGTATCAGTTATGAATATAGGCCTTATGATATATAGCGATATGCTCTGATGGCGTAAATTCGAAAAAATTTTTAAACACTCTATGCGTTAAAACAGGAAAGCTTTACAAATTTTTCACGGTAGCCATCGAAAATCATTACTAGTACAATATACTACATTCCACATCATATAAAAATACTCTAGGGCCTTGACAGGAAATTCAAAAATTCTCTATTCTAATAGTATGTTAAGTTTTTTACTTGTAGGCGCGTATAAACCGTATAATCCGTATAATCTCGAAGCTAAAGAGCTGTCCACCGGGAGACTCTCCCGGTAAACAAAATGGATTTATTAAACCTATTCAAAAACTACTTATTTTCACAGGACAATAAACCTACCAAGGTTACTGTGAAAAATTACCTATCGGACATTAATCATTTTATCCGCTGGTATGAAAACACGTTTACCAAAAGCTTTGCTCCTAAAGAGATTTCCAGCCTAACGCTTAACGATTATCGCAATAGCTGCTCTGAAGTTTTTTCCCAAAGTTCTTTAGACAGGCACTTCTCTTCCCTACGGAAGTTCTTTAAGTTTTTATTAATTGAGGGAGTTATTTCCCTTGATCCATTCTCAATTAAAAAATTAAATCTTGAGGCCGAGAAAGATCCTTGGCACATCAAAGACTTCAAGGATTTTCTTTACGTCTATAACTCTTCGAGGCTGACGATTAAAAACTACTTAATCGATATCAAACAGTTCTTGGGCTGGGCCACCCAAGTAACCGACTCCGCTAACGTTATGGCGGAAATAGATTCAGAATTAGTTGGAGAATACAAACAAAGGCTATTGGAGCAAAGCTTTTCTCCGGCCACGATTAACCGTAAGCTTTCGTCGCTGCGCAAGTATCTTGCCTGGGCCCAGGACAAAGGCTTGATTGAAGATGCGGGATTAGGCATTGGGAACGTAGCTGTTCAAGCAGAAGAATCCCAGCGCGACGCGCTGATTCCATCAACTACTCTTATTCAATCTGAAACCAAAGCTCAAACCCAGGCGCCAAAAACCAAAAGCTACTCGCACTTTCCCCCTTTCCGAATAGCTCAAAAGGTATCGGAAGCATTCATCTTTACCTTAGATACTAGCTTAATTATCCACCTGGCAAAGTTGGTCGATGGAATCGAGCACGCTGTCTGGAAAAGCAAAGGACAACCGGTTTTCACGAAAATCAAAGCACAAAAATCAAAGCTCAAAACGCTGGCTTCAAACTTCCAACTATTAAGCCCTACTCCGCTGTCCGGTCGCCTGGCTTCAAGCATAAAGAACTTGCCAAAAGAATTCTACTCCCCATTGGAAATTTCTACCAAATATCTCCCTTGGTATAAAAAGGCGTGGATTACCGCCCGTTATGCTCGACCAAAATGGTATAAAACATATCATTCTTATCCAATCGCCCACTATCTGAACTTTGCGGTTTTAATTATCTTCTTGATGGTCATCGGCTTTGGCTTTTACAATACTTTCTTCCAAAAACAATCACCAACTCTGGCTGTTGCGGGAACACCGGTTGCTCCACCCAGGATATTGTCTTTTCAGGGAAGACTAACCGACCAGTTTGATACGCCGATTTCCACCCCGAGTGCTTTGCGCTTCACCATTTATGACGCACAAGCTCCAGCATCAAGCGCTGCGGATCTTTTATGGCAAGAGGAAGACCAAGTCAGTCCGGATCAAGACGGAATATTCAATATATTGCTTGGTAATACTTTAACTGCCTGCGCAAATGCCTTAGTTCCGGCCACGGGAGCTTGCCAAATCCCGCAAGCTCTATTCGCGACAGAATCCGCGCTGTTTTTGGGTGTAACCGTTGGCAATACGCCCGAACTGACCCCCAGACAACAATTGGCCACGGTTGCCTATGCTACCAACGCCGAGACTTTGCAAGGAATGGTTCCGACAACCTCCGGACCCAGCGCCTACACCAACACTGTTTTGGCTCTTGACGGCACCGCGACCTCACCTACCCTGACTATCGGAGGGGCGGTTGGAGCCACTTTTAAAGCCACCGGCGGACAATTTCAAATCTTAGGGACGCCACTTCTGCTCGGAACAGTCGCCGGCTCCGGCGGAAATGTTGCCATTGTACCAGATGCGTTGGGTTTTATTGACCTAAGAAGACCGCTTATCAATAGCATTGGAGCCAATAACATCAACGGGCTGGCAAACGCAGTTGAAGTCGACAGTATGCTTGGCGTTTTGGCAACAAGCTCCGGACAATCGGCTTTAACGATCAATCAAAACGGCGGCGGACTGTTAATTAATGCTTCTGCCGGCGGAATTTCTAAATTTATGGTTGACTCCGGCGGTAGCGCCACCATTGCCGGACATTTAGTTCTATCCAATCCGGCTGCCAAAACCACTTTCGGCGGCATCGCCTATGCCTGGCCGGGCACAATTCCGTTAAATGGTTCTGTTTTATCTGCTCAAACCACCGGCCAGCTCTCCTGGATTACTCCAGCCACAAGTCTTAACTTCTGGCAAAGAATTGCCGGGGCGCTCTCTCCCATCACCAGTTCCGACGATCTACTGCTGGGGAGTAACGCCACCGCCTCGGCAGACTTTGCTTTTACCGGCATGTATTCTCCAACATTCCAAACTCAAGCCACCTTCAGCGGTCAGTTTGTAGTAACACCAAACCACGGTTATGGGGGCAATGCTTCTGTTTCCGGTAATTTGACTCTTGGTTCATACGGTTTGACAGGCGCAATCCAGACGACGGCGAATCAGCTTTTGACCATCGGCGGAGCAACCACCGGGACTATCACTCTTTCCCCCAATAATGCAGCGGCAGGAAGTGTCATTAACCTTAATGCTACCAACATTAATTCCAGCCTGGCTACGGTCACGGAGTTAGCGACTCCGACGACAATTACCTATGGCGGAGCAGCTACTATCCTAAACTTAGGTGCTCCTACCGGTACTGCTTCCATCTCCGGCACTCTGGTATTGGGAGGAACTAACAGCTCTCTGATTGAACCGGGGAATGGTCCTTTGTACTTTAACTACAAATCGGGAGGTAATGCTTGGTCAACTGCCATGACTATCAGGGACAATACCGGCTATGTCGGCATTGGCACCACTACTCCTTTGAATACTCTTGACATCAGGGGAACATCCGGCACATTAGCGGTTGCTTCCGTTTCCGGACAAACTTCTTTTGCCGCCTTGGTGACCAACAACAACGGGGTCGGAGATTTGTTCACTGCTTCGGCTTCCGGCTGGACCAGGTTTACCATCCAGAACAACGGCAATATTGCCGCCACAGGAACTCTGACAGGACTAACCGGTTTAACACTGGCTTCCGGACCAATCACTGTAGGCGCTTCAACCGGTAGCAGTCAGTGTTTAATCGGTGGCGCTAACGCTTCCTGGGGTTCTTGCGCAACCGGCGTAGTCGGAAATAACTACTGGAATTTGACTAACGGCAATGGATTCCCTAATCAAGGGTACCTTACTCCCATCAATTCTACCGCCGACCTTCTCATCGGC
>Ga0182027_10003387_pt1 | contig 25340 bp, 16 predicted proteins | sample 712E1DmetaG_FD_121300 | JGI IMG/M metagenome (GOLD analysis project Ga0182027, IMG submission 121300) | Permafrost microbial communities from Stordalen Mire, Sweden - 712E1D metaG (Illumina Assembly) | ecosystem: Environmental > Terrestrial > Soil > Wetlands > Permafrost | place: Sweden...
GAGGCCGCAAAAGACGCATCGACACTGCACAATCCAGCATTTCAAACCGATTTTCAAGCCGCAATCACTCGAAACTTCAAAGAAGATGCGTGGCGGCGGCGATTTTCAACAAGTTCCTAGGACCACACGCCCGACCAGTTGAAGATGAGCTATGCCTTGTGGACTCGTCAAGCAGTTAGCGAGTTAGTCGCGTATCGCTTTGGTGTCCGCCTGACAGTGCGAAACACGGGCAAGTATCTGAAGCGTTGGGGATTCACTCCGCAGAAGCCTCTCAAGAAAGCCTACGAACAATCGCCCGCGGCGGTCAGTAAGTGGCTTGACGAGAGCTATCCGGCGATCGCCCAGCAAGCGAAGAAAGAGAATGCCGAGATTCAGTGGGGCGACGAAACCGGCCTGCGCTCGGACGATGTTCGCGGCCGCGGTTATGCGCCCAAGGGACAGACGCCAGTCGTACGCGCCAACGCCAATCGCCAGAGCCTGAGCGTGATTTCGACGGTGACCAACAAAGGCCAGATACGCTGGAAGGTCTTAGCCGGCGCGTTGAACGCGAGGATTATGATCCGCTTTTTGGAACGGTTGACACGCGGCCAACAGCAAAAGATCTTCCTGCTCCTGGACAACCTACGCGTACACAATTCGAAACTGGTACAGGAATGACTCCAGGCAAACGCAGACAAGATCGAAGTCTTCTATCTGCCCAGCTACTCGCCGGAGTTGAATCCTGACGAGTTACTCAACGCCGACCTCAAGCAGCGGGTGACAAGCGCCGCACTGGACCGCAACAAGATCGCGCTAACCAGAACCGCCATCGGCGCCCTGCGCAGCATCCAGAAACAACCGCAAAGAGTGGAGAGCTACTTCAGTCAGAAAGATGTCTGCTATGCTGCGTAGCATAACTTCTGGGCCGGATAAATAGCCAGATAGAAACTATCGTAAATTCTCCGTGGGCTTAACTCTACCAGCCTTCTTGTCTGACAGCACAGGCTATGAGAACATCTGCAACGTTAGCATGAGGGAATTCTTACTGCTGGCGATCTGGCAGTCTCCATTATCATTCGCAGAAGCTGAGAGACCAGCCTTCTGTCACCTTGGTACGAAGCATCTGCCAGTGTCTATTTTTACTGGCATCGTACTGAGACTGCTCAAAACTCGCATCGGCCAGTCGTTTATGTGTATATGTATATCAGAGAGGTCTGTGCCCAAGCATGTAGTTGTTAAGACGAATGAACCATCCAAGTTCAGCTGATTGAAATTCATTTAAGGACTCTGGATTTCTGAATTTCCCATGAACAGAAATAATGTATTTAGTCGCCCGTGTTGAATCATCCTCGATAGCAGCCGCGCAAGCAACGATCACCCACGGTTCCGTACCAGGGAAACTTAGCATCGGCCACTCGGGCCACTTTCGGTTGAAGCGCGCATATATCTCCTTCGCCCGTGGATCTGATGGCGCTAGGACCCCGTTTAGGATCGGAAATAGCTGCGCCGTGGCATCCGGATACCACCTCTTCCAGTTTGTTGTTCGTGATCTTGCGAAAGGCAAATAGTTCTTGTGGGAAGGATCCCACAACACTTTCTGTATACCCGTCCTAACCTTCTCGGCATAACCTTTGTAATAATCACTCGCCTTTCTGTCGTTGAACGCATACTCAAACAGGTTAGCTAGATCGACAAAACCCTGATAAACCTCACAGTTGTCCATAAGATAAAAAGTTTTGTAGTCCGGCTTAGCCCATGTCAGTCCGTTCGGCTGCATGGTCTGCACCATAACCGTACCAATGCAATTTAGTTGAGATTTCACGGTCTTAATATAGGCTTGCGCGTCTGGAGTATTAGTATTCCAAAACGACCAAGTTAGCGAAGCGAACGTCGCCGCATATGAATCTGTCGAATCGGCGTTATTCTTCGACTTCTCTTTGCCGTCAATCACTGAATAGTCATACACGGTGCAGTTTAACCCCCACTTGTCTGGATTATTTAAGTGATTGATATACCACTGCATCCATCTCTGGACTTGGAGGTCATGCCCGGGAGTCTTGCTCAAGCCAATCGCTGCCAGGTTGCTAAAGTACGGTATAATCGCAGTCTGTCTGGTTAGAATTGCGCCATCGGAAAGCTGTTGAATCGCTATAGATTCCGAGGCGCGACTAATATTCTGCTCGTAATTTGTAGTTGCTGCTATAGTGTCCTGCGATGATAAGGCACTGGCAGACAAATCACAACAACCACAAAATCCTGGCATAAGTATCATACTCAGCAACACTGTTCTGCATACTTGCATGTATTTCCTCCTTCGAAGCTACAACACAGCTTAGAAAGCGAAGGTGCCTTCCGGGCACAACACCCAGAAGTGGTGAGCAGTCTCAACGGACACCGCATTGGTTGAACGCTGAACAGATAATGAGATGAACATGGGATACACTGTTTTCGTTGACACAGCCTCTCTTCTTTCCTGTCTCCCATGTGGCAAAACAAGATCATTGCATATCTTTGACGCAGCGGAATCCAACTGTGCCAGCTCGATCAATGCTTGGCGCCATCAGAAGTAGTTTGCTGTGCTGATCAAGGTGCATCAAAAGTAAGTTGCCATGCGGATCGACATGGTACGTCTGGGGGAGGTACCACACTGATCCTTGTGGTTGGTAGTAGCTTCCTCCTCGTACAATTCCACCACGGGTGTGCTCGTCCACGAATTCATCTGTCCACTGCCAGACATTGCCAACCATATCTTCCACTCCGAAAGGACTGGTGCCTTTAGCGTGCTTGTCGACGTCATCTGGGCCGCGCATCGCTCGGCTCTTGTCCGGCGTCGGGACTGCCGATTCATCCCAGGTGTTGCCCCAGGGATAAGCACGCCCATCAGTTCCCTGAGCTGCATATTGCCATTCCCATTCGTGTGGTAGACGCTTCCCTGCCCAAGCCGCATAGGCCCGTGCGTCTTCAAGCGAAACCCATGTCACAGGTTTGTTCTCCCACCCCTGTGGATACGTCCCATTTCCCCAGTCGCGCAGAAAGTTTATGTCATCTTTTGGATGATATTGCGTAGCATCAAGAAACCCTTTGAATTCCGTATTAGTGACGGGGTACTTGTCAATCCAGAAGGAGTCCAGATGTAATTCGTGGAGATGATGTCGACGCGGAGAGTTCTCCCAAGGATATTGGACATCAACGCCAATCTCATTGGATCCCTCGATTTCGATTCCGCTTACCCTAAAAATGAAATCCCCTGCCGGTAGTCTCACCATGCCATTCGGCGTGCCACGGCTTGGTGCCGTCTTTGCCATGGGAACAATCTTCTGAGGGAGGACTTTCCACTCCGTGGAATAACTGCTCAATGAACGGGTGGATAGCTGTCTCATATCGTCGAGCAACGACTGGAGCTTGTTGTCAGCAGGTCTTGGGCTCGCAAGGATCGCCGCAAACCCATTGGCTTCGATTGAGAAGCTAAGAAACCTCCCGCCGTCGACGATCTCAGACGGTAGTTCTATACCGTGCCACAAGTCGAAATAGTGCATGTGTTGTGGAAGAGAAAGGCGAAGTTGGCGGCCGTCTACATCGTATGGGTTACGATTCACAATAGTAAACAGCGTCTCATCTTTTAGCGGCCATCTGCTAGAGTAGACTCCAGATTGCTCCATAAGGAAAAAGGGTTGCCACTCGGGACTCGAAAGGAAACCCGCCTTTGCTCGATCAAGCTTGGCTACGCGGCGAAGAGCCTCTGCATCTCGAGGACTGATCTGGTTCCAGATGCCCCAAATGTTCTCCCAACTCTCGTAGCCTACGCCATTGAAAAAGGCGTACTGCAAATTGTCCACCTTACGGCGATTCCAACGGTCACATACGTTCACCATGTGCCGTGGTTCAAGCCACTTGAGTACACTGACCATGGGCACAGTCGGATATTGCCAATAGCCCCAGGTCATATTGTTCCAAGCCAGCGCCTCTAAGGGAGGCATGCCTTCCGGCTCAAGAACCAGAGAGTGCTCAATGGAGTCCGAAGCTACGCGGAATGACCTCGGGACACCTCCTAGCGTGTCACCATTGACTCCATCCGCCCCAATCTCCGCCATCAATTTGGCGGTCGCGTCCCAATCTGCCATATTCTGATCGTGCGTGCCTTGATCCCAGAGCATAATTGGGAAAAGGACCTTCACACCACGGCGGTGAAAGTCTGCTACCATTTGTTTTACTCCTTCAACACCTCCGGGCATTGAGCGAAGCAGATCGTATTGATTTCTGTTATCTATACCGATATTTGGATACGTATGCCAAATTAATACTGAGTCAATGCCTCCATAGCGCTTTTCCAGATCGTCCAGATACCTATCAACCGTGTACTTGCCTGCCACAGGATCGTAGAAATATCTGTCCTGGATCATCATCTGAGACTGAATGAAACTGGATTGCGCCCATTGAAGTTCCGGCCTCTCGTACTCTTTGCTGGAATACCCCATGCGAATCCATGTCTCCATGCGCCAGTGCGTCACGTCGTCGTGCCACACTTTGTAGTCGTCAGGCGAGCAGGACTTCTGCGGCCCTAGGTGCACTGGGATGCTGTTCAGACAATCCGGCGCAGGGATCTGTTCATCTATCGGCTGGTAGTGTGAAGTCTGCGCAGTTCCTACTCCGGCAAGTAGGAGTACAAACAGCATGCTTATCCTTCTGCTTGTCCACTGATTTCCCGACCGACACAGCTTTCTTGCCAATTTCATTAGAAGCTCTCCAAATAGAGAAATCCGTTGAATGAGATGCCGGGCAACTGACTATTGCAAACTCTCCATCCCGGCGTTAGTGCGCATGAACCATCCACCTTCGCCCGTATAGAAAGGCCACGGAAAGTCTGGCGTTACATTAACATACTGATTTTGCATCGTGATGAGGAAAGCATTAGTATTAGCACTATCTCCCATCAGATAACTAGCGTACCCAACCAATGCCCATGGGAAGGAATCCTGTCCGTTGTGGTTAAGTTGCGGCCAACTGCGCCATGCTGCATTGAATTTGCTGTAGACAGCTTCCGCTTGAACGCTAGTAGGTGCGATAACTCCATTTGTAATGGGAAAGACTTGGCTCACGGAATCCGGATACCATGTGCCGAGATTTGGCGCGGTGGCTCCCGCGTAAGAGTAATACAGTCCGCTCGATGGGATGAATAAAATGTTCTGAATAGCAGATTGAAGGGTAGCCGCGTGTGCTTTATATAACGTAGTAGTCGCAGTATCGCCCCATGCTTGAGTGGCAAGATTGGCGAAATCCATCATACCTCGGTAGTCCTCGCAATCGTCCTCCAAGTATTCTATAGCGTAATCTGGCTTTGCAATAATAAGCCCATTCGACTGCTGCAACACTAGGAGGTTGTTGGCAACGACGCTGAAGTCATGCTCGCCGATGTTTTGAATAAACGCTTGAGCTGCTGGGTTGCCCGTATTCCATAGAGTTTCTGCTAGAGTAAGAAATGTGGCGGAGTATGAATCGACTGAGTCATAGGTTTTGGCGGGAGTTTCCACGCTGCCGCTGAGATTATAGTCATATACGGTACCGGTAAGGCCGTTGTAATCAGTCTGGTTAAGGTGCCCTATGTACCAGTTCATCCATGCTTCAACCTGCGGGATTTTGGTTGAATCTGTTAACCAGCCGATCGCCGCGAGATTGGCATAATAAGGTTCAATTTGGATTGATGTGTACTCGATGGCGCCGTCGGACAGTTGCTGGGACGCGAGCCATGCAGAGGTTTTGCTTAGATTCTGCTGGTAATTCGGTGTTAGCGCAGCCGGCGTCGACGGCGTGCTGGTTGCGCTCCCACCCCCACAGCTACAAAAAGCATAGGAGACTAACATTGCCATGGTTAATAGAGATAGCCTGCGTTTTTTCACGTAAATACTCCCCTTATTGCCATGTCTTATGACATATTAGACGGCCAATGGATATCCAGGGCAACCTCTGAGGAGGCTGCCCTAGCGTTACAGAATCAACTTACCATTCGAAACGTGCGCCGAATTGGCCTGTTCGATTGCCAGAGACTCCAGTGACTTGACCGAAATACTGGCTGGCCATGTTTTCATTAGGCGCTCCATATTGATGACGGTTAAACACATCGTAGAATTCCGCCCGAATCGAGGCGCTATAGCGGCCGGAGTCCCCAAAATTGAAGTGTTTCAGGATGCTCAGATTTTCATTCAGGCTGGCCCATCCGCGCCAATTGTTAAAGATAAATGGGCTATTGCCAAGCGTCCCGTTTGCCGGATTTTGAAAATCAGCAGGGTCAAAGAATTGATTGCTTGGATCGGAGAAGTTCCCCAAATCAAGTTTTTTGAAGCTATTACCGAGCTTTGCGCCCGGAGCCAGATTGGCTCTCAACCCCATCCAACCGGGATAAACCATAGTGGAGCTGACTCCTCCCATTGGCTGGCCGCTCGCGTAGGAAGGCTGAAAGCCAAGCGCCCACCCGCCAATTAGATAGTCCAACGTGTGCGAATTTCCTCCCCATATCTGATTTTTCCCGAAGGGAAGATCATACGTTACGTAGCCTTTGACAATATGCCGCGTATCGTAGCTCAATACGTTGCCGGTATCCTGATAATCCGCCATCGTCTGATAGTAGTAAGTTGCGCCGGCGTTCCAGAAGTTCGTATCGCCGGCTACATTTCCTGTTGCCTTCGAGAGTGTATAGCTCATGTCCATCGTTAGGCCGTGGGCATGCCTGGATTTGACCTCGAAGATCAAGGCGTTGTACGCGCTGGATCCTACCGGTGAACCGGCGAAGGCGACCAAGCCCCAGTATTCTGCCACCTGCGGAACTGCACCTATTGCAGTCCAGGCATACCCTGCAAATCCAGGATACGGATAGGGCACACCGGCTGTCGCCGCTGAACCCGCATCGGATACATAGGCCCAGGCGTTGCCGGAATTGTAAAGCTGGGAATAGGTGCTCCAACTCGGGTAGTTCAGGTAAGACTTCAAATTCCCGTCATGAAGATCGCGTCCAATATTGCCGGCATAACTGACATTCAGCAGAATATCTTTCGACAATTGATATTCAACGCCAGCATTCCAGTTCTGAGTTTTGCCCAAATGCAGTTCATTCGGATCAATGCTGATTGGCCATATACCGTTGACATAAGTCTCCGTGGTGGTTCGCGGCATGTACACGGTTGTTCCTGGGTAGCCGTTATCCCAGTTGAATGCGGTGGCCCCGAGTATGTTATTGGGAACTGAATTGTTACCGACATAAAAGTAGTCTTGATCTCCTGGATTGCTTTGACCGAGCCACTGGTTCATGCCAAAGGGAACATAGAAGAGCCCCCACGCTCCCCGCGCAACAAGGCGGTCTGTGATCCGATATGAGGCGCCAACGTGTGGGCCGAATTGGTGAAAGTCGTTTTTCTTTTCGAAACTCGTCTTGCCGTTCTCGGCAAACGTCCAAGCTCCTGGGTATCCTCCCCATAGCGGGTTCTGCGCCGTCATGTCCCAGTCTGTCCAGTGGCCATTCTTCTCGTGAAGCGGCATATCCACATCCCAGCGCACCCCGGCGTTAATCGTAAGCCTTGGGCTAACTTTGATGTCATCTCCAATGAATAGATCGAATAACTTGCGGCGGTCATAAGACGGATTAGTGATATTCATCGACGCGCTCTGCACATCGCCCAGCATCATATTGGCAAAGCCAGATCCGACCCAAGGCGTGATATAGCTGTTGTAGTAGTTGTCAGTGGCGCCGGTAGTGTTGGCAAATGCGTAGTTCTGCACGTTGCCTCCGTAATTGCTGTTGTTCTGCTGAGCGGTAAACTCGCCACCAAAGCTGAAGCGGTGCCGTCCTTTCAGCCATAGCAGTTTATCTTCGTAGTGGTAGCCGTTCAATACGTAGTAGTCCTGTGAGGTCGTGCCCGTGCCGGTTAAGCTGTAGCCGTTCGATTCAGCGTAAGAAAGAACTGGAAAGTTCGTACTTCCTTCGTCGGTAAATCCGTAAGTGGATGGGTTCACCTTCGTATCCGGTGTTTCGTGGACGGAGTTCTGCGCCATACTGACGGAGAATGAATTCAGCAAAGTCGGCGTGAATGAATAGGAGTCGATTATTCTGAAGTTCTTGTCAACTTGATTTTGATCCCACGCGCTGCTGAGCGGACCGCCGCCAGCCTGAAGATCGAATAAAGCCCCCCAAGCTCGTACCGGGATACTCAGATAGTCAAACGAGACGCTGACATGATGTTTGTCGGAAAAATTCTGGTCGAGTTTCAGATCCACAGCGGTTCTGTGCCACCATGGCGCGCTGCTAACCATAGAGGGATAATTGTTCGTCAACCTGGTTGAAATCGTAGGTGCGTAGTATTTCTGGTACAGTGCAGCCACCTGTTTAGAGACATTGCTGAGCCGGCCGGGAGGAATGACATTTCCGGCGAATGGCTGCGAGCAGTTGCCGAATGCGCTACCGTATCCGGAATAGCCCCATGTAGCGGGATCGAAGATCTGTCCGTAGAGGTAAGGCTGGCCCGTACAATAATTAGTCCAGGAGCCCCCCCAAAACGGGTCGGGTACTGGTCCCTGATATGTCCCCATGGTCAGCAACTCGCTAAAGTCTCCAGTCACCATTTTGGCGCTGGGCACGCTTGCGCCGATCGGATTTTGCTGAAGATTTGTCGCGATGTACCTTTCGTAGTCGCCAAAGATGAATGTGTGATTTCTCCAGATCGGACCACCGGCGCTAAAACCAAAGTCGTTCAGCCGATTGCGTCCCCTTTTGTACGTCTGCTCACAAGTACTATCACCCGGCGCGCAAAGCGCACGAAAATAATTGTTAGCCCAGGAATTTGCGTCGAGAATTTCATTGTGCCCGAATTCGAAGGCGCTGCCGTGGAACTTATTCGTTCCCGACTTTATTTCGTACATCAGCACACCACCGCCGGTGCCGGCGCCCTCTACTCCTATGCCGCTGACTTGAGCCTGTACCTCCTGCAGAGCCTCCATCCCTGGAGTAAAGACGAAGCCTTGCATGCCGTTGTTCCCGTCAGTGCCATCGATGAGGACGGTCTTTGAGAATTCTGGCGAGCCGGCAATATGGTCAATGTACATACCGCCCGTCATAGTTGGAGTTGTGGCATATAGGATGGCGGACGCATCGCGCCCCCCTGAAACATTGAGAGGCAAATCTGTCATCGCACGGCTCTCTAGAGTCGTCCCCAGGCTCGAAGTTTCGGTTTCAATAAGAGGGGGCGTGGTAGTCACCGTCACAGTTTCCTGGCTTGATCCGACTTGCAGTTTCGCATTGATCTCCAAAACCTGCGCTGCAGTCAGGCTCAAATTGGTGCGATTTATCACCTCAAAGCCCTCGTGAGTGAATCGGGCAGCATATGAGCCGATAGGCAAATTCAATATTGAATAAATGCCAAGCTGGTTTGTGGTGCCTCGGAATGTTGCTCCTGTGGCTGTATTGGTTGCGACGATCTGTACACCAACCACGACTGCCCCGGACGGATCTGTCACGGTCCCTGTAATCGTTCCTCTGTCGACCTGTGCCCAAAGAAGACCACTGTCCAGTATCGCCAATACCGAGAGCAGTACAACCGCCGTATACATCCTTCTGACGTAAGTCACTGGAATTTCTCCTCTCAAGTTTTCTCCACGGACTGTCCAAATTGCCTCGGTGCGGAATCAGAACATTGGGCACACGTCACACAGCTTGGATTTCAACCACCCTAGAAGTATACTTGTCTATACTATATGTCAAGAAATTTTTTGGGGAAATTAAGACTGCGGCCTGTCTGCGTGAACTACCATTGTGAAATCAACGATTTACATAATACGAGGATTTACATCTGCGAACCATTGGAACCCGTAGCATAACCTCATCTAGCAGCGCATTTATTGATCCGGCCCTCAAATACTGTTAAGCGGCATAGGCGACTCTGGGGTCTCTGAAGAAGGCGGCGAATACAACGTCGCCCGCGGACTCAAGCGCTGTTTCGGTTACCGGGCTGCCGTTGTAACGGCAATTGCTGATAACCCTGTTGGGCGTCTTGTTGAAGACCTGATTTACCAGGGCGGTGTGGACCAGTCCCTCGTTCGTTGGATTCCTTATGACGGCGTAGGCCGTACAGTGCGCAATGGCCTCAACTTTACTGAGCGAGGATTCGGTATCCGCGCGGCTCTTGGCTGCTCCGACCGCGGCAACACGGCGGTTTCCCAGCTCAAGCCCGGCGACATCGACTGGGATGACATCTTCGGCGACAAGGGAACCCGCTGGTTCCACACGGGCGGCATCTTCGCGGCTCTCTCCGAGACCACGCCTGAAGTTACCCTCGAAGCGGCCAAGGCGGCCAAAAAGCACGGCGTCATCGTCTCCTATGACCTCAACTACCGCGACTCGCTGTGGAAGGCCATCGGCGGCAAAAAGAAAGCTCAGGAGGTCAACCGCGCCATCGCTCCCTACGTCGACGTGATGATCGGCAACGAAGAAGACTTTTCCGCGGCGCTCGGCTTTGAGATTCACGGTATCGACGACCAAATCTCCAAGGTCGAAGTCGACTCCTTCAAGACCATGATCCGCGAAGTCACCCAGACGTTCCCCTTCAAGATGGTCGCCACCACCCTGCGTGTGGCCAAGACCGCCAGCCGCAACGACTGGGGCGCCATCTGCTACATGGACGGCGAGTTTTACCAGGCCATCGAGCGGCCCGACCTCGAGATCTTCGACCGCGTCGGCGGCGGCGACTCCTTCGCCTCTGGCCTCATCAACGGTTTCCTCGAAGGCAACGGACCAGAGTACACAGTGAACTGCGGTGCGGCTCACGGCGCGCTGGCCATGACCACCCCCGGCGACACCACCATGGCCACCAAGGCCGAGGTCGAGCGGGTCATGAAAGGCGGAACGGCGCGCGTGTTGCGCTAGTCGCCACTTCGTCAAATCAGGTCCGGCCAGGCGCATCCCCTTAGGCCGGACCCACACAAACTGTATTCAGGTTTCCAGCCTCATCCGGAAATCCAGAAAGAGTGAAGGAAATGGATAAAGCCCTCGTACTGGAGCAGATCAAGAAGATCGGCATCCTCCCCGTTCTTCGCGCCGAGTCGGCCAAGCAAGCCCTCCGCATTGCAGACGCGATCAAGGCTGGCGGCATCACCGCCATTGAAGTCACCATGACCGTTCCCGGCGCCATCGAAGTCATGCGCTCGCTCGCTGAGCAGTACGGCGACAGCCTCCTGCTGGGTGCCGGCTCCGTGCTCGATCCGGAAACCGCCCGCGCCTGCCTCCTTGCTGGAGCCAAGTTCATCGTCAGCCCGACCACCAATCTCAAGACCGTCGAGCTCTGCCACCGCTATGGCGTGGCCGCCATACCCGGCGCCCTCACCCCCACCGAGATCATGACCGCCTGGGAAGCCGGCGCTGACGTCGTCAAGGTCTTCCCCTGCAGCGCCGTGGGCGGAGCCAGCTACCTCAAGGCCGTCAAGGCCCTCATGCCCCAGTTGCGACTCATCCCCACCGGTGGCGTCTCGCTCACCACAGCCGAAAGCTTCCTCAAGGCCGGTGCCTTCGCCCTCGGCGTCGGTGGTGACCTGGTCAACTCCAAGGCTAAGACCGACGAAGAATTCGCCGCTATTACTGACGCCTCTCGCAAGTACCTCGAGATCGTTCACAACGCCCGCAAGTAAATCCGTCGCTGTCATGGGTTCCCGATCATGAACCCATGACAGCGACTTTCCAGGTGCTCGCTCTTCAAAGGAAACGGGAAATCCGCCCTAGCCCGAGGTCTGTGACTGTGTGATTTTGTTTCTGTTGTAGCCGAACAGTTGTTCGCGGATGGCTGGCCCGTGCTCCTTCAGGTAGAGGGTATTACCACTGCTCCAGGCACTTTATCGATACTCTGCCAGACCGAGTCACTCACCAGGTCCACATGCTGGAGATGAACGGCGACAGCTGGCGTCTCAAGCATATCCCATCAACCGCATCGAGGAGTTGCTGCCAGGGAACGTCGCCGGAAAACTGCTCCCCGCATTACAGAAAGCAGCTTAGACCCAACCGCCTACGACGCCTCACCCTTCGCCATCTCCATGTACCCGAATATCGACGAGTTCACAGAGCACGGACAGATCGTCATCGGATACATCGAACCAGTCGGCGGCGTGGCCATCGCTTCAGAGGGACGCCAGACGCTGGCCATGCTCCGCCGCCGCAAGGACGAATCCTTCAAGCAACTGCTCGGCCGCCTCGACACAGCCATCGCAAAGGCCACCATCGACGATGTCGACGTCGACGAGGTCAATACCCCGAGGGTCTGAAACACACACTTCCCGTGACCAGTCGTGTCAACTTGCTTTCAGCGTGGACGTATACGATCCTACCCAACACAAAAAACCGTACTCCGTCCAGGCGGCCAGAAAACAACGCTTACGATCAGACCTGCTGTGTCAACTAGACTTCCTGGGCTTCGAGTGTATGATTTACCAAAAGATGGGTGTCATGATGGACGTTATCATTACCTATCCGATTGTTGTCATGTAACGCTCGGTCGATGAGTGGGTTGCCCAGTTCGCGTTAAATGATGAATGGGCGCGATTGGGTTCCCGGACAGTTGGCAAAGTGGTCGTTACCGAACGATTGTCCCCCAATCTGCTCTCCTTCTGACCGGTCTGGCAAAGGTTTCGGGAATCACGACACCGACTCGGGAAGAGTCGCCACGGTGCCTCATTATTTGCTGGCGCGCCCCGCACTGAACTTCACGACGTAAAGCACCCCGAAGATCACCAGAATACCGCCCCAGCAGATGGGCGTATGCAGATTGGTCATTCCAGATGGCGGCGAAGATCTCCACGGCGTGCAGCAGTACCTTCATCCGTTCAGCGGGCATCTGCTCGATTGGTTCCACATCACTTCCAGTAAGTCCGCAGATGTCCCCTGCGCCGCATCGATATACAACTGCCGCACTTCGTGCGTAGCCGCGCCTATCGCCCGACCTGGTAACGGACGCGGTGCTCACGCCGGCAACGGCAACTCCCTGTCTAACCCAGTCGCAACCAAATCCACCCGCAACTGCTCCACCGTTGAGAAAACGAACCCTTGCATCCCTAGCGCCCGCGCCGCCACAATATTCACCAGCCTGTCATCCAGAAACAGCACCTCAGCCGGCTCAACCCCAAGCAGATTTAAAGTATGTGTATAAATCCGCGAATCAGGCTTGGCCACGAGTAATTGAGAACTCCAAACCTGTAGATCAAACCGCTTGATCCACCCCACCTCCCGTTCAATCCGAGCCAGTACCGCATCACCCATGTTCGACAAGATCGCCGTCTTTAGCCCAGCAGTCATCAAACACTCCTGCCACCGCAGCATCTCAACATTCTCCGTAGTCCACAGTCGCGCATCCCAGTCATTCAGCTCTGCCACGGCGTCGGGACCCAACTCCAACCCCGCTTCCGATATGAACTTCTCCCAGAACTCAACGCCTGTCAGCTTGCCCTCGTCGTATGCATGACGATCCGCCCAATACAGCGAATGAAAGCGCTCCTGACCGAGTCCCGTAATGCGCAGCAAAGCCGCCAGCGCCTCCGGCTCCTGAGGTCCTGTCAACACCATCCCGTAGTCAAAGATCACCGCCCGCAATGCCAAAGCATTCCTCCAAACGCCCCCAATGTATCGTGACACAGGACGCTCTTTCGTTCTGCACCCGCACTCTCAGTAGGCCTGCCAACCCAGCCCTGAGGAACTGATCCGAGGAAGCCTAAGCGTTTCTCCTCGCAAACCAACTGAAAACCCGATGGAGGCGAACTCGCACTCGCTCGCCGCCTGCGACTCACCACCGGCATCCCCATCCACGACCAGACCCTCCAACCCCCTCCGCTATGTCGTTGGGTGACAGTGACTTCACTCTGGATGATCGGAAGCCTACTCCACCCCTAAGAGATAGGCCAGGTTGTCAAAGCGTAGTCCTTGCCCGTTTGTCATAGCAAAGGATACTCGGGAACTCGGGTCGCGCCATCCGGTCCGTAGACGGCGGAGTTCTCTAGGTTTGATGGTAAAAGAGACTTCGCGAATCTCGGGCGAACCAATCGTCACTGTTGCGTCGTTTTCGCCACCGTTATAAACATCTAACCCCACGAAGATACGCGGAGCGTAAAAGCTGAATTCCGCTCGTTGCGCCTTCGGATCTGCCACGCTAAGCGTGAAAGTACCGAACTTTCCGAACGGCGTACCAATCTTCCACTCACCCGTACCCCAATCAATGACACCGGCAGGATATTGACCCAGCAAGGAAGTGCCCGCAGGCAAATGCGGATCATCGAAAGTGATATAAGAAGGTGGTATCCGATCGCTCTTCCCTTGAATGTCTACGTCTTTGGAACTTGTATGGCGGATGTAAAGTGTGTGGGTCTTGTCATCAAATGTGTATCCTTCCCGCTCCAGATCCTTGCACCGCTCGATAGCCTTTCCACCTACCGTTATGGAATCTGGGATGAAGTTCAAACGTAGAACATCCGTGGATTCCGCGTCAAACGTCGAGTAAGTCACTGTGCCCGCTCCATAAGCAATTTTTGTAACTACAGAGATGGAACCCAGCAGATGCGATTCATCTTCCGGAGCCCATTCGGGAACCGCCCAGAATGCATCCATCATCCTGCGCGGCCCATCGGCGAATTCGTCGGTAAACCACCACTGATATTCGCCCCAGGGTGCGTGAGCTGCTGCTGAAAGTCCCTGAAAGTAGGTGACCCAATTAAAGGATCGGTATGCTGCTTCCTTGTAGGCTACGTCTCCCGTCTTTGCGTAGTACAGCGCTTCGACGGCAGCAAGCCTCGCGGTATGGCTATCGCAGCACTGATTTGGTAAATTGCAGCAGAATTGCTTACCATCGCCCTGTTCCGTTGTGACTGTTGCTCCGTGAACGATGTACTTTGGCCACTTCGGCGTGGTCTTCACCCAATCGATCAGCTTTCTGGAATGTTCACGCCATTCCGGATCTTTGTCGGGATGCAGGAGGACATAACGCGCAAACTCAAGGGGAATGACTTGGTTCATGTTTTCCATGCTGGCGTGTACGTCCTCAAAATAGCCGACCCACACATTGTTCTGCATGGGGTATTTCATCAGCCAGATCCATGCGCCTTCCCGAACCTTCTTGTACGCAGCGATGTCGCCTTGATCCAATCGGATGAGTTCATCCAGAAGCATGATCGGCTCGACGACATTCGCAGAATAGGCAAACATTCCCTTACCACCGTCGATGCGGCCATCGCGTGCAAAGCACCGGTAGGGCCAGGGTGATATGTATTCATCGCCGGGTTTGAAGTTCTTGACGAGGGCTTCGGCGCAACGAATCGCCGCGCGAAGATACTTCGTATTTCCCGTCATTTCGTATAGCCGGAGGTACCCATAGCCATCCTCCCCGACTACATGGGGCTCTACAAAGTCTTCTCCGTGCTCGCTCCAACCCGTGTAGAGACGGCTACCCGGATTAGCGGAAGCATAGGGCACTTGAGCCCAGGCGTAGCTTTCCGGGGTTAAGCCATTTTGCAATTCGTAATCCACAAAATTCTCAACGAATTCGAGGGTGCGCTGGTCGCCCGTGTACGGGTAGAGGCGCTCAACGAAGCCTTCCATCATGGCACGCAGATAGCCCGTAGAATTCGCCCAGTGCCAATCTGGCATTAATTCGAATGTCGTGCGGTCGAAATCGAAACAGCAAAAATAGTAAGGGAGCCTCTGGCGGTTGTACTGATCCCATATGATCGTCCATTGCGACAAGAAGTACGCGGAATATGAGTATCCGGTGTTGTTCGGCATCGGCCACGGTAGCAGCTTTCCCTGGCTGTCCAATTCAACTGGTCGCCCTGCAATGGAAGGTGCATTCACCGTGGAGACAACCTCGAAAGACTGCTGCCCGAAAACCACCGTGACGGTCAACAGCAAGCCAATCAATAGGCTTGCCGACTTAGTAACTTTTGTCATATCGCACCACCAGGAGCATTGCAACGACTACGATCACAGCTCCAGCCATAGCCGCCGGTGTCAATCTTTCGCCAAGCAGGAGAGCGGCCAGCGATACTCCAAACACCGGAACAAGGTAGAGAGAAGTGGAGGCCGTCGTTACGTCAAGATGCTGGAGCGACTTGAAAAATAGAAGCATCGAAGCTCCATACATGAAAAGCGCCAGGAACAGGAAGGCGGCAATGCTCTTTGCATCAAATGCAAGGAAACTGCGGAGATGAATTGGCTCTACCCAGATGAGCAAGGGAATAGTGGCAAGGGACGCCGTAATGTAGCTGTAAATCAGGATCTCTATCTCCTGAAATTTCTTCATCAATCCTTTGCAATACACATTGTAGAAGGAAGAGCCAAAACATCCTCCAAAGATGAGTATGTTGCCAGCAAAAAATTTCATCGCGCCGAAGGATGCATGGCGAAAATCTCCAACGGATAGAAAAACGACACCTACTAACCCGATTCCCAGTGACATTATGCGCAACATGGTAAGGCGTTCCTTCAGCATGAAAGAAGCCAGTACTGCACTAATTACGGGAATAAGAAGGTTCAGGATTGAGCCGTTCGATGCCAGGGACTTACTGATTCCCCAAGTCATTCCCAATTGCGCCAATACCTGTCCGCCAACACCTGCGATAGCAAAGCTAACCCAATCTCTTGCGGATGGAGCCGCGACATCAGGGTTCTTCCCTCGCATTCGCAGAAGCAACGGAACAAACAACAGCGTTGTCACATAGAACGGCAAGAAAGCTATTGCAATCGGACCTAGGTGCGGGTCCAACACTTTGACCGCGATGCCCTGTCCTGACCACATCAAGGAAGCCAGCGCCAGAAGAATAAAATACCAGACAGTCTGATTCCGACCAGATTGTACGCTGCACGCTTTACTCATACGTTCTCCGGCAATACATGGATCCCGTAGCGGTCGGCTCCGATTGAGCTTCCCTCAAAAACGTACGGCTCAAAGGAACGCACCCTTGCGTATTCATCGACGACGTTTTGAAAAGCGCTTGCTCCATGAACCGATCCGAGCACTGCAACTGTGCCTCCCGCGCCTCCACCGGTGATCTTGGCGCCAAACAACAGGTCGTCGCCACAGTGCTTCCTGACAATCTCAACCAGTTGGTCTGTCGCTTCACACCCGAGTCCGGTTTCCGTGTAGGACCAGTGGGATTGAAACATTAACTCGCCCATTTGACGGAACGCTGCCGCCGCCGGTTGTTGTGTGGTTCCCCGCGCCAGTTCGATGAACAACTCAATACGCTGGTTCTCTTCAACGGCGTAACGGGCGCAGGCTCGCACACGATAGTTCACCTCCGGACGGACTGCTGTAAACGGATCCGGGTGAACCCTGCCAAGCGAAAGAATATCTGCGCCGGAGATAAGCTCGGGCAGGCGTTGCTCGTATTTCGACCGGAAGATGGATGGAACTACATTGGACAGAAAACCTTTCCAATGTGGATCTGTATAGCGAGAAATTCGCCCACTTTCATCTTTGACAATAGGCAGGCCTTCCCACTCACATATCATCCGGTAGCCGATGAATGCCGCTGCTCTGGCAGCTTCATATTCAATGTCGGCCACCGCGTGCCGGACGCCGGAATCGATAGCCCAACACCGGATGCCTGCCGGCAATTTTACAAGTTGCTGTGGCAAACACGGTTGACAAAGAAGCGGCAGAACATGGTCCACATCACCGAGGACAGAAGCTGCCTGATCCATGATTCCACAGGCCGAACTGGCGATGGCGTTCTCCACCCACTGGCACGCCTCGGCGAGTTCTACGCCTTTGAGGTCGATTCCGTAGCAAGCGGCTGCAGCCTTCATCACTGCCACTTCCACGGCTGCTGAGGAGCTGACTCCTTTGTTGAGGGGGACTTCGGATTCTATGTAAATAGACGACCCGAAACGAACCTTTTCAGGATAGCGCTGCCTCAAGAAAAAGAGCGCACCCAAAGTATAAGATGTCCAGCGAATATCTGCGCTTGCACTAACGAGACTTTTCACCGCCTTTTCGCTGGACAGTTCTTCCAGTGGGAACTCCACGCGCTCCAGCCATCCCTCTGCTTTCATCTGCGGGTTCCAAAAGACGATCTGCAGGTCGCTGCGTTGCTGCGCCGCGGCCCAGGTTGCTTCCCGGATCGTGCTTTGAAACACCAGCCCGCCGGTGTAGTCCACGTTGCCTCCCATTAGGTCGAGCCTGCCAGGCGCACGGCTGATGTATACGGGCCGATCCGCGGCGAAGAACTGGCCCGCGCCGCGGATTGCCGAGACGGATGATTCAAAATCCTTCATGCAAGCTCCCGGATACTATCGATCACATACTGCACGGATTCGTTGGTCATGCGGGGATGAATGGGGATGCTGACGTATTGCTGAAACAGCTTCTCCGCCACTGGGCATTCCCCGTCGCTGTGGCCAAGATTGCGGTAGGCCGTGGTCAGGTGGATCGGCATGTAGTGCGACCACACCTTGATCTTCTTCTGGGTATACATATCCCACATGAAGTCTTCCTTCGAGCGCCCGAATCCTTCTTTGACAAGAACGCAGTAAACATGAAAGACGCTGTCGTTGCCGGGGGCGATGTAGGGCAGGCCGAGCCCCTTGATTCCCTTGAGACCCTCCGAGTACATGGCGGCAATCTCGACCCTGCGCGCATTGAAGGCCGCAAGCTTCTGCAACTGCTCCAGTCCCACGGCGGCCTGTGCGTCGGTCATGCGATAGTTGAACCCGATATTGTCGAAGTCCAGATACCAGTATTGCTTGCCCATGGGCCGAACCGCTTCATCGATCCCGATGTACTTTCCCTTGGGATCGTACGACATGCAGCAGAGCGAGCGATAGGAAAGCATCTTCTCAAAGGCTTTTTTGTCGCTGGTGGTCACCATGCCGCCTTCACCAAGCGTGACCATGTTCTTCTGCTGATGGAAGCTGAAGACCGCAATGTCGCCGAGCGATCCTGCCTTGCGGCCTTTGTACTGCGCACCGGCTGCATGTGCAGCGTCCTCCACAACACAAATGCCGCGCGGCTTAGCCAGCGCATTCAGCGCGTCCATGTCGGCGCATTGACCGAACAGGTGTACGGGCAAAATGGCCTTGGTGCGAGAGGTAATTTTCTGCGCCACACTCTTCGGATCGAGGTTCAGGGTGTTCGGATCGACGTCGGCAAAGACCACGCGCGCGCCTAGTACGGCGGCGGCGTTGGCGGTTGCAATCCAACTGATCGGGGTGGTGATCACTTCGTCGCCGGGGCCGACGCCGGCGGCGATCATCGAAAGATGCAGGCCGGTGGTGCCCGAGGTAACGGCGAGTCCGTAGCCGGCATCGCAAGATTGCGCAAACTCCTCTTCAAAACGCTTTACCTTCGGGCCGCAGGAGGGTGCGCCAGCGCCCAGCACCTCAAGGAGGGCACGCTGCTCCTCCTCTCCATATTTGGAACCATGACCAAACTCTAATTCTTGCACTGCCTTGGGTAGCTTCATTCGAAACACCTTTCGATGACATGTGTACTGGTTTCAAACTCAATGTTGCAGTCTCTGCGAATCTTGCCGGTCAGAAGGAAATGATCAGCGCCACGCGGCGCACGGCCAGGAATCGCAGTATCCTGTGCGCGCACCAGTTCCGCAGGCGCCCCGACGCGCCGGGCCAGGCGCTTGCCGAGTTCATAGCGTGAAATGCAGTCGCTTGCGCCTACGTGATAGAGCCCCCGCACCGCTGGTTTTGGATTGCCGATCATATGCAGCATGACGCTGGCCAGTGTGGCGGCGTCGATGGGGTTGCGCATTTCGTAGGTTGGGAAAATAACCGGAACTCCCGACTTCCAGCGCGCAATCACACTGTCGAGCATGGCATTGGTTCCGCTCTTTCCAGCGAACCCAAGAACCAGCGCAAGGCGCAGAGTAATCGCCGAGGGGAGCAGCTTGCTCACCGCCTCTTCCGCCCACACCTTTGTCTTGCCATAGACACTGAGCGGGGTTGGCTTATCCTCTTCGAAATAGCCATGATGGAGACCGTCAAAGACAGCCGCCGTGGAAGTAAATAGCAGTTTTGCGTTGTGACGCGCACAGGCGTTGGCCACATTCTCCGCGCCTTGCGCATTGACAGCGAAGGCCAACTCAGGCGCGCTTTCACATTTGTCGATATCCGAGATGGCCGCCAGCAGAATGACCTGATCGGGATTGGTGCGGCGAAAAGCGCTTTCCACACTCGCCGCATCGGCAATGTCCATTTCTTCAATGCCATCGGATTTCGACGCGGATCGGTCGGCAAGCAGAACATCGAAGTTGTCCGTTGATTTTGCGGCCTGCAGTACATGAGCGCCCAGAAATCCGCCCGCGCCAATCACTAACAGTCTTTGTTGATCCTTCACAATCGATTACTCCATCCGAATACAGCCTGTTTGGCCGCCTCGCAGGGGCACGGGTGCGCCCCTGCTGGACTAAGGAAAGGGTAGCAAGAGAATGAAGAGGCAGTTGGAGTCCGAGTGATCCAACTGCCTCCCGCGCTTTAAAAGGAGTATCGAAGCGCGAACTGCATGCGGCGGTTGTCGGTGGATGTAGAGGAGATTTGCCCCTCGGCAGAGTCACCGACAGTCGCGTCGGGCGAGCTGAAGTTAGGATGATTGAACGTATTGAACAGATCTGTGCGCAGCTCCAACTGTTGGCCGTCCAGCAGCCGGAAGGTCTTCGAAATGGAAGAGTCCAACTGCTGCTGTCCGTCGGTGTAGAGCGGGTTGATTCCCGAAGTTCCGTAAGTCATCGGCGTAGTGTGGACGATGAACACGCTTGTATCGAACCACTGCTGTACCGAGCGGTGGCTCAGATTGCCGCTGCCGATGCGGTCGGGACGGTTGGTCTGTCCATTGTTAAGTGAGGAAGTATCATTGTCGGTCACGTCGAAGCGGACGCCACTGCGGACGTGCAATAGCGCCGAGTATTCCCAGCCACCCAGCACTCTGTCCACAAGCTGGTTGACGCTGCCGAGATATTTGCGGCCCCGGCCGACGGGAAGCTCGACGCGGAATTCCGCGTTGAAGATGTGCGCGATATCTTGTTGCGTCGGTCCGTAGTACTGATTGATGTTCGATTGGTCGAGGTTGTTGCCATTGGCAAAGTTACGGCCATGGGCATAACTGGCGTTGGCGAGGGCGCCCTTGCCGAGGTTGGCGGCAAAGCGCACGGTGAGCGCGTTGTACCACGAGCCGGCCGCGGATTCGGAGATGGGGACATCGCCGAGTTGTGGGTATTTTGAGTAGAGCGGACGCTGGGTGCTGTAGTCGACTCCCTGTGCCACCGGTGGCGCCTGGTTGATGTTGACCGAGTGATTGTTGTAGCGGCCACGTACGTTGAGATAGCCGATGTCGAGAATCATTCCCCGGTGCAGTTCGCGCTCCACATTCAGCGTTGTCTGATCGACGCGCTGGTTCTTCCAGTTACTGCTGACGCCTCGAATCAACGCGTTGTCGGGAATCGCCAACTTGCCGTCGCTGTCATATTCGGCGCTCGCAATCGGTATGCCATCGGTCGAAAGCTTCAACGTAGGCGTGAGGCTGTTGGGAGTAAGCTCAATGTTCTTGGCATAATTCGGATAGGTGAGGCCAAGGATGGTGAGCGGCCCGGACCAATACGCCATCCAGTAAGAGGTTCCAAATCCGGCGCGAATACTCGTCTTGCCATGATCGGGGCTCCAGGCGAATCCAACGCGCGGCCCCCAGTCGTATGCATCGAGATTGATCGATGGGCTGCGATCGCCGGAAGTGGCAACCACAAGTTCGTTGGTGCGCGTATCCCAGTTCGATTGGTGGTTCTTGCGCTCCACTGGCCGCGTGGTCAATTCATAGCGTAAACCGAGATTGAGCGTAAGTGAGGGCAGCACCTTAAAGTCGTCCTGCACGTACCAGGCATTCTGCCAGAAGCTCTGATAGGGGGTTCCGTTGATGAAGCGGGCGCGCGCGCTGGAGATCATATTCCCCAGCAGAAAGCTGGGATAACCGACCGGCTGCACAGGCAGGGCATTGTCTGCATTGCCGCCGCCGCTATAGCCGACGCCGTTAAAGGAGGTCATCTCCTCGCTGAAGGTGAGCGCTCCGCGCGGATTGTCGCCGCCGATGGTGTCGGCCGACATATCAACGAGGTAGTTCAGGTTGGCTCCGAGCTTGACCTGATGCCGCCCCTTGATCCACGTAAAGTTGTCTGTAGCACCCACGGTGTTGCTGACGATGTATCCAACCCAGTCAGGAACCGCAACGCTGGGCACGCCCTGCATATTGAATTCCGCCAGCCCGCGAGTATCCGCGCCGCCCAGGTTTCCATTGGGAATGCCGAACTGGTTGTTCCAGTCCGTGCCCAGGCTCTTGTTGGAGGTGTGCACGTTGGAGCGGTTATAGGCCAGGCGCAGCTCGTTCATCATGGACGAGTTGATGCTGAACAAATCGGAGGCCTGCATGTTCTGGTTGAACGCATTCGAATCCACTCCCCAGTTCTGGAAGAATTCATTCACGTTGGTTGAATTGTCAGTGGTCGCGTTCAGGGCCGAGTAGCGGAAAAACATTCGATCGCGCGGCGTGCGATCGTAGTCGATGCGGCCGTCGCCCTGATGCGCCGCCTGCCTGTTGATGCTCAGGAAGGACAGGTTCTGACTGATGCCCGGCAGGTTGGCTACGCCGAATACCTTGGCCGTATTGATGGCTTTGGAGGCTGCGTCCCAGCTGGAAACAGGAATGACGTTGTTAACGAACGGGGTGGCGCTGACGACATTGCCGTTGGCATCGAAGACGCGTGTCGCCGGGTCGTAGAGCTGACCGTAGGTGTTGCCCGCATCGTCCTGGGATCCGGCCACATAAAGTTCCGAAAAGTCGCCTTCCAACATCTTCGCAGTGGGTGCGGTGGTGTAAGAGGGAGAGCTGGTGTAGACGAGCGTGCCCTGATAATCGCCGAAGAAGAACAGCTTCTGCTTGAGAATCGGACCGCCGATTGCACCGCCGAATTGATTGCGGCGGAAGGGCGTCTTCGGCTGACCGCCGGCGAAGTAGTTGAGCGCGTCCGGCGCCTCGTTGCGCAGGAACTCAAACAGCGCTCCGTGCGGTTGTTCTCCTCCAGACTTGGTGGTGATGTTGACGACAGCGCTTCCGGAGAAACCAAACTCCGCATTGTATTTGCCGGTGTAGACCTGCAGTTCCTGCACCGCCTCGATGGGCGGAGTGATGCTGATGTAGGCGTTCTGCGGCTCGCGGTTGGGGACCCCCTCGATATACACCGATGTCGCGTTGCCGTCCACGCCGCCAATGGAGGCCAGCTGCGGCCGCGATTGGCCGACCGCCGATGCGTTTTCGCCGCCATTGGTGCCATAGTTACCGCTGCCCGCGTCATTGTTCGCGCCCGGAATCAGGTTCATCTGGTAGAGCGGATTGCGATCAATGTTGGGCAGCGCTTGAACCTCCTGCAGCGAGAAGGTTTGCGATAGCTCGGAACTCTCCGTGGCGACATTGATGGGATTCGACTCGACCGTGACGGTCTGAATGCTCTCGCCCACGCGCAGGGTGAAGTCGATGCGCATTGTCACGCCCGCGTTGACGACGACATTGGAGCGGACCGCTTTTCGAAAGCCCGGTCGTTCTACGGTTACGTGGTAGGTGGCGGGCACAAGAAAATTCAGCAGGTATTCGCCTGTCTCCGAGGTGTTGCCCATGGTGGCAATCCCGGTGCTGTCATTGACAGCCGTGATTGGGATTCCGGTCATCATGGCGCCGCTTTCATCGCTCACAAATCCGGAGATCTTGCCCGTATTGACCTGGCCAAAACAGCTTCCAAGAGACAGAAAAACTACAATCGCGCAGAATAAGATTTTGCGTTGCATCGTCACAACTCTCCTAAACGCTTTCTACGGAGAACCTTCTCGGATGGTTATTCCGCGATGATTACTTTGGTGAGCTTGCGCAGTCTCTCAGTATCAGCCGGCTTCGCTCCCTGATCGGTGATCACCATGTCGCAGTGCTCGATGGGACAAAATCGATACACTGCCTCGGTGCCAATTTTGCTGCTATCGATGACAAGAACCCGTTGTTTGCCGGCGCGCAGCATCGACCGGGGCATCTCCTGGTCAAAGTTCATTGCGCCCTTGGTGAACGACAAAGCTGCTGCGCCGAAAAAAACGCGATCGGCATAGATGTTTTCAAACGCCTCTTCCACCGCATTGCCGCAAAGATCGTGGCTGACGCGGCGATACACACCGCCAGTGAGCCGCACTTGGATTCCCGGACTGCCTGCCAGTTCCTCAAGGACCGCCAGCGAAGCCGTCACCACAACCAGATTGGAGCGCGCGGCCAGATGCCGGGCGACATATTGCGTGGTGGTGCCGGAATCGAGCACCACGGTCTCCCCTTCCTGAACCAGAGCCGCGGCGGCGCGCCCCAGAGCGTCCTTGGCTGCCGACATCTTCCCCGCGCGCTCAAGGAACGTTCTCTCCATCGAGCCCGGAACCGCCGCCATGGCGCCGCCCGGTGTGCGAATGATGAGGTTCTGGTCGCTGAGCTTGTAGAGCACGCGTCGCACCGTCATCTCCGACACCGCAAACTCCGCGGCGAGTTCTCCAATGGTGGCCGTGCTTCTTTCCTTGATGTAAAGCAGGATTCTGGCCTGCCGCTCCTCGCCGGAGAAGAGCTTCGATGATGTGTGTGTTTTTCTCATATCAATTGTGATTTTTAATCACATCACGCAGATTGAAAATTGTCAACTCTTTTTTTATGGGTCATTTCAGGACGTTGCCGGGGCACGTCGCCGGCAGAATGCCCGTGCCCCCGAGGAGATAGCATGCACCGGGCTGAGGCCCGTGCCGCCCAGCGTCGCGGCATCTGATGACCGAGTCGGGTTGGAGAATAGGCGTCGCAATCAACGTTACCGCCCATAAAGGAGACGGCCGACCGGGGTTTGGCAACGGGACGGGCCAAAGAGCACCAGGCCACTTCGCCCACCAGAAAGCCCCACTCTTTCAGCGGCCGCTCAAATGTATCGCGGGTGCGTGGGACCCCGCCGCGCCCGGTGACAATGGACTTTCTCCACCCGTGATTCCCCACCCGTGATTGGCCCACCTTACCCCTATTGGCTGATTAAGCAGCGGCGTCTTCAAGTCGGCCTCAAGGAACTGGCACTGCCAGCCGTAGCGGTCCATAAAGAACATGTACACCCGGTGCCGGTCGTTCGGGTTCATGCTGGCCATTATAGGCGAATGAATGGCGAATATTGTCCACAGGGTAGATTGGCCTGCCCGATCTTTTGTACCAGGGAGATTGTTAGTGTAGCGCAACGGGTGATAGATATGCCCCGTCGCCGTAGTCGTGGGTGTGGGAAAGTGGGAAGCGCTCTTTGCTTTCCACTTTTCC
>Ga0182027_10003388_pt1 | contig 25339 bp, 18 predicted proteins | sample 712E1DmetaG_FD_121300 | JGI IMG/M metagenome (GOLD analysis project Ga0182027, IMG submission 121300) | Permafrost microbial communities from Stordalen Mire, Sweden - 712E1D metaG (Illumina Assembly) | ecosystem: Environmental > Terrestrial > Soil > Wetlands > Permafrost | place: Sweden...
CGGCGGCGAGGTTGAACAGCCACACGGCGGTCGCCAGCATCGGAAAGCCCATCGCGATTTTGAATTTCTCCATCCACGCGCCGGGCTTGGGCAGGAATTTCAGCCAGGCCGGGTTCCAACTCAACACGAGATACGGCGAGGCGAGTCCCACACCGACGGCGAGAAACATCAGCAGAATCACCGGCGCTTTTTGGGCGAAGGCGAAGCCGAGCGCGATGCTCAAGAACGGCGCGGTGCAGGGCGTGGCCAGCACCGTGGCCAGTACGCCGTTGAAAAATGCGCCCGCCGCGCCATGCTTTAATGCCAGTCCGCCCGCTGCGTCGAGCGCACGCCCACCGAGATTGATTTCAAATACGCCATAGAGATTCAACGCGACGAGCATGACCAGCGTGGTGAGACAAACAACAAAGATCGGGCTGCCGAATTGCATGCCCCAGCCAGCCCGATGTCCCGCGGCTTTGACACCGATGACGATGGCTGCGAGCGCGAGGAACGAGACCAGCACGCCGAGCGCATAGACCAGACCGAGCTTGCGGACATGACGCGGGTCGCTTCTGGATTCGCCGACGAAACCGAGAATTTTCAGCGCAATGACCGGCAGGACGCACGGCATGATGTTCAGAATCAACCCGCCAATGAAGGCGTAGAGCAGCATCCGCCAGAGCGGTTGTGAAGGCAGGACAGGCGTCGCGCCTGTGCTGCTATCCGGCAACGCCTGCGCGGAGCTTGTTTCACCGGCTGGGACTTTGTCTGCAATTGGCAATTTGACCTCGATGCCGTTTCGGTTGTCGTTGCCGCTCTCCAAGACAAGCACCCCGCTGATTACGTTGGGCCAGTCGCCGGAGAATTTTTTCACAGTTTTTCGAAAACAAAAAAGGCCTTTCGTGTTAGAAACATTTTCAGTCGCAGCTTGAATTTCAAAGCTGTCATTGGCGTCAGGAAAAAAATCAAATTTATTTGGCAGCCATCCACCAACATCTCCCGTAAAAGATCCTTCAATAATCAATGGCCGGGTGTCATCGTTTGCCGATTTTTCCCACCCTGCTCGAACAAACCAATGAAGCCCTTCAGCAGAAAGGGGTACTTTGTTTTTCCACGATTGAAGAAGCCCCGAATCGGCGGACGCTTTGGTTTGGTCACCAATGTTGAGGGCGGCCTCAACCTCGCCGCTGCCGGGCAGGCAGGCCTCCTTGCATTCGAGCCACGAGACCTTGGCCTTCAAGTCGAGGGTGCCGGGTTTCAAATCAGCGGCAAGCGTGAGCGGCACGAGCAGGACGACATCGCCGCTGTAACCGTAGGTGGTGACTTCGACCGGCGGCAATTTTTCCGGGAGCGGCCATTGGATTTCGCCGGCGGTGACGCCGGGCGGCAATTGCCATTCGATTTTGGTGGCGTAGCCGGCGGCGCCGGGATTTTTCCAGTAGGTGTGCCAGCCCGGCTCCATTTTCAAATCTACGCCGGCCAGCACGATGTCGCCGGGCCGCGCGGTGTCGGCGGACAAAATCAACCGCACTTGGGTGTGGGCGGCGTGCGCGGCGATGGCCGCGAGGCAAATCCAGCCCGCCATAATGGTTCCGATGCGTCGCACAGGGATTAGATGCCACATTTGGCGAAACGTTTGAAGTGAATTTGTGCAGTACCACCAAACACTGGAACTCCCGTCCGTAAACGTGAGTCCGACAAAACCGTCCTCGTTCTCGTAATCGAACCCAGAGCAATCGAGGACGAGAAGGAGGACGAGGACGAATGATGCGGGCAGCCTGGCATTTCAAACGCGACTTGCCCATCGCGTCCGCCTAAAATTGCTCATGCGCTTATGGACATTGCATCCGAAGTATCTGGACGCCCGGGGGCTGGTGGCGCTCTGGCGCGAGGCGTTGCTGGCGCAAAAGGTCCTATGCGGCGCGACCCGTGGATACAAGCATCATCCGCAACTACGCCGCTTTTCCGAGCTCGCCAATCCATCCGCCGCGCTGGCGAATTATCTGGCGTTGGTGCATGATGAAGCTGTCCGGCGCGGCTACAAATTTGACGCGTCCAAAATCGGCGCGCGGCGGTTTCGCGGGAAAATCACCGAGACGCGTGGCCAGTTGCTTTACGAATGGCGGCACTTGAAACGTAAATTGAAAAGGCGGGACGTGAAAAGGTATCGCGAACTTTTGCCGGTGAAAATGCCCGCGCCGCATCCGCTTTTTCGGATTGTTCCCGGCAGGGTGCAGGATTGGGAAAGAGTGCGACAGGTTAACAGTGCTGTTCGCCCGAGCCGCGTAAACACAGAACTCTGAACAAATAGCGCCTGGATGCGCCGCGTTTTTGCGCGAAGGAATCTGCTTGCTTGACAGGCCACGACCCGCTGTAATCCCAACCACGGCGACAAACTGGTCAACCATGAGTTCGGCGCTGAAAGAATTCACCCGGTCGGGCGTGGTCTTTTTGGGTGTGTTTCTCTTCGGAGCGAGTTGCATGGTCAATGCCGCCCGCGGCGGCGAAGCGACGGATGCCGCGAATCATCAATCCGGGCCGGTTCAAACCGTCCAGTTCGAGTATAGCGAGGCTGGAGATGGCTTCATTAACGAAAGTCTCCCGGTGGTCACTCGTTCCAGCCCGTTCACAAAGGAACCGGCGTTCGACGGTAAAAAAGTTGTGCGCGGTTCCTTCCAGCCCGGCGGCGGCGACAGCAATTCTATCGCTTTTGCCTGGGACCGGGCCGCCGGAAAACTTTACCTCGACCTCAATCACAACCAGGATTTGACCGACGATCCCGCCGGCGCTTTTTTGGCGCTCACGTCGAGAACGGTTTATTATCAGACGTTCACGAACGTCCACCTGCTTTTCAACACCGCTTCCGGCAGGTGCCGGATGCTGGCGGACATCACTTTTTACGACTACGCTTCGCGACCGTATTGCAACCTCGAGTTGCGCTCGTTCTGGCAGGGCAGGGTGACGCTGCAAGGACTGGACTGGCAGGCGGGCATCATTCCAAATCTCTCGAACCAATCGAATTCGTTTGAGAACGGCCAGTTGCTGCTGCGTCCCTGGGAAAAACGAAACCAGCCGTTCAGCGCCGATGATGGTTCGCTCGCCACCGTTCCCTTTTCCAGAAAACTTTTTTTGGACGGCCATGCCTATCAACTGGACCTGGCGGTTAGGCCGCAGGGCGGCGAAGCCCGGCCCGCGCTTCAATTCACTGAACAATCCGCCGCGCTGGGCGAATTGAAAATCGCCGGCAAATTTATTCAGCGGCTGGTCTTGTCGGGCGGACCGCAGCTCGTCGTGCTTGATCAACCGGCGGCCAGCGTGCAAGTCCCGACCGGCAGTTACATCCACCCCGACATCCTGCTGAAACAAAATGGCGTGGAAGCCTTCTGCAAACCCGGCCAGACGCAAATTCGCTGGCGGTTCTCCGTGAATGACAAGACCCCGGCGGTGTTGAATGTGGGCGGGCCGTTGACCAATTCCGTCATCGTCAGCCGCCACGGCCATGATTTGCGCCTTGATTACCGGCTGGTTGGCGCGGGCGGCGAAATCTACCAATTGGCAAATCAAAATCGCTCCCAGCCGCCGGAGTTCGCGGCTTACAAAGGCGACCGGAAAATTGCGTCGGACAAATTTGCCTATGGCTGAGGCGGCACCTGCTCGTACTCATGGCGAGTACCTCTCACGTCCGCCGGTGAACTGAAGATCGTGGCCATTTCCGATCTCGGAGGCCTCGGCGCGAAGGAAGGGGTGCCGATCAGTTGCCAGTGGACGCCCCCCAGTCTCGTCCCATCGGTTCTGCCGTGGCTGGCGGTTTTGCTGCTGTTGTTGGCCAGGCCAAATCGTTGCGGCCGGGCTTGGTGGATCTGGCTGCCACTCGGATGTGTGGCGGCCGCGGAACATGGGCTGAAGTCGGCTTTTAATTTTTTGCCTTCGGGCACGGCGGACGTGTTCCTTGGGCTGGCGGGTTCGCTGGCTTTTGGCGTTGCGGCCGTCTGGCTGCTGGCGCCCCAACTGGCCCGCAGCCATCGCATCCTCACTTTCCTGTGCTTCGCGCCCACCCTGGCGGGCTTCAGTTTTTTCAGCTTTCTGGCCAGGCAGGATTGGGATGAGGGCGGAGCGGCCATGGCGCTGGGAATGCTCGTTCCGCTGGCCATCAGCGTTTTTGTGATCTCCCTCGCCATGACGCTGGCGGGGCTGGCCTGCCGGGGCCGGTATCGGCCGCTCGGTTTTTACCTGTGGTTGCTGGCATCGTTGTTTGTTGTCTGGCTCGTGGTGGTCGCGCCGTTCTTTGTCTTCGCGGTGATTGTTTCGGGAGGTGAGTTGGCGTGGTCGGAATTCTTCATCGCCATTCTGGTCCTGACGGCGGCCGGCTTCGGCATATTGCTTCCGTTTCTGGTATTGGCTTCCGCCAACTCACTCTTCCATGAACGATTCAAGCGGCTGTTGATTGCCAAGCGCGAAACGCCACCGCCGGTATTGCCGCCGGAGCTGGCGCCGCTGGCCGGCGCGGTGCCCGAAAAAATGTTTGATCATGGCTAAAAAATCTGAAAATTGTGTTATGCGAAAAATGGATTCCTTAAAAGTTGTCACCTGGTTGGGAAAACGGATTGCCTTCGCCGGACTGATTCTGGCGACCACGGCGCTGGCGCAGCCCGAGCAGTGGCTGGAATACCACACCGGCACCGACGGTCGCGCCTACCACCAGATGGAACTGACCACCAATCCACCGCCCGGCATCGTCCTGCCCAAGCTGAACGCGCCGCCCTATTTCGCGCGCTGGCAGACGCCGATGGACTCCACCGGCGGACGCTGGCTCTGCCTTGATCGCACGCGCAAGTCCGGACCGTATGACCAATTGTACATTGACAGCAACGGCAATGGCCGGCTGGACGACGAAACGCCCGTCCCGGCGCGAGTGGATTCCTACAGCGCCAATTTTCCGCCCGCCCCCGTTATTTTCAAGGGCGAGGACGGGCCGATCACCTATCATCTCGCATTCCGGTTTTATCAATACGAACAAAATCCCCCGCAATTGCTGGCGTCGTCCGCCGGCTGGTATGAAGGCGTGGTGAATTTCGACGGCGCAAAAAAGCGCATCCAACTGATTGACGGCAACGTCAATGGCACGTTCAACGACGCGGCGCCGGATCCGTACAATAGCGACCGCGTCCAGATTGAAGGCGATAAGACCACGGAACGTTTTCTGGGCAAGATGGTGGAAGTGGACGGAAAGTTTTTCAAAATCGAGGCGGCCCGCGACGGCGCGTTCGTCAAGGTGCAAAAGGCGGAGAACGTCACGCTCGGCCCGGTGCGCGTGCCGGAAAATATTTCCGAATTCGTCGCGTTTGGCGAGAACGGCCATTTCGTGCGCAAGCCGGTGAACGGCGAATTCACCCTGCCGGCGGGCAAGTACCGGATCTTTCATTGGACGATCAACCGCCAGGATGAAAAAGGCGTGGCGTGGACGTTGTCAGGCTATAATTTCCCCAAAACCGCCGGCTTCGAAGTCGCCGCCTACAAGACCGCCCTGCTGGAAATCGGCGAGCCGGTGCAGGCCGAGCTCAAGGCGAACGAGAACACCAACCGCGTGGACACTTTCAGCCTCAGTTTCTTGGGGCGGCAGAAGGAATCAATCGAGATGCTGCGCGATGGGCAGCGTCCGCGCGGGCCGAAATTGATGCTGGCCAACGCCGCCGGGACGGTGTGTTACACCAACACATTCGAGTTTGGGTGAGGCGGCGTTTGTTCGCTCTCATGGCGGGAGCCCAAAAATGTTCAGCGTCCGTTGGTTGGCGGTGTCAAAATTTTCAGCCCGTTCCAGGTGCTGACGAGTCCGTTGACGCTGGAGGCAAAAAAATAATCAAACATCCCATGAAAACGACCCGGAAGATTCTTCTGGTCGCCGCCGTTTCTGTGTTTGCGGGCTTTGGCGTGCCCGCCCAAATGCAGCAACGGCTGCAGGCCATCATTCAACGAGCGCCGGAAGCCGGCACCAATGCCGCGGCTCAACAACTCACCTGTTCCGGAACGGTCACCGACACCGTCGGACATCCCCTGGCCGGCGCGACGGTGGAGTATTGGCGTTACGAGGGACGTCTGCCCCTGCAGAACCATTTGGAATTGAACAAACAAATCACCACGGACACCAATGGCGCTTTTGAATTCCCGATGTCGCGGGGCATGGGTTTTTTGCTGGCGCGAAAGCCAGGACTGGCCCCGGCTTGGAAATCGTTGGGACAGCCTTATAATCCCCTCGGCGAGACGGGAGAACGTATGGTGCTGACTCCACCGGCGGCATTGGCGGGCGTGGTGGTGGATGAAGCGGACAAGCCCGTGGCCAACGCCGAGGTTTCCGTGGCCATGGCCCTCGGCGAAATTTCGCGCGAAGAGGGAGCGCGGAATTTTAATTATTTCACCGGCAAACCCGCGCACGATTGTTTTGCCGCCCGGACGGATGCCGCGGGCCGTTTTCGCATCGAAAATTTTCCCGCCAATGCCACCGCCACCCTCGCGGTTCAGTCACCGGGAAAAGCGCTGCGTTCATCATCGCAAGATTTCGCCGGTTTCGATTCACTGCCCTGGCGCGCGGGCCAGGCGGACATCAAATTGGTCGTGGAACCAGCCGGCAGCATTGAAGGCAAAATCATCGCCGAAGACAGCAATCAGCCGCCGCCCGTTGCGCAATTGACATTGCAGCCGGACAACCCGCGCTTCCTCCTTGGATTCGGCGGGCTTGAGTCGGCGCAATCCAGCGCGGACGGTTTGTTCCGCATTAGCGACGTGGCCGCTGGTTCGTACCGCATTCATGCTGTCTTCGGCACCAACGCCGTTCCGGAATGGGTCGCGGACGCGATTCCGGTTTCGGTTGAATCCGGACAAACCACGCGCGGCGTGCAAGTAACTGCGGCACGGGGCGGCTTGCTGGAAGCAGCCGTGCTGGGGAAAAATGATCGCAAGCCGCTCCCACACGTCATGGTCAATGCTTACAAGGAAAGTTTTCAATCCGGCGCGCGTTCCGACAGCAACGGCGTCGCCCTCCTGCGGTTGCCGCCCGGGGATTATCAGGTGATGGCGTCTCAGGAATCCATCCCCGGAGGGCAGACTTCCGCCAGTGTGGAAGCCGGCAAGACGAACCGGGTGGAGATTGAAATCACCGCGCCGCAGAAAATCACCGGCATCGTCCGCCAGCCGGACGGCCAGCCGGCGGCGGGATTGCTGGTGAGAATTGTGGGTTCTTTTGGCGGTGGGGCTAGTGAAGTCAAGACCGATGCCAGCGGCAAGTTTGAACTGGAATGGAACCAGCGCCGGTTCGGACAAAACGATTCGACCGCCTGTATTCTGGTTCGGGACGTGGAACATAATCTGGCCGTGGCGCAGGACATTGACGAAGACGCCGGCCCGCTCGATTTAAAACTCGCGCCGGGACTGACGCTGGCCGGCCGGGCGGAATCCGACGGCAAGCCGCTCACCAACGCGACCGCGCAGTTGGTTTTCTGGACCGGCCGCAACGGTTCGTGGCTTCAAGGGTTGGCCCGCACCAACACGCCGGGACAGTATGAAATTCCCGCGCTGCCGCCCGGCAGAAGATATGGCGTCATCGTCTCCGCGCCGGGTTACGGCCAGAAACAATTTCAAAACCTTGAAATTTTCACCGAAGCCGGCCGCCAGGAACTCGACACGGTCGAACTCAAGCCGGCAAATCTTAAACTCGCCGGCCAGGTGCTTGACGCGGACGACAAGCCGGTCGCGGGTGCCAATGTGAATCTTAACGGTGACGGCCAGCCCAGCGGAAATGCGCGGACGGATCGCGAGGGACGATTCCGCTTCGAGCACGTTTGTGAAGGCTCCGTTCAACTCTCGGCCAACAACCAGAATTCATACGGCAACATTTCGGCCGAAGGCGGCGACACGAACGTTGTCCTGCGACTTGGTCAAACTGCCAACAGCTCCCCCGGCTCCATGATGCACAAACTCAAAGGCACGGTGACGGATGCCGATGGCAAACCCGCCGCCGGCGCGCAGGTGGCGGTGTTCCCGTCCAACGGTAATGGTCCGCGCTGGACCAGGACTGCGACCAACGGCGCGTTCAACCTCACCTGGTCGCTCCAGTCGTGGCAGTTGCAAAACGGCGGTGCGATGCTGGTGTTCCGCGACCCGGCGCGCAACCTGGCCGGCACGGAGGAGTTGCCGGAGGAAATTACGAACCTCGACGTGAAATTGAAACCCGCGCTGGCATTCTCCGGGCAGGTAAAAAATGCCGACGGCGCCCTGTTGACCACGGCCCAGGTAGGTTTGTGGCTCAAGGTGGGCAACAGCTACGAACAGCTGAATGAACAGACGGCCAGTCCCGTCAATGCGGAAGGCCGCTTTGAAATCAAATGTCTCCCGCCGGACGCGCAATACATTGTTTATGCGTCGGCCAAAGGTTACGGCAAGGGCCAGCGGCCGCTTCAGCCGGAATACGAATCCAACCGCGTGGAACTTGCGACATTCGTCCTCAAACATGCCGACCGTGTCATAGCCGGAAAGGTGTTGAAAGATGACGACAAGCCGGCGTCCGGCGTGAACATCAATTTAAACGGCGACGGCCAGCCGGATGGCAACCTGAGCACCGACAGCCAGGGCCGTTTTCATTTCCAGGTTTGCGAGGGACAAATCCGCCTGTTTGCCTATTCGCAAAACGGCGGCGGCAACGCGCAGGCCACGGTCGAAGCGGGCGACACCAACATCGTGATGACCTTGAGTTCCCAGTCGGGGAGTTTCCCCCAGCCACCGCGTCGCGCCTCGCTCAAAGGCAGTCCGCTGCCCGATCTGGCAGCGGTGAATCTCGCCAGCGACGCCGCGCCCGCCGGCAAGCCGGTGTTGCTCTGCCTGTTTGACGCCGGCCAGCGCCCGTCGCGGCACGTCGTCCACCAGTTGGATGAACAGGCCGCCGCCCTGCGGCAGCATGGCGTCACGCTGTTGGGCGTTCAAGCCGTGGTTGCCAGCGATGAAACATTCGACGAATGGAAAACCTCCAGCCCGGTTTCATTTCCCGTCGGACGCGTGACGGAGAAATCCGAAAAATCAAAATGGGTTTCGACCGTTCCGGCGTTGCCGTGGCTGATTCTGGCCGACGCCGATCACCGCGTAATCGCGGAAGGCTTTTTGGCGGATGAGTTGGACGCGCAAATCAAGAAATTGGCGAAGTAATCGCGCTACTTCTGAACCGTTCTGATTCAGGTTGAAATCCTCTCCGGAATCTGCCCCAATGCGGCCATGCGGCTGTTTGGAAACGGCAACTTGGACCGTCCGTTGCATTTTGCAGGCGGCGCAACAACCCATCCCGGAGGTGTCAGGCGACCTGGTGGCGCTCCTGGTCTTCAAAACCAGTGTGGGGCTCAACAAAGTTCCAGGTGGGTTCGATTCCCATCCGCCTCCGCCACTTTTAAAAAGCTAAAGGCTGAAGGTTAAAGGCTAAAATCCATGACCAGATTTTTCACAACTTGCAAGTTTCAGCCTTAATCATGAAACGCATTCCACAGCCGCCGATGAATCCCGCCTCGCGGGATTTGGAACACCATGATTTCTGGTCCGGCTTCATCGTTATGCTGGCCGGCGTGGTCCTGGCATTTTGCGGCGCGCGGCATCTGACCGGTGTGGACACGGTCGGGGGCAGCACCGCCTCGGAAATCCAGTTGGTCAAGGCGTTCTCCTCCGGCGGCCTGCAGTACGCGAGTCAAATTGTTCCCGCGCCGCCGCCCAAGCTCGAGGACCCCGCCGCGGAAGCCGAGGCGCTCGACCGCTGGGCCAAACAGCAGGCCAATGCAACGCCGCCCAAGTGGAAAATCCGGGTGGATGCCGGCGCCAAAACGCCCTGTACCACCTGAATACATTAATTGCCGGCCACATGGCGTGGCCAAATTTAAATCCGAATGTCGAATTCCAAAATCCGAATGAAAACTAAAGCGCGAAATCCGAATACGAATGTGTATCCGTCTTTTTTGTGCTTCGGATTTCGGATTTCTTTCGGCATTCGGCATTCGGCATTCGGATTTTAACATGGACTGCCCCGTGCCCCATTGTCAGCAACGTGAACCGGCGGCCCTCGGACGAAAGTTGTCGCGCTTTCGTCCCTGGTTGCAGGCGGGCTTTCTCGGCGTGTGGCTCGCGCCGCTGGGCCGGTGGTTGCATGGCATCCCCGGCTGCGTATTCCACTGCTACTCCTGTCCGCTGTCCGCGTTCGCCTGTCCGGTGGGCGTGGCGGCAAATTACGCCGCGCTGCTGCCGATGGCCGGGGAAGTGCCGTATTTGTTGATCGGCCTGCTCTTGCTCGTCGGCGCCTCCAGTGGTTCAATCGTTTGTGGCTGGGCCTGCCCGTTTGGTTTCCTGCAGGATTTGCTGGGCAAAATTGTGCCCCGGAAAATTTCTTTGCCAGGCTGGATCGGCCACATCCGTTACGCCGTGCTGGTGGGATTGGTGCTGCTGCTGCCGATGATTCTCGGCTTCAAGGGCATTCCGTTCGAAAACCAGGCCGTTTCCATCTGCCGGCTTTGTCCGGCGGGCGCGCTGGAAGCCGGCGTGCCTTATTCCATCCAAAGCCTGATGGCCGGCCACGGCTGGATAATGAGCGGTTTGAAGACGGGCATTCTTCTGGCTTTTCTCGCCGCCGCTTTGTTCATTCACCGGCCGTGGTGCCGGATTTTTTGTCCGCTCGGCGGCTTTCTCTCGCTCTTCAACCGGTTCAGCCTGTTTCACCTCCGGTTCAATCCCAAGGAATGCGTGGAATGCAACCTCTGCCGCAGCCGGTGTTCGATGGGTGTGAAGGTGGATCAGGCTGTCAACGTGTCCGGCTGCATCCGCTGCCTCGAATGCACCACTTGCGGCGCCATCGAGCCATGCTTCGCCCTGCCGCAAAATATGTCTAATGAGGGGCGCCAAATGTGAGGCTCAGTTCAGGTGGCTGAAACTCAAGACGGAGATTGAGAGTGCCCTGTGAGGAATGACGAAGGAATTCCCAAATGACCAATTCTGAATGACCGGGCGCGGATATCCGTCATTCGGGCTTGGTCATTCTTTCGTCATTCGTCATTATGGCTTCGTCATTTGATTGAGACTCTCCTGGTAAAACATTTTAACCGGCGCGCCGCCCATGGCAATGGCGCACCACGCCGCCTCGTCCAGTTCCGCCTGCGCGATGCCCATTTCGCGCGCCTTTGCATAGTGCGCATCAAAGCAGGAATGACAGCGGCTCTGCACGACCAGGCTGAACAGGATGAGTTCCTTGGCCTTCTCGCTCAAAACGCCGGCGCTTTGCACCGATCGGATCATCGCGCCAAAAGCCTTTTGCGTCTCGCCGACCGAACTTGCCGCGCCTTCGCCCTTGAACATCTCCGCGCAGCAGCCGTCGTGATGATGAGTGGAATCTGAGGTTGAGGAATTCATGGTTTCATTTTCAGTTGAATGACCTTTTGGTTCGATGGGTTTCGGTTCAGGAGCGCGGACAGCCTTGTCCGCGGGCTTCGATGATGAGGCTGGGACTCGCGGACAAGGCTGTCCGCGTTCTGCATTGCCCGGCACAACAATAATTTGTTTGTCTCCGCCAGCGACAATCCGGCCGATGACAAAACCGCCGGCGCCGCGCCGGGCAAGCAATTGCTGGAAAGAATCCAGCCGTTCCGGCGCAATGGTAATTAGCAATCCGCCGGAGGTTTGCGCGTCGAAACCGAGGTTGACCAGCGCCTCATCCACGTCCGGCGCCACGCGAATCGCCTCACCGACGTACTCGTGGTTTCGCTCAACTGCGCCCGGAATCACGCCCTGCCGGAGGGCTTCAACCACGCCGTCAAACGCCGGCAACGCATCGGCGAAAATCTCCGCGCCCAGCTTGCTCGGGCGCAGCATGCGAAAGAGATGCGCGAACAAGCCGAAGCCCGTCACGTCCGTGCAGGCCGAGGCGCCCGCTTCCTTCATCGCTTCCGCCGCCGCCTTGTTCAGCGTGGCCATCGAAGTTTCGGCGGCGGCCATGCCTTGCGGATGCCCACGCCCAATTTGCTGGCAAAACGTCAGCACGCCGGTGCCGAGCGGCTTGGTCAGTACCAGCATGTCGCCGGCCTCCGGATTTTCCAGCGCGGCGGCGACTCGGGGATTGATCACGCCGGTGATGGCAAAGCCAAGTTTGATTTCGTCATCTTTGATGCTGTGCCCGCCAACGAGTGCGACGCCGGCTTCTTTAAAAACGTCCATCGCGCCGGCCAGCATTTGATACATCACCTCGCCCGGTAGCTTCTCGGTTGGAAATGCCAGGATGCTCAACGCCGTACGCGGTTCGCCGCCCATGGCGTAGATGTCAGAAAGGCAATTTACTGCGCAGATTCGTCCGAATAGATGCGGGTCATCCACGCATGGCGTGAACACATCCACGGTTTGCACCAGGCAAAGGTCGTCGGAAATCCGGTAAATCGCCGCGTCATCACCCGCGGCCAGTCCGGAAATCACAGCGGGATCATTCACGGCGGGCAGCCGGCCCAGCACGGCGTCGAGTTCGGCGGGGGCGATCTTGGACGCGCAGCCGGCGTTGCGGACCAGCTCCATCAGCTTCACCTGCGACAGGTCCACCGGGTCGGGCCGCTCGCCGGCGCACGGACAAATCCCGTCGTCGCGAAAGACGTCGCATGGGCACGGACGCCGCACGTCACAGATGCAGTGGCCCAGCAATTGCGACCGCTCCATCACGCGCCGGCGTTTGGCCAAATCAATTTTCATTTCAATATATTTGTAGCAGCCGACGTGAGTCGGCTCATTCTAAATTTGTGAAGGAAATTAGAGCTTCCTCACGTCGGCTCCTACAGTTTTAAAAGCTTTTTTGCCTCCGCTCCCGGCGTCCGGTTGTTTCCGGAACGGACGGTGAAGCGGACCTTGTCCAGGTAATCCACCAGCGGCACAGCGTATTTGCGGCTGACACCGAGCGCATCGCGAAAATCCATGGTGGAGAACATCGGCGCGCGGGCGAAAATTTTCAAAGCGGTTTGTTTGCCGGCTTCCACGGCGTCGTGATGCATCCAGACGCGCTCGTCCAGCTTCACCACGATTCCGCGTTCGGCCAGCAGTCGCATCATCGCGCCAACGCGCGGCAACGGTTCGTCGAGCGCCACGGCCAGTTCCTCCGCGCCGGGCGGCGCCCAGCCGGCCTGCTGCAACTTCGCGGCGATCTGGTCGCACAGGCGCTGGTCGCGATCTACCACCCGCGCGCTCCAGCCTGCCCGGGCCAGGACGTTTCCGTTGTGCTCAATCTGCTTCGTTTGCTGCAGCGATTCCACGCTCAAATCCAGGAGTTCGCTGTTGGTCTTGAGGCCGGCGAGCAGTTCATCCCGGCCGATGCCTGCCCGTTGCGGATTGGCGGAATGAAAGGCCTGAATGGCCGCGAGAATGTCAGTCGCGGTTTTCCGAATGACGTCGCGATGCAACCACCCGCCGCCGGACGTTCGGACCGCGAGGCCATCGGCGCGCAGGGAATCAAGCATTGCCGTCAGCTCCTCCGTGCGCATCAGGCATTTCAATTGCAGGTCGGCAGCGGTCACGGGCAACGCGCTCTCGCGCAACATCAGTTCGCCCCAGCGCGCCGGATCGGCGATGGCTTCCCGCCGGGCCGCGAGCATATCGAGTGTCCATTGTTTCTTTCGACGCAGCCGCACGTTGCCGATGCCGAGAATCTGTCCGCCGCCAATCGTGGTCAGACCGGCGACACCGGAACCAGCGACGTTGGCGCGAACGACAAATCGTTCGCCGGGCGCCAGCGCCAGCGGTTCCGCCAACCGGAGCTGGATCATCTGCTTCTGGCCGCCGATCATTTCGGTGTTTTCGAGCATCGCCAGATGGGCTGACACCGCCGCTGTCCCGACATGCAACTGCACTTCGAGGTAGTCGGCGATCTTGCCTTTGACGGATTCGAGAATTTGCAGTTCCGCTTCGGCCATGGTCACCAGGGCCACGGCATTTGATTCACACAAAACCATGCCGCGCCGCACCACCTCGTGATCAATCTCGGGAACGTTCAGCGCGACGCATTCTCCGGCCCGGCCTTCCGGCGCGTCGTCGCCATAAACCTGCATGCGGCGGACGCGACCGGACAAACCGGCGGGCAGCAGATGCAGGCTGTCGCCCGGCCGCACGCGTCCCCGGGTGGGAATGCCGGTGATCACCGTGCCGGAGCCGCGAATTGTAAACACGTCTTCCACCCACATGCGGAACCAGCCGGAGCAGGGGCGGTTTTCACATCTGGCGACCACGTCGTTCAGCGCGTCAAAAAATCCGTCGAAGCCTTCGCCGGTGACGTTGGAGAGCGGGCAAATCGGCGCTTCCGCCAGAAACGTTTTCGCAAGCAGCCGCCGCAGGTCCTGAATCACAAAGCTGCGCCGGGCCTCGTCAACGAGATCAATTTTGGTGAGCGCCACCAATCCGTGACGCAGTCCCATGAGCGTGAGAATGTGGAGATGCTCATGCGTCTGCGGCATGATGCCATCATCCGCCGCCACCACGAAAATAACGACGTCAACGCCGTGCGCGCCGGCGGCCATGTTGCGGATGAAATCCACGTGGCCCGGCACGTCCACGATGCCGACGACGCGTTTATCCGACAACTGGCAGGGCGCGAAGCCCAGGTCAATGGTGAGGCCGCGTTGTTTTTCCTCCGCCAGCGTGTCGGTTTCGCAGCCGGTGAGCATCTTCACCAGCGCGGTCTTGCCGTGGTCCACGTGTCCCGCGGTCCCGAGCATGATGTTGCGGCGGGAGGTCATGGGGATAAATGGAAACATCGAACGCTGAACATCGAACATCGAACATCGAATAAAAACAGGTGCCGGCCCGACGCAGACATTCGGCGTTCAAAGTTCAGCGTTCGATGTTCGATGTTTCCTCTTATTTCACTATTCCAATACTCCATCTCTCCATTACTCCAGTTCTTCATTTTGCGATTCTCCCCAGCGCCCCGGCAATCATCGGCACCTGTTCATCGGTGATGGTGCGAACATCCAGCAAAACCTGCCCGTGTTCGATGCGCCCAAAGACACAGGCCCGGTCCAGCCGAAGCGCCCGCGCCAGTTCCGCGGCTTTCATGCCGGGCAGGCTGACGCTCACCACGAAGCTGGGAATGGCTTCCTCCGGCAACGAACCGCTGCCCAGATAAGCCTGGCTCGCCTGGATGTCCGCCTTCGCGCGCGGCGCTTTCTCCTGGATGGCTTGAACCAGCGCCCCGGCGCGGTGTTGCAGCACGTCGGGCGGCGTGGTCATCATGCGGTAGGTTGGATGCTCGCGGCGGAGCAGTTCGGGGTCGCGGAAAAGATGCAGCGTGCGTTCCAAAACCATGATACAGGTCTTGTCCACGCGCAGGGCGCGCATCAGGGGATGCTTCCGGATTTTGGCAATCGCCTCCTTGCGCCCGACGATGATTCCGCTCTGATTCGCGCCAATCAGCTTGTCGGCGCTAAACAAAACCACGTCCGCCCCGGCCTCGATGGATTCGCGAACGGTCGTTTCATGCGGCAACCCGAATTGGCGCAAATCCAGCAACGCGCCCGCCCCGAGATCGTCAATCATCAGCAAGCCCTTGCTATGCGCCAGCCCGGCCATTTCGGCGAGCGGCACTTCGCTGGTGAACCCGACGACTCGGTAATTGCTCGGGTGTACGCGCATGAGCGCGGCGGTCTTGTCCGTGATCGCGTTGCGATAATCCTTGAGGTGCGTCCGGTTGGTCGTGCCGACTTCCACCAGCTTCGCCCGGCTTTGCGCCATCACGTCGGGCAGGCGGAACGAACCGCCGATCTCGATGAGCTGGCCGCGCGAAACGACGACTTCGCGCCGCGCCGCGAGCGCGGCCAGGACCAGCAGTGTGGCGCCGGCATTGTTGTTGACGACCGTTGCCGCTTCCGCGCCCGTGAGTTCGGCCAGCAGGGGTTCAATCAGTTCATCCCGTTCGACGCGCTCGCCGGAATCGCGGTCCACGGCCAGGTTCACGTAACCCTTCAATCCGGCAATCATCGAATCCACGACGCTGCCGGGAAAGACCGCGCGGCCCAGGCCGGTGTGGAGAATGATGCCGGTGGCATTGATGGCCTCGCGCACGCGAGGCTCGGTGGCTTGTTGGAGAAAAATTTCCGCCTGTGCCAAAACTGATTCGAGGTTGACGTGCTCCGCGCCATCAAGAATCTGCTGGCGCAAGCCGGCCAGCGAGCGGCGCAGACATTCAGTGACGAGCGGCGGCGGCTGCTGCCGCAGCCAGCCGGCGACGGTTTCATTTTTCAGCAAATCGCTGATGGATGGCAGCGTCCGAAGCAATTCCTGTTTTGGGGACGGCATGGCGAAAAGGCTAAAGGCTGAAGGCTGAAGGCTAAAGATTAAAAATCTGAATGATTTTAGCCTTTGTCCGCCAATGCCCGTTGCCGCTTCCGTTTTGAACGCGTCACCTGCTCCCGGCGAACACCGCCACCGGGCGGAAACCGCGCTGGAAAATGCCGCGTTCATCCTTGCCCGCGCGCTTGCCAACCATTTCAAGAAAAAAGGCGACCTCGACAATCTCGGCAAGGTGGACGCGACCAAGACCGACATCGTGCGGTTGCGCAAGCAGGTGCTTTTGGACAAAGCCACGGCCATTCTCAATCTCGCCAGCGCCGCCGTCAGCGACCCCGCCGCCGCCGGACGCGGCGTGACCGCCGCCCGCATTGCCACGCTCACCGCCGCCATCGCCGCCTTTGGCAAAGTGATGAATACGCCGCGCGGACAAATCGTCAACAAAAGCGCCTTGTTGCGCGAAGTGGAAACCGACACCGCCGCCCTCGTGCAATTGGCGACCGACATGGACGACCTGACCTTGCAATTCGACGGCACGGACGCCGGCAAACGCTTCATTGAAGCCTGGAAACGCGCCCGCATCATCGTGGACACCGGCGGCGGACATGGAAACGGTGGCACACCGCCCACGCCGCCGACTCCGCCCGCGACACCCAAGCCCTGATTCTCCACGAAGAAGCACTGCGACTGACGGCCTTCGGCAACGAAGGCCATCTTTTTTTGGCGTTACGCCGGTAAGCGCTGGCCATCGGCAAATGACCACGGCAATTTTTTGTAGAAGGCGGAACGCTCGCGCTTGAGCCAGCCCGCCGTCCAATGGCGCATGAACATGAGCAGGTTTTCCCGGCCACGATTGCCGGGACGGTTCAGGCCTTTGTGAAAATGTTTGTGGCGTGGATACAGATAATGCGCCTTGGCCGCCAGCCGTTCCGCGAAAGCATCCGGCAAGTCTGCCTTGAGAAACCGTTCCACCTCCTGCACCACGCTTTCCGCCACCCATTCCGGCGTGAGCAAGGTGTCGCGTTCCAGCGCGGTGGGCAATGAGGCTCGCCACGCGCGGAAGGCGGCCCGCAGAGGAGCGCGACCTTCAGGTCGCTTCAGCGCGCGCAGGCGGAAGGCTTGGATAAATTCCGACGCGGCTTGGTTGGCGGACGTTGAAGCGGCGTGAACGCCGCGCTCCGGGTGCGTTTCATGCATTGCTCTCCACGAGTTTGATTTCCTCCGGCGTTAAATTGTAAAGCTCATAGACCAAGGCGTCAATTTGCTGGTCGGTGGCGGTGACGGCGTTTTGCAGCACGGCTTTTTCCGAATCCGCCGTGGCCGCGCGCAGCTTGGGCATCAACCCCAACAGCTTGTCCACCAGCACCACTAGCTTGTCATGACGCGCTTTGTCGGCGGGCTTTTTGAAACTAACTATTCGGACGGGAACTTGGGAAAGACTAAAAATCGTAACTTGTGGGAATGAGGTTTTGAAATCGGCAAACATGATTCGCCAGAAATAAGCCGTGAGCTTTGAGTTGATTACAGCCAGAAGATATTTTTCCTCTTCTAACGAACCTGATCGCACCGTGAAAATGTTTCCAGTCACCGCGATTGGCTCGGAAATGATGCTCGCGGTTGGTGCAATGCCTATTTGCCTGATCACTATTTTGTGCCGAGCAAGATGCACATCGGCATCCCAGCAACCTCCCGATGTTTTAGGCCGCTCGAACAAAACAAATTCTGAGGACGGATTCGTGGCGTATCGGTGAACGTCTGCGCCAGCGAGGATCGGCTGGTGCATTGCCGTGAGTTTTTTCGTGGCAAAATACTTTTCCCGGTCGCCTGTAATGAGACCCCGGTTGATTTTGGAAACTTTCTCCAAAGGAACGCATTCGCTGTTTAACTTTTGAAGCAGTGGCGCATTTTCTTCGTTTAATAAAATATTCCAAGTCGCACCTGGCAGTGCCAAAAACCTCTTCTGTTTTGTGCGAGAAAAGTCTGAAGGAGCGGCAGCAAATTCAGGGGACAGAGAAGAAGTTGTTAAAACCTCATGTTCGGCGCGAATTTTGGCGTCCCGTTCACTTTTGAAAATCAAAACAGAAGTATGAACATCGGCATCTTCAAACACCCGGCCCTGTGCTACAGAAATGTGCTGGATAGAGCATCTTTCCATCAACCAGCGCCGCAGACTTTCGGCATAGACATTGTTCAAAAGAGTTGTTGGAACAATGTGTCCGTGAAAACCGTCATTCTTTAACAACGATACGCCTCTTTGCATGAACAGATGGAAGAGTTCGATTTTGAACTCTGCTGCGACGTAGTTCGCCTTCAAGTATTCCAACTCTTTTTCATCTGTGTTGTGAGGCTGCAACATCCTATACGGTGGGTTGCCAATCACCGCATCGAAGCCGCCCGCTCGCATTATGCTCTTGAATCCGACATTCCAGTCGAAAGCGTGAACGCGAAGCAGTTCTTCAGATAGTTCCGAGAAATCGGAGGCGATGAGGGAGTTGCCGCACTTGATGTTGTCCTGCAAGGGCGGCAGCAGGGCAATCTCTGCCTCGTCGCTCAGGAGTTCGCGTTGGCGCTGGAGGGTGGTGCGGTTCTCGTGCTCCAGCATCTTGAGGTAGAGCGAGAGCTGGGTCACTTCCACGGCGGCGCTGTCCAAATCCACGCCGTAGATGTTATTGGTCAGGATCAGGCGTTTGAGATGGATGGTGAGATGCAGGTCGCCGGTGGATTCATCCAGCCAGCAAAGTTTGCGGTTGCGCTTTAACCATTCGGAACGGGCGTCTTTGGCGGGCGCTTCCGGCTTCGTCCCGACCGGGGCTTGGGCAATCTTCTCCCAATCTACATCGGTGGTTTTTTTGGTTTTTGCTGGAAGCTGGCTTTTAAGCCAGCGTTCCCAATGCTCGCATACACGCTCAAATGCCCGGATGAGAAAAGAACCCGAACCGCACGCGGGATCAAGCAGGCGAAGGGCGGCGGTGCGTTTCTCGAAATCTTTCAATGTTGTAGCGTCGGCGCTGTGCGCCGATTTGTCGGGCCGCAGGCCCGACGCTACACCCGCAATTTCATCCAGCAATTTGCCGGCGGTCTGCTCAACAATGTAATCCACGATGTAGCGCGGGGTGTAATAGACGCCGCCAGCCTTCCGCACTTCCGGCTTTTCCTCGATGGTGATGCCGCGTCCCTGCGGGCGGACGACCTTGCCGAGAAATCTTTCATAAACGCTGCCGAGAATCTCCACGGCAATTTCGCTGAAGAGATAAGGCGATTCATCCGCGCTTAATTCGCCAATGAAACCGGCCAGCCATTCATCGCTGATGATAAGCGTTTCCGTAAAATGCGGCTTGAAGAGGTTGCCGTTAAAAAAGGGGACGTGCGTGGGCGGGCGGCGGTCGAGCGCGCGAAAATGCCGGACGACATAGCGCCAGAGGGAATCCTTTGGGGCACGGATTCCGCTGGAGCCATAATCGGCAGGCGGCTCTTCACGCATTTCGAGCGGCTGCTGGTGCGCCCGGCGTCCGGTGTCGTCGTTGCCGGTGTTCTTGCGCCAGGTCTCGACGATGCTTTGCAGGGTTGTGCCGGTGTCAATGTCCCGGTCTTCGCAAATGCGGAGAAAAAGGATGCGATCAATGATGCGTTGGACAGCTTCGGTGAGCTTGTTGCCTTCGAGCAGTTCGTCGTGGTCGTTGTTTTTGTAGATGTCGGAAGCAAGGTCGCGGCGCGTCTCGTCGAGAAATTCCAGAAAATCATTATCCAGCGCACGATTGCGGTCGGGCTTGATAAGCCATTGCTGACGGGCCTTGCCCGTGCCGGTGGCTTTCTTGGGCAGCGCATCCAACGCGGCGTCAATGCTGCCGGAGGCAATCTTGTCGCGGGCGAGCAAATCCCAAAGTTCGCGGGCGATGAGCGGGTATTGGCGGAAATGCCAGCTTTTCCATTCGCCAACCTGCGGCTCGTCTATGTGTGGCTTGCCGCCGACGATGTAGATTTTCAGTTCCTCGAAATCGGTGAGCAACGCCATCGGCACGCCTTTGTTCCAAGCGTAGCGTTTGGCTTGGAAGGCATAGCGCGAATGAAGTTCCTCGGCGGGCTTCTTGGCCTCGCAGACAAACCGGTCGCGTTTGTCGGTGCGGAAAAGATAATCGGCGCGCTTGCGTCCGCCGCCAATCTGGGTGGCGCTTTCGATTTCCACTTCGCGCTCCTTCTGGATGAAGCCGGCGCGATTTTCCATGTCCCAGCCGAGTGCGCGGAAAAAAGGGTTCAGGAAATCGTCGCGCAACTGCGCTTCGGCGTAACTGGGTTGTTTGAGTTCTGCGAGACGCTTGCCGAAAGATTCAACGAGACGATTTAATTCTTTTTCAAAAGATTCAAAGGTGACGTCGGTCGGCATGACGCGAAGTTTGCATTAAGCGAGCTTTGGCGACAAGCGCGGGGATTTTGAGTCGCAGAATTGGAAGAAGCTTTTCAGCCGCATCGCTACCGACCACCGGCTGCCGTGGTTCTGGTTCTTCTTCACCGTCGCCGTGTTGCTGCTCTCGGCGATTGACCGCTACCACATCGTCTCCCAATTCAAACAGCGCGAGCGCGTCGTCATCATTGACCCCGCCGGCACCTGCTATTTGAGTCCGTTGCTCCAGTTTTCAGAGGCCAGAGATTTGCACATCCAACCGGCCGAACTCGCCACGATGGCTTGGCGTTACGTTTTCGCCGTGTTCCGTTCCCCGGCCAGCACCGCCGCGCCCAACGCACCGGTGAATTGCGGTTGCGGCGCGACGCAGACGGGACAAGCCAAAACTTCCTCCAACGCGCGGGCCATGCCGGCCTGCAACGCGACGCCGCCGGTGAAATAAACCGGCGGCGAAATAAACCGTCCGGCCAGAGCCGAAACGCGCGTGGCGATGGAGTTTTGCACGCCGGCCACCACGTCCGGCAACGGCTTGCCGGCGGCCAGCAGGCCGATGATTTCCGTCTCGGCGAACACCACGCACATGTTGCTGATGAGCGCGGGCTTTTTGCTTTGGGATGCCACTTCCGCCAGCTTTTCCCAATTCAGGTCCAGCCGCGCCGCGACCATTTCCAGAAATCGTCCGGTGCCCGCCGCGCAGCGGTCGTTCATCGCAAAATCGCGGACGCGCCCGCCGTCTTCGAGGCTGATGACCTTGCTGTCCTGCCCGCCGATTTCAATGATCGTGCGCGCGTCCGGCGCGAGCTGGTGGACACCGCGCGCATGGCAGGTGATTTCGGTGATGGTGGTGTCGGTGAAGCGGATGGCGTTGCGTCCATAGCCGGTGGCCACAATGCCGGATATTTGCGACCGCTTCAGTCCCGCGTCCTTCAAAAGTTTTTTAAAAAGTTCCGCCGCCAGCCGTTCCTGCTCCACGCCCTGGTCGGCCAAACCGGAAGCAAGAACTTGCATCCGCTCGGCGTCGAACAACACCGCCTTGATGGAACGCGAGCCCGCGTCTATGCCGGCGCAAATCATGTGAAAATGCTAAAGGCTAAATGCTGAAGGCTAAAGTCCATTCTGTGTTTTAGATTTTGGCCTTTAGCCTTGTCTTCGGGCCCGCGCGATTTCAATGAGTGCCTGCAACCGCGAGCCGAGGGTTGGCAGCATGGCATCACAAACCGGCGGAATTTCAAGTTCGATTGCGGGAATTCCGATTTTTTGCCGCACAATTTCGAGGATGATTTCGCCTTCGCGGGCGCAGTGGCTCGCGCCGGGGATGCGCGAGACGACCACGGCCTCGGCGTGGCCGGCCTGACATTCGCGGACGATGCGCGCGGCGCGGCTGGCCGTTGGGCCAACCATCGGGTCGGCCAGCGCGGTGCGGGCCAGCGCCTCCAGCGGCGGCAGATTTTCGGGAATCAAATCCAGCGCGTGGGTGAACATGTAATCCGAACCGCAAATGCGCCCGCCGAGTTCCTCCAGCAAATTCATCGCGCGTAAATCCGCGACCGGATTCACCCAGAAAATCCGCACGGCGTCGGCGTTGATGACAGACTGATTTTGCCTGACGCGCAATTGAACCTCGGCCAGCAAGTCTTCCAACACGGCGATGGTTTCCTCGCGGTCGGAGCAAAAATGAATCGCGAGCATTTCCGCGACGAGCATTTCCAAGGCGGGCAGGGGAGCGGCGGCCGCGGAATATACGGCCCGGCGCAAAGAGTCCAGCAGCCGGCGAGCTTGATTCGCCACACGAATGCCAGCGGCCAGACCGGCGTCGTCCAAAGTTTTCCCGGCCAGATCGCCCAGCGCCGTGCCCACGCGCTGCAATTCAGTCCGCACGCAATCCACCTGGCATTTCGGCGCGGTGAGATTGCCCGGCAGCGCGCAGGCGGTTTCACCGGCCGCCGGCTGGCGGCGGCGCGGCATTTCCCACCAGAGAATGGAATGGCCGAGATGTTCCAGCCGCTGCGCGATGGCCGAAAAATCGTCGCAGACCGCGCCGGTGCTGCACACCAGCAAATCCGGTTTTGGAAAATGTTCGCCATTCTCGAAGGCCGGCAGCATTGCGCGCACCGGACAGAACGAGACGTCAAGGCCCATCGTTTCCTCCTGTTGCAGCAGATGGTCGCCGCATTCCATGAGGCACGGCGTCCACCACGCGCCGTCCGGATAAAACGCCCGCACGCCCGGCAGCGCATACGCCATGACCGGCACCGTGCCGAGGTCCTTCATCGTCCCGACTATTTTGTCGCCGTTGGCGCGGGCCTGATACAGCCGTTCGTTTTCCGTCAGCAGAAAATTCCAGAGCCGAAGCGCGGCGGGCGAGTTGTCGAACTGCAATTTCTCCAGCCGGAAATTATTTTCGCGGACGACATGGCGCCGCAGCGGCCCGCCGTAGCCGGGTTCGCGCAAGCCATTTTGGCGGAGTTGCTCGTAGCGGTCGTCCCACTCGTCCAGGTTCAGCTTGCATGGCGCGAGGTTCATTTCAGAATTTCCACGAAAGCCTGGAGGCGGTTCAGTTCGCGCGGTGCGACGCCCGGTTCTCCGCCGGCTTCGAGCAGCAACACCGGGAGGCCGAAAGTTTCCCGCAGGGTCTGCGCCTCGGCGCGCCAAAGATCGCAGCCGGTGAAATGCCAGAGCACGATGCCGCGCACGTGGCGGGATGCCAGCCGCGGCTTCAGCCACGAATAGAGCCGCGTGTTTGGCCGCTGGAACACATCAACGATGTGGTCGCAGCAGCCGCGGACAAGAATGTCAAAGGGATTGCGCGTGGCGGCATCCAATTCAAATGGCGGACATAAGCTGCGTTCGCCGGTTTCCGTCGCATTCAGAACGGCGCGTCCGCCGAGGGCTTCGATTTCGTCGAGCAATTTCCAATGCGGCGCGAGAAACGGCCCGCCGACGAGAGCGATCGGGATATGGTTTCCCGGCGTGGCCGGCGGTGGCGGCAAAAAAACGCCGTCCCAATGAAATCGAGCCACGGCTTCGGCAAACCCGCGCGGAGTACTGGCTGAAGCTGACTCGATCAACTGCTTTCGGGCGCGGTTGGATTGCACCATTTCCTGCCGCAACATTTCCGGCGATGGCTCGCGTCCGCCAATGGCCAAAAGAAATTGGCCCAGCCGTTCCAGTTCGGAGCGGAAAATTTCTTTGGCCGCCGTTGTCTGCCACGTTGCCGGCAGGTTGAACAAAAATGAGTGGCGCTGTCCGCGAAGCATTGCCGCATCAAAGCCGCGCCGCAACTGGTCGCAAGCTGTCGAAAAAATCACGGCGGAATTAGTTTGCGCCCCGGCAAACCGTACGGTGGCCTCCGCGAACGCGCAAACACCGGCAGACAGCGGCCACGCGCCGGGCTGATAATTGTCCGCCGACCAGATGCCGCGCGGCTGCAATCCGTGTGCCCGGATCCATTCGGCGGGAATCCACGGGCTGGAGAGGAACACGTCCATTTTTCGCGCCGGTTTTATCGGGTTTTTTCCGCGACGATGAGGCCCTGGATAATTTTCCCCGCCTGGGCGAGCGATTGAACAAAGCGCATTTCTTCGGTGAGGACCTGCGCGAGTGCGGTGTCGAAGCTGATGATTTTGAGCGCGTCGTAGGTCAGTTGTTTTTCGATCATGTCGAGGTAAAGCGGCATGCAGGCGGCGAAGCGTTCGGTGTCATGCGCGATCTGCACGGAGCAAACGCCAGCTTCGAGCAGCGGCCGGTATTCGTTAAGTGTGAGGAGGTTCGGAAATTTCATGAAGGCAAGAAAGCGCGCGGCCTCGGCATCGGTCAATCCTGCCGGGCCTTCCATCCAGTCGGTGAAAGCAATTTTGCCCCGCGGCTTAATCAGCCGGGCCGCTTCGGCGATCAACTTCGTTTTGTCCTCGACGTAGCACCACGCGTCTTCGCCCCAGACGAAATCGAACTGGCCGGACGGCAGGCCGGTCGCGCAGGCATTGCCTTCGACGAATGAGATTTTCTCCGCGAGACCTTCGTCGGCGCAGCGGCGGCGGCCCAGTTGCAGCACGGCGGGCGTGGCGTCCACGCCGGTCATGTGAGCGACGTTGAGGAAGCGCGCCAGAAACCTCATGCCCGCGCCGGTGCAGCAGCAGAGGTCAACGCCCCGCCAGCCGGCGGCGATGCCCGCGCGCTGCGCGAGGTCCATCGAGGATTGAAAACCGCCGAGGTGAATCTGCTCGCCCATGAGCAGTTCCCAGAGGCGGCCTTCCGGCCCGGAATAAACGGCTTGGACATCCGACAGGTGAATTTGCGATGCTGATTTCATAGTGATTGTCTGGCGCGAATCGTTTCAAACAAAGCTTCGACCCGCGCCGAAATTCTCGCCGAGTCCGACGGCGAATAGTCAGTTGTGATTTTTAGATAGGGAAGATGGAGTTCTTCCTCCGCCAGTTTGCGAACCTGGAGTGATTCGATGTCGTAGGTGAGGCACGCCTGCCAGACGAGTTCGATGACGCAGTGCGGGCGGAATTTCGCCGCGAGCGAGCGAAGCGTTTCGAATCGCCGCGTGTTCAGCGTCATGACCGAGCAGGGGAGGTGGTAATATTTCCGGGCGATGGCGCGCAGGGGATCCGGCTCGTCCAAATCCACATCGTC
>Ga0182027_10003389_pt1 | contig 25339 bp, 20 predicted proteins | sample 712E1DmetaG_FD_121300 | JGI IMG/M metagenome (GOLD analysis project Ga0182027, IMG submission 121300) | Permafrost microbial communities from Stordalen Mire, Sweden - 712E1D metaG (Illumina Assembly) | ecosystem: Environmental > Terrestrial > Soil > Wetlands > Permafrost | place: Sweden...
GACCGATCTGTGGCTGGACAAGCACGGCAACTACCGACTGGTAGAAAACAACGACCAGGATGGCGGACGCGAAATCGTTCGCGTGGGCGGCGAGGTCGCCGTGGCCTTGCGCTACGGCAAGATGATCCGTCGTTCCGCACAGGATTCCGAGACTGCACGTTTTCTGGCCGAAGCCGTGGGCGCGCCATGGGCCATCTGGGAAATCGTGCGCCGCCAGGTCGAGGTCGAAAGCGCGGTCCAAGGTAGCTATCGCTGGAAGCTCGGCGGGCGTCACGTCGACTTGCCCGCCGAATTTCCCGCCCCGGCGGGGCTGCGCAAGTGGCGCGACAGCGTGGATGTGAAGGCGCTGGAGGGCCAGGCGATGGTGGACGGAGCCAACCGGGCGTTGCGGACATTCTCCTGCAAGACCAGCTTCGTGGCCGCGCGCGACGACGTCCCTATCGACGGCGAAATGGTCGTGTCGGCCGCCCTCGACGAGATTGGAACGTCGGCGGACATCGTCATGCCTGCGAACGACACCTTGCACCCGCGGCAGCGCACCGTGCTGGAAGAAAGAGCTCTGCTCGGCGGCCTTGGCGCCTCGCTGTCGTCGACCCTGAAAAAGACGGGACGATGACCAGGAACGGCCGCAAGGACGTCACCGAGGTAGCGGCCGAGCCGGTGCTCGCTCTCGACCCGCAAAGACTCGCGCACCTGACAGTGCACCGAGGCCTCATCGTGCGACGGGCTCTGCTGGTGTCCGCCATCCGTGGATTTTTTCCCGTTCCGCTGATGGACGACGTGCTGGCCCGTCGGGTACGCGCCGGGCTCTACCAAAAGCTTGCCAGCGGACGCCAGGTCGATCTGCCGCCCGCCTCGGCCACCCTACTGGCTGCGGCGAAGGGTGGCGACGTGGCCGCGCGGGCGTCCTTTGTGGCCGCCGCGGCCATGGTCGCGAAATTCGCGGGGCGCAAGTTTCTCGCGCTCTTGGCCGCGGGACGCAGCGCCGGTGAAATGGGACGTACTTTTCACAGCGCGACGCTGTTCGACCACTACTGCGCCAAGATACACGTGGGTGGGCCGATCACCGTCGCGGAGGCCGCCCGTTTGCACGGCTGCCTCGAAGCTGTGGCATCGGGTCCGCTCTCGGGCCTCGCGGTCGATGCCTTTCGCGAAGGCGGCCGCGTGCTCGGGGGCTCGCTCCTCGAAGCCCCGCGCTGGGTCTCGCAACGCATCGCCAGGCTGGGCGAACGCTTCGTTCACAGCGGTGGCAATCCTGACGTGCTCGACGCTTTCCCCGAGGAGGAGCGCGGCGAATATGCGTGGCTCGACCGCGCGGCGCAGGCGGTCGAGGCAGCCATGGCCCGAGCCGGCAACGAGCAGTGGGTTCAAATCGTCCAAGCTTTCGAAGAGCGGTGGCGGTGCGATCGCTAATTGAGGTGTGCCGCGCGCTTTGCTACCATCATGGGTACGTGACGAAGAAGAAAGCCTCCAGAGGAACCAGCAAAGCTCGGCCGACCGCGAAAACTGCGGCCCGATCCAAGAAAAAGCCAGCGCGCCGAGAGGCTCCGAAGGCCAAGGCGCGTGCAAAGACGACGCGCGCAAAGACGGCCGGCTCGCGCGCGAGAGGGACCGAGCCGCGCATGAAGATAGGCCGACGGCGACCGGAGCCGGCGCCCGTGCTGTCGGCGCCACGAGAGGCCGATGTGCGCGGCCGGCGCGAGTCCTTGGCGACGGCCAAGGCCGCCATCGCGGCTGCGCTTGAAAAGAAAGCTGTCGAACCCGTCTTGATCGACGTGTGTGGCCGGGCCAGCTACGCCGACTTCATCGGCGTGGTCAGCGGCCGTAGCGATCGCCAGGTGGACGCAATCGCCGATGGCATTTGCGAAGCGATGGCGGAACGCGGTCGCAGACCGCTCGGACGCGAAGGCGCGCGCAACGGGCGCTGGGTGTTGATTGATTTCGGCGACGTCGTCGTCCACGTCTTCTACCATCCGCTGCGCGAGGTGTTCGACCTCGAGAGCCTGTGGATCGACGCACCTCGCGTGAAACTTCAGATTCCGGCCGAGGCCCGAGCCGACGCGCGGATCGATGGAGAGCCGGGCCGCGACAGTTTGTCGTGAAAATCCTGATTCGCGCCGTCGGCAAGATGCGGGACCGGCGGCTTGAGTCGGTGTGCGAGGAATACATCGAGCGCACCCGGCGCCACGTGCCGGTCGAGGTGATTGAGGTCGAGGACGACGCTTCCTTGCTGCGCGGCCTACCCGCCGGCACTGAAATCATTGCGCTCGAACCCGGCGGCGACGCCTGGAGCAGCGCCGAATTCACCAAGTTCATCGAAAAGCGCATGGTGCAGGGAACGCGCGCGCTGGCCTTTCTCATTGGCGGCGCGGACGGACTGGCGGCGTCCACCGTCCAGCAAGCCAAGCGCCGGCTGTCGCTATCGCCGTTGACCTTGCCGCATCGTCTAGCGCGCGTGCTTCTGTGCGAGCAAATCTATCGCGCGCTCTCGGTCATTCGCGGCGAGCCCTACAATCGCTAGCTTCGTGGTCGACGGTTGCGGCGGCCCCAGAGCCGTTACTCTTCCGCCTTGGTGACCGCGCACACCTCTTCCAGCGAAGTCATTCCGGCCTTGACCTTGTCCAGCCCCGTTTCAAACATACTTCTGAATCCGGAGCTCAGGGCTTCTCGCTTCATTTCGTCGAGACCTCCTTTCCGGCTGATCAGGTCGCGTATGGCGGGCGTCACCTTCAGGATCTCATAGACCGTAGTCCTGCCGCGGTATCCGGTCTTGCCGCATTGATCGCACCCGCCAGCTTTGTACATGACACCTTTGCTGGGATCGACGTGCAATTTTTCGTACAAGCCATGGGATGGGTGCATCGCGGTTTTGCAGTAGCCACACAGAACACGTACCAGACGCTGGGCAATGATAGTGTCGAGAGTCGACGAAATGAGGAACGGTTCGATCCCCATGTCGATCAGGCGAAACACGCTCGAAAGCGCGTCGTTGGTGTGAAGGGTGCTGAACACCAAATGGCCGGTGAGGGCCGCTCGGACAACCAATTCCGCTGTTTCCTGATCGCGCATCTCGCCGACCAGCACAATGTCCGGATCTTGCCGGAGAATAGAACGCAACCCGGAGGCGAAAGTCAGGCCTGCCTTGAGGTTCACCTGGGCCTGCCTGACCAGCGGGACCTGATATTCGACTGGGTCTTCTATCGTGAAGATGTTTCGGCTGACGGTGTTGATATAGGTCAGACACGAATAGAGGGTTGTGGTCTTTCCCGATCCCGTGGGGCCGGTCACCAGGATCATTCCATAGGGCAACTTGAGGGTCTTGTGGATTGTCTGTACGTCACGGGCAACGAAGCCGAGGTTTTCCAATCCCAATTTCAGCTGCGACTTGTCCAAAATACGTGCCACGACATTTTCGCCATTGATAAGCGGAAACGAAGATATTCGGAGATCAAGCTTTCGATCGCCATAGTGGAACTCGCCGCCGCCATCCTGCGGGAGCCGGCTTTCCGCGATATTCATCTGTCCGATGATCTTGAACCGCGACACCATGGGATTGAGGAGGTCTTTGGGGAGATACATCCCGTGCTGTAGTGCCCCGTCAATCCGGTATCGAATCCGCGTCCCTTTGGTGTCGGGACCGATGTGAATATCGGTCGAATTGCGCTTGATTCCCGTTGCGATGATCTTGTCCACCAGTCGGACCAGCGGCGACTGAGCCGAATCAACCTGCTTTCGATCGACGCCGCCATCGCCACGGCATGCGATGCTGCTCTGTTTGACGAGAGACTCGAGCTCCTCGGGAATGTCTACGGTTTCCGGCGTGGCAGGGGTGGCCCTGCTTTCATCCTGAGACAGCGACAGGACACGCGCCAAATCTTGCTGGGTGATGATTCCGTGAGTAAAGAGGATGGCGCCCAGGAGCTCGCCTGTTTCTTCCTGCTCCGCAAGCGCAGCCTGCAGCTGCTCCTGGGTGATGCGCCCTTCGTCGAGCAGGATTTCACCGATGCGCCTTCGTGCAATCACGGTTCTTTAATGTCCTCGTCGCGACGTTGGATGGGGGTTGCTTTTCGGGAACACGGCATACGCTGGCATCGGCAGGAACGAAGAAGTTGATAAGGCTGCTAAGATGCAACCCGCATGAGCATCGGAAAGCGGCTGTTCAACCTGGCGCGCTCGGAGCTGAATTCGCTCCTCGACCGAGCCGTCGAGATGGAACGGGAGCACGGCGCGCGGCCCGATCCCGACGAGGATCTCTATCGCCGATTCAGCCTGAACCAGCTCACGGATCGCGAGCTGGAAGCAGAGATAGAACGTCGGCAGCGCGCGCGCCAGGCTGCCAAGCGAGGTACGCCGGCCGGTGCACCGAGCGCGGGAACGGATCCGCCGGGCAAGCCGCGATCGTCCAGCGGGCCGCGCGTTCGCCGGACGGCCTCGGACGACGACGTCCGCCGCGCCTATGCGGCGCTGGAGGTGCCGTTCGGCGCTGACTTCGAAATCGTGCGCAAATCCTACCGAACGCTCATGCGCAAGTACCACCCCGACCGCCACGCGGGCTCGCCCGACAAGCTCAACGCTGCCACCCAAGTGGCGCAGCAACTCACGCAGGCCTACAAGCTCGTCGAGCAGCGCTCGCGCAAGTGAGGTGCTTGCGCGAGCGAGAAGGAAGCTACTTGGCCTTGCCCTGGTTGGCGACGGCGTTCATGGCCGCGGCGATGGCGGCTTGGTCGCCGAGGTAGTAGTGCTTGATGGGCTTGAGGTTTTCGTCGAGTTCGTAGACGAGCGGGATGCCGGTCGGGATGTTGAGCTCAACGATTTCGCTTTCGGGGATGTTGTCGAGGTACATGACCAGGGCGCGCAGACTGTTGCCGTGGGCCGCGATGATCACGCGCTTGCCGGTCTTGATGACGGGCGCGATGGTCTCGTGCCACATGGGCAAAAAGCGCGCGACGGTGTCCTTGAGGCACTCGGTGAGCGGCAGCTCGGCCGGCGTGAGATTGGCGTAGCGACGGTCGTGGCCGGGAAAGCGCGGGTCCGTTTTTTCGAGCGGCGGCGGCGGAATGTCGTAGCTGCGGCGCCAAATCTTCACCTGCGACTCGCCGTACTTCGCCGCGGTCTCGGATTTGTTGAGGCCCTGCAGCCCGCCGTAGTGGCGCTCGTTGAGGCGCCAGTCGCGCACGACCGGGATCCATTGCAATTCCATTTCGTCGAGCCCCATCCACAGCGTGCGGATGGCGCGCTTGAGCACCGAGGTGAACGCGAGGTCGAAGGTGTATCCCTCGCTCTTCAGCAGCTGTCCCGCCGCCTTGGCTTCTTTCAGGCCTTTTTCCGACAGGTCGACGTCGGTCCAACCCGTGAAGCGGTTCTCGCGGTTCCATTCGCTTTCGCCGTGCCGAAGCAGCACCACTTTGTACATGTCGATTCTCCTATGACTCTGACTTCTTGAGCGTTGCGGGGCGTACTTCTAGCATGCCCTTGTGCACGGAGGTGCCTGCCAGCATGCGAACGCAGTCCGGCCACTCTTCGATTTGCAGAAACTGTCCGCCCGCCGCGTGGTAGCGCCACAACGTGCAGGTGCCGGACCTGCGGTTTGGAACCGTGCCAGCGACGTCGACCTCGGCGGCGCCAGAAACGCGCAGAAGGTAGCTCTCGCCGCGGTGATAGATCGTCGCCGGAGGCGGCGTGGTGATGTCGAGGTTGTCGATCTCGGACATGATCAGCACGCGATCCGCCATATCGCTCGTTGGGGGCTCGAGGAAGCGCGCCTGGCCCGGCCCGGTCACATGCACAAGGCGCAACACGCAATCGGCGAGGGCGTAGTCGACGATGCCTTCGACCGTGTGGTCGATTCCTTGGTAGCCGATGATGTCGTGCAGGTGCAGGTTCACGTCGACAGCAGTATGGCGCCACCCACGCGACCTTGACAACCGCGACTCTTCCGAATTTCCATCAGTCCTTCGCGTGGACCAAGGCGGTCGCCAAGGGCAGTCGGTGGAATTAGGTGAGATACGTCGCCCGTGAGCCCCAAACCGCGTCGAGTGACGCCCTCTGTTGGTTAGCAACAAATATCGCCCTCGTTGCCGAGACCTTCTGCTGGTGCTTCCACGCAACTAGCAGCAAGCCGTCACACCCACGCGCCCGTCGGTGCAGGCGCGTATGCGCGCCATTGCCCCGAAACGACTTTGCCATCTCGTCCGATATCACGGCATGCTCGGTCCTGCGGCCAAGGATCGCGCCAAGGTGGTGCCGATACCGCCCGCGGCAGATGCGGCGAGCGCCGACAAGGCGGGCGCGGGCGAATCCCGCGACATCGATCTCAGCAAGCTATCCAGAGTCAGTCGACTACCTTGGGCCGTCCCTTTGAAGCGCGTGTTCATGACAGACGCGCTGACATGCCCGAAGTGCCACGGCCGCATGAAGCTCCTTTCGAGCGAGGGAAAATGGCGCCTAAAATGACTATCCACAGAACATCGGCAAAGACGCCCTGGTCCTCACCGCCAAGGATGGCAAGGAGCTGCTGCGCGAGTCGGTGGACGACGCCTACCTGCAGTGCCTGGGTTTCAGCGAAGCCGCTCGCTAACCAGCCCGAAGGGCCGATATGTCGCGTTTGTCGGTGGCCGGTAGAGCATTGACGGTCTGTTCATCCTCGGCACGCAGACGACCGGATCCGCCGCCTCGGCAAGCCCCCCGCGCCGCCACCCAACCCGGACTGGTCAACCCTTCGGCTTGGGCACATGTTGGTCCGACGCCTACGTCACGCGGCGTGTGCGTGCGTGGCGTTTGTGTGGGGCGGGGCGGCGAGCGGCCTCACTCTCACGCCCCGGCAGGGCACGCCGGGAGGCGTGGCAGGGATCCCGAGGGATTACCTCGGGACCCTATGCCGACTGCATAGCGAACGGCCCGGCCCTCTGCGCTGGTCGCTTGGCCGGTCGGCTCGAAATAGACAGCGGTCTCGATCGCTCGCGCGCTCAACGGCGCCGCTCAGGCTCGAGACCCTACCGCGCTCTCAGTCAAAGAAAACGCCGACGCCGGCCCGAAGAGCGGCTTCTTGCAGGAGCTGCAAGCCGACGGCATTCAGCTTTGGAACAGTCGCATCAGTAGCGAACATCCCCACCCGCTCGTTGGGCACGCTATAGTTATTCACCATGGGATTGAAGGGGTAGTATTCAAAGAGCTGCTTTTGCGCCGAAACTCCGGTTGACTGGGCGTGAATCACGGCGTTGGCCCCCGGATTTCCCCAAGCGTATGGGGACGATGCGGTAGTTGTGGTCTGCGCTTGCTGCAGGCCGATATCACTAGCGATGCTCCCGGCCAACAGGTTGGTTTTGGTGTTGTTCGCGGAGCCTTGATTGGCGGTGGTGGTCATCATCATGTTGGCGAATAGGCCGGGCTGCAGGACCAAAACGCCAGCGCTGACGTCGCGGAACTTCGTGGTGACGTTGCCCGGCGACACCGAGCCCGATAGGACGACGAGCCTCATGCCGTTGGCGCTGGCGGCGTTCGAAACCGCATCGCGCACGACCGTGACCGAGAAGCCCAATGCTTGGAGCTGCGCTTTGATGATGGTGTCGCCGGCCGAGAGGCTGGTATTTCCAACGACCAGGAGCACGGCCAAATGTTGCACCGATCCGATGTCACAGGGCGAATTCCCGAAATATTCATTGTTCGGCTCCAAGCCACGCTGATCGAAATCGCCACAACTGCCGCCCGTGATAGCGTTCAAGAGATCACTGCCGGCGGCCGGCACGTAAACGCGACCGACTCCGCCCGCCATGCGCGGCAAATTGGTGAAGCCCGACTCGGCAACGGTGATCGGCTGGAGCTGTGGGTCGAGGGTCGTCCGATCTCCGACATTGGCAAATGTGCAGCCTCGCCCGGTCACACTTTCGTTGAATCCGTCCGAGGTGATGGCACCAACGCAATCCACCCCGGGCTGGGTATTGAAGATGACCGAGCCCCCGATATTAGTCGTTCCACTGGCGTTATAAAGGGCGTTGCTCGGAATGGTATTGGGCTGAGAAGCGATGTTGTACGCCATCGTGGTGTTTTCGATGCTCAACGTCCCAGTGTTCAGGATGGCCGCACCTCCCACAGCGACCTTGTTGGCGGCGATGGTCGAGCTCTCCACCATCATCGTCCCGTCGTTGACGATCGTGCTGTGCTCGGACGTCCCCTTCAAGACCGTCGACGCGATCAAATACGCGGTCCCAGTGTTTTGCAAGGCTCCGGCTGTGAATCCTTGACACAACTCAAGCTGTGAGTCGGTTACTGTCACGGTGCCGGCGTTGTTCACGCAGCCACCGCCGACGAGGTCATTGCCGGAGTTGATGATCTTGGCCGATTTGAGTGAGCCCTGGCTTGACGCCGACACGTTGAACGCATTGTTGTAGAAATTCATCAAGGTGACGTTGGACACCACAACAAATTGAAACACTGGAGACACGGGCGCGGTGATGTTGAGTCCACCGATGGCCGGGGTCAGCTGACCGCTGATGAAGCTCGTGGCGTAGCCGAGGCCATTGATCGCGACGCCTGCGCTCAGGTTCGGCAACGTTGAGGTCAGCGCAATGGTGCCAGCAGGCAGCTGGATCGTATCCGCACTGTTACCGCTATTCACGCAACCGTGGTACGAGGTGCTTCCAGTCTGCGATATGATTGCCTCGCGCAAGCTGCACTGGCTGTCGGCAACGTCGTTGTCCGTTAGAGTCGTGACCTGTATCGTTCCGCTGGCGTGCGCCGGGCGAGTTATCGACAGACCGGCGAGCACGAAGGCGAGTCCGGCGGCCAACCAATAGTTTCGGGGCCAAGCGTGAGATCGAGCAATAGTTGATGTTGAGAGAGTTCGCATTGGGTCTCCTGAAATGGAAAGGGAGGCAGAGAGAACGGACAATCCCCTCCCCCAGCCTAGATAGCAACAGTTCCCAAACCTTCAATTGCGGGCATTGCGACAAGTCCTCGGGCGTGTAGCGCAAGGCACCTTTGGTGAAGGTTTCTACGATGACGGCAATGGGCCCAAGGTTTCAGGGAAAGTTCTGGGTGTAGGGAATAATTTCGCCGTGCGATCCAGCCGGAAATATCCTCTGGAGTGAGCGACATCGGCAAGCCCACGGGACCTCACTCCATCCAGTCCTCGACCTTCAATCCGGGCACGCGTGCAAACTCGCCAATGTTGCTGGTGACCACAATCAGCCGGTTCGCCAGCGCAATTGCGGCGATCATCAGGTCGCGATCACCGATAGGACGGCCCTTCGCGGTCAGATGGGCGCGGATGCCGGCATAGCAGTCAGCGGCGGCCGCGTCGAAGTCGAGCGCACGGAAGGGGGCAAGGAACGCGTCCTGGTCCGTGCGCGTCCGCCGAGGCTGGTGGCTCTTGGCGGCACCGAACCACATCTCGGCAAGGGTGATGGCAGCAACCGCAATGGCCGAGGGGCCGATCTCACGGGCGCGGGCCGTCAGAGGTTCATGCAACTTCATCAGGTGGATGCAGGCGTTCGTGTCGAACAGGTAGCTCACGGCGAATCCAGATCGACGTCCTGCAGTTGGACCTTCATGGGCTCGATCTTGGCGGCATGGTGCATCTCACGCAGGCGCTCCCAGTAGCCGCGCGGCCACGCCTTGCTCTGTAGTGGTTCCAGGACAACCGCATCACCCTCGCGGCGGATGCGTACTTCGTCGCCGGGAAACCGGTACTCCTTCGGCAGGCGGACCGCCTGCGATCGTCCGTTGCGAAAGAGCTTTGCCGTAGCTGTCGCTGCCATGGTTTCCCCTTATGGTACATATCAGTCTATACCAAGCCCCGTCGACTGCGCCAGCCCAGAAGCGATACGCAAGATTCTGGACCACCTTGGAATCGCCGGCGAAGCCCGACGCCGTCTACCACGCCGAGCTAGGCAGCCACGTTGACGTCACGGATGGATGTGCTTGCGAAAGCCGAGGACTTTCTACTCGAGGCACAAAAGGACGCCAAGAAACTCGCCGCTGCCGGTTTGCGGCCGAAGGCGGAGTCCCTGCTGGCCCTGCTGGCGGAAAATCCCCTTCAGAGTCCACCGCCCTTTGAAAAGCTCGTCGGCGATTTGGATGGAGCCTATTACCGTCGTATCAGCATTCAGCACCGCATTGTCTATCAAGTGCTCAAGCGCGAACGAGTTGTAAAGGTTCTGCGGCTTTGGACACGCTACGAATAGCGGGACGCCTCCATCTCTGGCGCGAGCGCCTATCACTGGACGTTCAGGTAAGTCGCTGGTCGGGGGTTCGAGGAACCGCGTGTGGCCGTCGTGCAGGTGCAGGTTCACGTCGACCTTGACAACCCTGCCGCTGGCCGCTAGGCAAGGCAGCGCGTGAAGATGGAACTTGTGCGAATTCTCGACCGCGACGGCAAGGTTTGCCGGCCCGAGATCGAGCCCGTCATTCCCCACAGCGAATTGCGCCGCATGTACGTAGCCATGCTGGAGAGCAGCCTGCTCGACGAGCGCCTGTTGCGTTTCCAGCGCCAAGGCCGCATCGGCTTCTACCTCACGGCGTGGGGCGAGGAAGCCACGCTGATCGGGCCGGTGTGGGCGTTGCGCCCCGGAGATTGGATCTTCTCATGCTACCGCGAGCAGGCGGCCGCGCTGTTTCGCGGCTACCCGATGCGCACGATGATGTGCCAGCTCTACGGCAACGCCGAGGATCCGGCAAAGGGCCGTCAGCTTCCCGCGCACCACACCGCCCGCGACGTCAATTTTATGACGGTCAGCTCGGTGGTGGGAACCCAGATCCCCCACGCGGTGGGCATGGCCATGGCGGCCAAGATCTCCGGCCGCGACGACGTCGGATTCGTCTACTTCGGCGACGGCGCGACCTCGACGGGCGATTTCCATGTGTCGTGCAACATGGCCCAAGTGCATAAGGCGCCCTGTCTATTCTTCCTGCGCAACAACGGCTGGGCGATTTCCACCCCGCGCGCGATTCAGACGGCGTCGGCCACGCTGGCGCAAAAGGCCGTTGCCTACGGCATGAAATCCGTTCTCGTCGACGGCAACGACGTGTTGGCGCTGATCCACGTCACGGCCGAGGCAGCCGCGCGCGCGCGCCAGGGCGAGGGACCGACGCTCATCGAAGCCCTGACCTACCGGCGCGGGGCGCACACCTCGTCCGACGATCCCTCGGTGTACCGCGACCCTGCCGAGCCCAAGGAATGGGAAGCGAGCGATCCCATCAAGCGCTTTCGCGCCTACTGCGAAAGCAAGGGGATTTGGAACGCCGAAGACGAGGCCAGCGTCCGTCATGAATTTGACGGTCGCTTTGCCGCTCTCGTCAGTGAAACCGAGGCGGTGGCCGCGCGTCCTTCGGTGGCGTCGCTCTTCGACGACGTCTACGCCGGGCGCCCATGGCACATTGAAGAGCAAGCGCGCGTTCTCGAAAGCAAGATCAAGCGCCACGGCGAGCGCTCGGGACGAAGCTAGCAGCCCGTGGTGAAAGTCGGACCGAGCCGTTCGGAGCGGATTTGGGCCGGATGCAAGGAGCAGCGAAGCGCCGAATACTGGGGGTATTCAAGCGAGCGGCAACGCAGCAGACGGCCCAGAATCTGCCCGAACGGCGACGCGGAGACTTTCACCACGGGCTGCTAGGGTCGGGACAGGGCCGATCGCGGGTTGTGCGGATGATTCGTTTTTTCATCGTCCGCCCATGGCGAGGTTACGGGCGGGTCAGCGCCAGCAGAATGGCCCCGCGCGTGCTCACGTCGAAGGGATCGCCGCCGAACCGGCGCAGAATCCGGTAGTGGTCTTGGATGTAGATGAGCATTTTGTGGCCCGGTTGTCCGGAAGCGCCGAACCTGGTGATCCCATGCTCGCGCATATCCCGGCTCAGCAACACGATGTGCTCTGGCGGATCGGCCGCCAGCCGGTTTACGAGCCGAGTCTCCGCCCCGTTTGCTAGGGTGAGATCAATAAAGATCCATTCGTTCAAGGGGCTCTTGCGCCGAGCTAGGTAATTGACCATGAGGCCCTCGGGAAGGACCAGCACGCGACTTTGACGGGGAAGGCGACGCAACTCCTCGACGACATTCTGGACCATCAGGCCTTCCGCATCTTGCTTGGGTGAAAAGGCTAGGAACTGATCCCTTCCTTCCCCCACCGGCAAGGTGCGAAGCGAATAGATCTCTCGAGCACTGAGATGGAGGTCGAGACAGGCGCCACAGAGGACCAGTCCGGTGCAGCCCAGGGTCACGGCCGCTGCCATCCGGCTCTTGCCGGCTGCCCGACGGAGCAATCCGGCCAGCTCGGCAACCACAACCATGCACGCCAGTGCGGCCTGGTAGAACCCGAAATGGTACAGGCGCGGATTGAGGAACATGCGTACCAGCAATGCAAACGCAACCAAGGCGAGAAGCAATCCCATTTCGTCCCGGCCAGACCACGAGCATCGATTCGGAACGATCGCGCTCGCGATCCTCGCGGCAATCACGAGCAGCAGCGTCAGTGGCACGCACCACGCCGATTGCATCCAATTCACTCGCAGGAGAGCCAGCGCGCAGGGCATGGCGATCAGTAGGGCTCCTGCCACGGTTCCCCGAGCCATGAGGCGGACGCCGGTCCACAGCAGTCCAACACCGACCCATAGCGCCGCGCTGGTGGCAAGTAGCGCCAGAAGATGGTGTTTCGGTGCATCGGTGCCTGAGAAGCCCTTCCAAACTTGCGCGTGGACGCCCTCGACGAGAACCGTCCACCAAGCCTGATTGGCCCAGCGAAAAGCCACAGCGAACGGAGCCTGTCGCCAAAACCAACCAACGAAGATCGCCATTGGGGTCAGTGCGCCGAGGCTCCACGCCAAAAGGTCCCGCCATTGCCACGGGAGCTTCCGCAGCCTGCGCATACCCACGGCGGTCATCACCACGAGCCCGCTGGCCAAAATAAACTCTGGCTTGAGAATAAGGGTGAGCCCGCACACAAACCCGAGATACAAGGCTTGGGTCGTACGGGCCTGCCGGACCCAGCGTGCGGCAACGAAGACCAGCACCAAGGTGACGAGCACGCCGTGGGTGCTCTCGTGGGCGTAGGGAAGGGCGTAGGTGTAGTTTCCGACGGGGATCAGCTGATTGAAGGAGAAAATCCAGACCAAGACGGCACACGCCGTAACCGCGCCCAGCGCACCGTAGACGACACGGAACAGGCGGTACGTCAGGATCAAAATAGTGGCGTACACCGCCAGATTGAACCAAACGAGGGTCATCATCCCAGGCCCGAATAGTCGGAATAGACTGGCGTTCACGTACGATGACAATGGGCCGTAAAGGCAGCCAACATCACGGTAGAGCAAGGCGCCCTCACTCAGGCGCCAGGCGGTATACAACTGGTGTCCAGCGTCGATCACCGGATCGGGCCAGCGTCGCCAAGACATCGACAGGTTGAAGAGCGCACTCCCGACCAAACCCGCGATGGCGACGCATTCCCAGAATTTGCTGGACCCTCGATCCTTGGGTGCCGCCAAGCCGAGAGGCTTTTGTGTCGGCATCCCCTGGCGTGCAGTCTCGGTTGGCGACGACATGGGAGCTCTGGAAGGGCTCCATGCTAAGGGAATTTGATCTCCACGAACAGCGTATCCTCTACACACACGCGCTAGAAGACGGGCCGTCGATGGGCGGCCTGACGAGGCCCGAGCCGGGTGGCGGAAATCTGGTCACGAAGACGACGGCGTATCGCGCTGCGGGCGGCACGACCATCTGTCGCCAGCCAATTGGCGCCCTTCCGGCGCGTCGCTCAGCACCACAAAGCCTTGAAAACACAGCCCCTTTCTCCAACGAACCTGTTACTATCGGGTCTCTCCAACCTTTGCTCCAGCGAGGGGACATGAAGCGGGATTCCAGCGCAACGGGTTCGCGATCTTCTGATTCCGAAAAGGGTTCCTCCGAAAAGCTGAAGGCAGTCTTGAAGAAGGCAAAGGCCGATCCCAACGATCCAGAGGTTTGGGACGAGCTTGAGGCCATCGCCGCCGAGACGCAGAAACCCGACGACGTCGCGGCGGCCTACCGCAAGGCGCTCGCGTCCGCGCCGTCGCCCGAGCTCGCCACCAACCTCGGCCAGCGCGGCCTGCGCTTTATAGAGGACTGGTACGCCGGCGAGACCGCAATCATCGTCGAATTTCTCGACAACATTCTTCAGCTCGACCCCGCCGCGGACTGGGCACTCGAACGGCTGACCATTCTTCTGTCGGTCAATGAGCAATGGGCCGAGCTGCTTGCTGTGTACGACCGAATTCTGGCCGGGCTAACCGACAGTCCGCGCTTCCGCCGCTTGCTCCAGGAAGCGGCCACCGTGGCGAGGGACTCCGGCAATAGCGCGCGCGCCGCCAGCTATCTGCGCCAGCTGTTCGAGGCCACGCCGGGAACCGCCGAAGTCTCTACCGAGCTCGAACACCTGCTGGAAAAACTGGGCGACTTCGCCACGCTGGCGGCAGTTCTCGCCAAGCGACTGGCCCTGGCCTCTGGGCACGATGCCGTCGATTTGCGGCAGCGGCTGGCCGGGCTTTACCTCGATCGTCTGGGCCAACCGGACAAGGCCCTCGACGAGGTGGACAAGCTGCTGGTCTCGCCGGCGCTGGCCGACGATCGCGTGGCCTGCGCGCTCGCCGAAAAAATCCTGGGCGACGACAAGCTGCCGCACGACCTGCGCCGCCGCGCCCTCGCGACCTTGCGGGCGCGGCACCTTCAGCAGGGACGGCCCGACCGCGTGGTGGCAGCGCTGCGCGTGGCTTTGACCTTCGCCACTCCCGACGAAACGCGCGCCCTCGTCAGCGAGGCCGCGGACATGCTCGAACGGTCCGGCGACCTGGTGGCGGCGCGCGAGCAACTGGTCGAGCTCGTGGCTTTCAAGCCCGAGGAAACCGCGACCCGCGCGCGGCTCAAGTTCCTGGCCGAAGTAACTGCCTCGCCCGACGCCTACGTGCGCGGCCTGTCCGCCGCGGCAACCGCAACGACCGATCCACGGCTGCAAGTAGCGCTGTGGCTCGAAGCCGCCCAGATCGAGGAAACGCGATCGGGCGGGACCGCTGCCGCCATCGCTTTCTATCGCCAGACGCTGGCAAGCAGCGCCGCCCAGCCCGAACAGGTGCTGACGGCCATGCGCAAGCTGGCCGCTCTGCTCACCGACCAGGGTAGCGCCGACGAACGATTGGACGTGCTCGAACGTCAGGCCAGCTTGGAAGCGACCCCCGGCATGCGGCGCGGGCTTCTGGGCGAAGCGGCCGAGCTGGCCCACACGCGCGGCCAGATCGATCGCGCGCTCGGCCTGTGGGAAAAGCGCCTGGCGGCCGACGCCAACGATCGCAAAGCCCTGGCGCGCACCATCGAAATTCTCGAAGCGGCCGAGCGCTGGTCCGATTTGGTCGTGGCCCTGGCCCGGCGTGCGGAGGCGGAGGTTCCGTGGATCCAGCGGCGCTCGGATTGGCTGCGCATCGCCGAGATCGAGCGCGACCAGCACGGCGATCCGACCAAGGCCATCGCGGCGCTCGGCAAGATTCTCGAACGATCCGCCAGCGACGGCGAGGCGGTGACGGCGATTCTCGATCTCTTCGCGCAGGCCGGGCGCTGGCAAGATTTTCTGGGCTTGGGAACGCAGGTGGGCGATCGCCTGCACGGCGAGCTGGTCTCGCTTTTCGTTCGCTTGGGCGATGCGTGTCGCACGCAGCTTGCCGACCCCACGGGCGCAGCGGCTTGGTATGGCCGCGCGCTGGCCGCCGATCCGCAAGCGCAAGGCCTGCGCGACGCCTTGCTCGCGCTCGCCGAGGACGAGACCGCGCGAGCCGCCTCGGTCGATGGACTGGTGCGCTGCTCGGCCGCCACCGACGATTGGCAAGGCTTGCTGGCGATCCTTCCCCATCGTTTGGCTTTAGCGACCGGCGACGACGAAAGGGCGCGCCTCCTTGCCGAGGCCGCCCTGCTCGAAGAGAAGCGCGGGCAGCGCCCGAAGGAAGCGCTCGCCCACCATTGCACGGTGTTGCAGCTTCGTCCGGACGATGCCCAGACCGAGGCCGCGATTTTTCGCCTGGCCGAGGCCACCGGGGATTTCGGTCTTGCGGCGCGCACGCTCCAGCTGGCCAGCGCTGGGCCGTCGCTCGATACGAATCGCAAGGTCCATCTGCTGCTCGCGGCCGGTCGACTGTTCGACGAGAAAGCCGCCGACAAGCCCGCGGCGCTGGCTTGTTTCGAGAAGGCCTTTGCGGCTGCGCCGACGGAGCGAAGCGTGCGGCTCGGCGTCGTGCGCGTGGCCAGCGAGCTCGGGGTTTGGCAAACCGCGGTCGACGCCGCGCTGGCCGAGCCATTCGAGCCCGGCGCGCTGCTCGCCGATTTCCTGCCGCTCATGGAGCAAGCAGCGGCCGCGGCCGATGACCCACCGAGCAGCCTGCGCCTGCTCGGCAAAACGCTTTCGGCCACGCTTGCGGCCAAGGCCGATGTGCCTGTCACCGTGGCACGCACCATCGAGGAGCGCATCGCCGGCTATGCCGTGGCACCGGAAAAGGCGGCGGGCTGGCAGGAACGCGCCCTGCTGCGCGCGCGCGACTACGATCCGTCGCACTTGCCGACCCTGCGCCGTTTGGCCGAAGCACAGCGCGGTCGCGGCGGCAAAGCGCTGTACGAGACGCTCACGCAGATCGCGGTGCTCGCGCCGCGCGAGCTCGATGCCATCGTCGAGGCTTTGGACGTCGCCGAACGCGACAAGAAAGAAGCAGGTCTGGCGCGAACGGCGCTGACCACGCTGTTCGAGCGTTCCTCCGGCCTGCTGCGCGCCGGACAGGCCGCCGAAGGCAAGACATCCGCGGCCGACGGATTGGTGCGAGCGACGCAAGGGCTGGCGGACATGCTCGGCGCGAGCCGCGACAAGGCCGAGGTTCGGCGCGCGGTGGACTTCTTGCTCGAAGCCAGCCGCTTGCCCGTCGCCGCCGACGTTGCGCAGGCGTTGCGGGCACGAGCTGGCGAGCTGGCCATGGAGGTCGATAAGAAGCTCGCCCGCGAGCTGCTTCGTCAGACGGTGGATCAGGATCCGAGGAATCGGAACGCGGCCAAGGCGCTGGCTCGCTTGTACGAAGAAGCCGATCTGCTCAGTGACCTTCTGACCCTGCGCCGGCGCGAGCTCGACGACGCGGCCAGCTCCGACGATCGCCTTTTTCTTCGTCTCGACATCGCCCGGCTGGGCGAGATTGTCGAGAGCCGGACCGGTCGGCTTGAGATCCTGCTCGCCAATCTGGAGGATTCGCCCGGTCACGCGGCCACCCTGACCGCGCTCGGGATGCTGCTGCGGTCGCGCGGCCGCCACGCCGAGCTGGCCGACATCCTGGTCGCGCAAGCGCGCAAGCTGGAAGAACAGAACGACAGTCTGCCCGCGGCAAATCTGTGGAGCCAGGCGGCCGCGACTTTTGAAAAGCCGCTGGGCGACGAGGCGCGGGCCATCGGCGCCTACGAAAAGGTGGCGGCGCTGGCCGCAGATCCGGCCGCCATGGAAGCGCTGGCGCGACTTTACGAATCGGCTGGCGAGCCCCTGGCCGCCGCGTCCTGGCTCGAGCAGCGCATGTCGACCGGCGCACCCGCCGAGAAGCGGCAGGCCGTGGTCAAGCTTTCGCAGACCTATCTTGACGGGGGGCAACGTCACCGCGCGGTGGCGGCGCTCGAACGCGCCCTTGGCGAAGATCCGACGGCAGCCGAGCTGTGGAACATGCTCGCGCGTCTGCACCGCGAAGCCCATCACGACGAAGCCCTGGTGCGCGTCCTGTCCGCTTGGTGTGCGCATGCCGAAGATCCGGACGCGGTGGTGGCGAGCGCGCACGAGGTGCTCGCGCTCTGTCAGGAACGACTCAAGGATCCGGCGCGCGCCGTGCCGGTGCTGGAACGGGCGGTCGCCCTGGCGCCAGGCGAACGCAGCTTGCGCCTTGCCCTGGCCGACGGCTTGCGCGTGTCCGGGCGCTACGCCGACGCGCGGGCGGTGCTGGAAGGACTGCTTGAGGAGTTTGGTCGCCGGCAGTCGCGCGAACGCGCCGGGCTGCACTTGCAGATCGCCACCGTGGCGCGCGCGGAAAAGGCGCTCGACCTCGCGGCCAAACACCTGGACCAGGCCGCGGCGGTCTTGCTCGACAACGTGGATGTGCAGCTGGCGCTGGCGGAAGTGGCCGAGGAGCGCGGTGAAATCGAACGGGCGGAAAAGGCGTACCGCGCGCTGTTGGTGCTGGCGCGCCGAGGCCACGGCGACGGCACTGCCATCACCGCTGGCGAGGTGCTGGTGCGTCTGCGCCGGCTAGCGCTGGCCCAAGGCCAGCAGGCTCAGGCCGCCGAAAATCTGGATTCGGCGATCGCGCGCGCCTTGCACGATCCCGTCGAAGCGCGGCGGATCCAGGCCGCCCTGCTCGCCGACGGAGACAACGAAACCCTGCTCGCCCTGCTCGCTAAGCGGCGAGCTTCGGCGGCCCACATCAGCGACGAAGCGCTGGTGGTGTGCGAGCTCGCGGCCGTGCTGGAAAAGATCGGTCGCGCCGACGAGGGACTGTCGGTCCTGCTGGAGATCCTGGCCAAGGTTCCCGACAGCGCCGAAGCCCACACGCTCGCGCGCGGGATTGCGTCCCGGCTCGGCAAGGCGGACGCCTATCTCGACGCCGTGACGGGCGCCGCGGAAAAGCTTCGCCGTGCCGACGACGCGCCCTGCTTGGCCGATCTTCTGCTGCGCGCGGCGGATGTGGCCGAGAAGGATCTCCATTTGCTCGACCGGGCCGTTGCCTATCTTCGTCGCGCGGAGCAGACCAACCGCCGCGGCGCCGAGGTGCTGGGTGCCCTCGCGCGCGTGGCGGCTTCGACGGGCGATGTCGCTGAATTCAAACGGGCCGTGGGCGGACTTCGACGCCTGGCCCAGGCCGCCAGCGCGACCGGGGAAAAGTCCGACCTTTGTTATCGCCTGGCCGAAGCACAGGTCTCGCAAGCGGACACGCGCGACGACGGCCTTGATGCCCTGGCGCAGGCGATGGAGATCTTGCCCGACCTGCCGCGGGCAACCTCCATCGTGCAAAACGCGCAAGTTCCCGACACCGCGCTCGTGCGTGTCCTGCCGGTGTACGAAAAGGTTGCGCGCGCATCGGGCGACGACCGCGTCCTGCTCGACTTTCTCGACCGGCGCGCCGCCCTGCCAGGCGCGCAGCTTGGCGAGGTTCGCGAGGGTGTCGAGCTGGCGGTGTCGCTCGGCGAGGGCGAACGGGCCGAGCGCATGCTCGCGCGCGCCATCGAGATTGCACGGCAGTCAACTGGTGGTCTGCGTGAAGGGGTTTGGGCGGTGATCGATTTGTCGCGCCGGTTGCGTGCCCGCGGCGATCTGGCCGGCGCCGCGCGCGTGCTCGAGGACGTGCGCGACGAATGGGCCAATCCGCGCCTCACGCCGCTCGTGCGCGAGACCGCCAAGGCGGCTGCCGTCCACCCTGACTCCGCCGCCGTGGCCGCACAGTTGCTCGACCACTTGCGCGTGGTCAATCCCACCGATCGCGAGGTGTGGGAACCCCTGCTCGAACTGTGGGCGCGGCTCGGAAATCGGGGCGCGCTCGAAGGACTGGTGCAGGATCTGGTCGCCAAGCTCATGAGCCGCGGGGATCGCAGCGCGGTTCGCATGGCTTGGGCGCGCTTCCTGCTCGCCAGCGGCGATGCCGGCGAAACCGTGTCTGCGGCTCTGCGCGACGTGCTCCTCGAAGAGCCTGGACATTCGCAAGCGCTCACCTTGCTGGCGGACGTCTACGAAGAACGTGGCGACGTGGGCGAGGCCGTGACCCTGCTCTCGGACGCTCTGTCGAGCGGTGAGGGTGCGGCGTCGGGCGCGGGTCGCGCCACTTTGGCGCGCCGGCTTGGCGACTTGGTGAAGAAGGCCGACCCAGCCCAGGCCAAGGAAGTCTATCGCTCGGCGCTGGCGACCCCGCTGCCCGACGCGACCGTCAAGCGCTCGCTGCAACAGTCGCTGGTCGAGCTGCTCACCGCCGACGGCGAAGCCACCGAGCGGGCCGCCCTGTGCGAAGAGATCTTGCTCGGCGAAAGCGGCGAAACCGCCGCGGCGCAGGCGCTTGCGCTGTTCGAGCTGCGTCTGCAAATCAATGACGACTCGGGCGCCGAGCGCGCACTTTCCTTGGGGCACGAGCGCGCGCCCGACAACGCGCAGGTGTTCGAGCAGCTCGGCAAGTTCTACACCCAGCGCGAGATGTGGGCAGATGCGGCGGCGCTGCTGGGCCAGGAAGCGGGCCGACTTTCGCGGGATTCGCGAGATTCGGATGTCGGCAAGGCCACGCGGCTCTACCGCAAAGTTGCCCACCTTCAGCGCGACAAGCTGGGCGACGTCAAGGCCGCGGCCCAGACCCTGCGCCAGGCGGTGCAGATCGATCCGTCGGACTTCGATCTGGTGCGCGAGCTTTGCGACTCGTTCGTCGAAGCGGGAGATCCCGGGCTCGCCGTGGCGGCGGTGGGCGAAATTCTGGCCACGGCCGTCAGCCCGCCGATGCGCATCGGACTTTTACGCTTGCGGGCCGATCTATCCGCGCGCCAGCACGATGATGAAGCGGCGGTTCGCGATCTCGAAGAGGCGTTGTCTCTGGGCGCCGCGGATGCAAGCACCGATTTGGCGGCAGCTTTGTCGCGCGTGGCTGGCCGTGCGGCTAGCGCCGGAGATCGGACGAGTGCCCGCGCGGCGTCGCTGCGCCTGGCCGAGATCTTGCGCGTGGGTGGCGACGACACGCAGGCCGATCAGGTGCTGTTCCGTTGGATTGAAGCGTGCCCCGACGATCGCGAGGTCCTTTACCAGATGCGCGACATCTTCACCGCCGGCGCGCGTTGGGAGTCGGCGGCCAACGTGTGGGCGCGCCTCGTGCATTTGGAAGAGGGCGAAGCCAAGGCGCAGGCCGCGCTAGCTTTGACCGCTGCGTGCGAGCAACTCGGTCGCGCCGAAGAAGCCATTCCTTGGCTTTCGGGCGTGCTCGCCCACGTGCCCGGCCACCGCGAGCTACAAGCGCGCCTGGCTGCGCTTTACGAAACGACCGGCAACACGGTCGAGTCGGCTCGCCTGCGCTACCTCATGGCCGACAGCGAGCCCGACGAGAACGAGCGCTTCCGCCTCTACGTGCAAATTGGACAGGCATTGCTCGCTGCCGGACAAGGCGCGGACGCTGTGCTGGCACTGGAAAAATCGCTGGCATTTCCGGCGGCAGATCGTTCGACGCGGGCGCTGCTTCTCGACGCCTATGTCGCGGCGGGTACGCTCGACCGAGCGTCGGCGGTTCTCACTGAGCTGCTCGCCGATGCAAAAACCATGAAGCCTGAGGAACTGGGCGCCTTGTATCGGCGCCAGTCCAAAATCGCCGCTGCCACCGGCGATCGGGACGGCCAGCTTCAGGCGCTCAAGAAAGCCCTCGACACCGATCGCAAGAGCGTTTCTATTGCCAACGAGCTGGCCGATCTGGCCGAAGCCATCGGCGACGACGAGCTGGCCCTGCGCGCCTTGCGGGTCGTGGCCGCCAGCCCCATCAAGGATGCCAAGGTCGTCGGCCTGGCATACTTGCGCCAGGCGCGCATCGCCCACCGGGCGAAGGATCGCTCGCGCGCCATCATCTTCGTCAAGCGGGCGCTGCAAGAGGATCCCGACCTCGAAGAAGCCCGCGCTCTCTTGGATCAGCTGCGCTAGCTACCGGGTCATCTCCTCGCACAGCTCTCTTCGCGGCCAAGTCGTCCCGTGCCCTCGAGACTGAGGACACCATCAAAAGGATCTTGACCTAAAAAAACCGCGCTTGGCGAAGATGCGAAGACATCGACGCCGAGCGCGGCTGCATCTTTGTTCCGATCAGCGCGCGACCGGTGCGGACGGCGCGGACGTCTGGCCGTTCGGCGCCACTGGCTGGGGCTCTGCCTTGGGCGGGCGCGAGGCGTGCATGAAGAAGCGGTCGGGCCAATTGCGGGCGAGGTGAAGCTCGGCGGCCTTCTTGGTGAGCGCGCCGTAGGTGGAAACCCGGGCCCCGTTGATATCGTCGATGAGGGACGAGATCGACCGGACGCGGTGGTCGGTACGTGCGGTGGCGGCCTTGAGCCGCTGATCGAGGGCCGCGTCCCCTTGCAGGACGATCTTGCTCAAATCAGCACCCAACCCTTGCAGGACGGGTTCGGGCTCGGTGGCCAGGGAATCGGCCCACCCGCGCACGCGGCCGAGCTCGCTTTCGAGCGCCATGCGAATGATCGCCGAGGGCGCCAAGGAAAAGTAGCGCCGATAGCGTGGCGACTGCGTGTCCCCCGCGAGGACATTCGACAGCGCCAAATCCAAGGCGTGAACCCAATCGTCCAGCCGATCGTCCGCCGCACTCACCGCCGCTTGCGCGACCACTTCCTCGCGCCAGGCATCGAGCTGCCCGCCGCGCACCTGTTCCAAGCGAAGCCGCAATTGGGTAAACGTCGGCGCGAGATCTTTCGCATTGTCGTCGCCGAGCAGCCGCGCCTCCGTGAACACGACCTCTGTCCAATTCGCATCGAGCGAGCTCGCCTCATTCAAATCTCGAACCATGATGGCACCTCAATAAGTTGTTGGGTTGGTTGGCCCAGGGAGCAGCACCTTCACTCCCATCGCCAGGCGCAAGCCTAGACCAGCCCCACGGGTCATGTCTAGCGCGTCTCGTCAGGCGCGCCGTAGCCGCGCCTGCAACCTGTTCTGAAATTCCTTCCGGAGCGGGAGAATCCCTCGCAACGCCTGCGACCCCGTCTTGCGCAGCGGGAGCAACGATCGCAACGCTTGCAAGCCCATATCCCGCTGCCGGAGAAGCGCACGCAACGCTTGCAAGTCGACCTCCCGCTGCCGGAGGAGCGCATGCAACCCCTGCAAGTCGACCTCCCGCTGCCGGAGATGCGCATGCAGGCGTTGTTGTAGGGGCTAATGAGCTACGACATCCGCACCATCCGGGAGCGCTGCGCCCGCGCCTGCGGCGCTCGCAGCCCCCTCGGTGATATCCAGCAGCCTTGCAGCGTTCTGTTATCGTCTTATCAAGCCTGCGCGCAGGCCAATCCAGGCGCCAGCAGTCGAATGGCACCCCTCCCCCGCGTCGAACACCGCGGAATCACGTACAACCCGTCTCCGCCCGCTCCCGAAGCCTGCGAGACGCTTGCAGGAATATTGGGGTACTCTTCGCAGGCTAATAGTAGGTTCGGCGGACACGAACCGTGGCGCCAGTTCAGTCGGATCTACCCGACTACCGCCGCAATTTTCCAGCCACGTCGTAAATGATGACGCAGCCAGGGTTGTTGATTACCCGCCTGCCTTTGCCCTTCTTCCGAAGCTCAATAGTCAGCTTGCTGTCATTGGGACCGCTTGCCGTAAACAGAACCATGTCGCCGTAGAGCGTTCCAGTGTATTGCACTGGCGTGGCGTCGCCGGCCTTTGTCTCTGAGGCCGAGAATTGCCCCTTTACAAGGCTAACCAGCAAAGTAGCGGTCAGTTGATCTCCTCGATCAATGTTTTCGCAGGTCGTGTAATCGGCCTTGTAGGAAAGACTCCAGGTTCCGACAAAATCATGCTCATCGGTGCCGCGAATCAGATCTGCCAGTTCCTTGTCTGATATCCTCCCACTTTCCGAGGAAGGGGGCTCCTTCGCTGGCTGAATGGCCTTGGGCGCTGGCACCACATCCCGTGCAACCTGCGCAGCCTTTGCCGCCGCCTCGTCTGCCTGCTGCTTCTTCTGGAGGGCACCAAGTTGAGCCTGCAACTCGGCGACCTTCTGCTCTGCCTCCCGGTCTTTACACCCAAAAGCGACGCCCAGCAGAATCATGACAATGGAAGCCTTTCGCATCGACGATCTCTCCTTTTCAGATGTTCACAACAGCCCCTGGTGCTCCAGGCTCTCACGACTCAGCAAGTATGTCCAGGATGCTACCCCGCGCCGCGGCTCGGGTGGTCTGGGGTTCCGCACCCTGGATCCCGGCTTCGACAAGGGATGTCGCGTAGCCAGGCGTCGCAGCAGCGCTTGCGCCCGGCCGCTAAACGCCATAGCGTAGGCGGACTGGCGGTGCCAGAGGCAATTGTCAACATGGAGGGTCGATGATGCTCGTCCTTCGCCCGGGAGTAACCAACAACAGACTGTGGAATCCCGTTCGACCTCCCGAGGCCGAGTGGAAGCGTCTTCGCCAGCAGGTGCTCGAACGGTGCAATCACACGTGCGCCGGCTGCGGTCATCGCGCATTGAAGTGGATGAACCTTCATCACCTCTTGGACAGCGGCGACAATACCGTCGGCAACCTTGTTCCGGTCTGCGTGGCCTGTCATGCCGTACTCCACGTTGGTCGAAGTCTGGAGCACGAGGTGGTCCAGGTTTGGCAGTCTCGCATGTCGCAGGCGGAAATCGTTCGCACCACTCGTAATGGTGTCGCGAAGGGCCGCAGTCTCTTGCAGATCAAGAAGGATCTCCACCTTGTCCCTGGACCGCTTCCGGCAGATTCCGAGGAATACGCGAACAACCTGATTCGCAAAATGGGATCGAAGCCACGAGCCTATCTGGACGAACCCCTCTGTGCGGTGTTTGTGAACTTGAAGAATTGGCAGCTTTGACAAGGAATCATGGATCGCCTGTGTGCCGCCGAACAAGGCGTTGAACCCGACGGGCGGCCGCGGACGGCCGCCCGCGGGTTAACGCCAAGGCGTTCGACGGACGAAGCACCGCAAGACGGTCGAGCTGGGGCGGCACATGATGTATCCTGACAGTATGAGACTCGGACGGGTTCTCCTGGTCGTTGTGATTTGTTCGGCTCACTTCGGTTGTTCGTTCGTGTTCGTGAAGAGTCCGCCACCTCCCGGGAGTCGGCGCCAAGATCCGTTTGAGGCTATCGCGGACTGTACCGAGACGAGGGTGCCCCCTGTCTTGGATACCGTGGCTACTACCATTGCCGGCGCCCTCGCCTACGTAGCCGTTGCAACGCTGACAGGCGAGCCGCCACCAAACACGACCGCTCAGCAGACCAACCAAAACGAAACCATTCGCGCGGAAATGTTCTGGGGCGGGTTGGTCGGAAGCGGCATCACGGTCGCTTCAGCAATCTGGGGATTTCGCACAACGAGAAAGTGCCGCGAGTATGTCGATGAGAAGAGCACGAAGGATTTCTTCTGGCTGACACCACCATCACCGTGACCAACCTCCTGCTTGAGGCCCGTCCGGCCATGCCGGAGGGAACAGCGCTCTGCACACCACCGACCAATATCATCGCGGGGCGCCGTCGAACAAGCCGTTGCAGCGCTCGTAGGCAGTGCAAGTAAAAAGAACAGGGAGTGATCGGGGTTCTGTGGGCACACGAGATCCGTTCCGCGGTCGGGAAGATGCGGTGGATAGGATC
>Ga0182027_10003390_pt1 | contig 25336 bp, 25 predicted proteins | sample 712E1DmetaG_FD_121300 | JGI IMG/M metagenome (GOLD analysis project Ga0182027, IMG submission 121300) | Permafrost microbial communities from Stordalen Mire, Sweden - 712E1D metaG (Illumina Assembly) | ecosystem: Environmental > Terrestrial > Soil > Wetlands > Permafrost | place: Sweden...
ACGAACAGAAATCTTTATATTCTTTCCCTTCCCTTCTTGAATGGCATTAGGTATTAATTCCCTTAACATCATTTCCAAATAGTATTCCATATCTTCATAATTAATTGATGCATCAGGTTTAATTTGAAGACCTAATGAATCCTCGAAATCAAATGTAATTTTATTGGACCAATTAGCCTGTTGAATAATATGATAAATTTGTTTGTTCTGTCCATCCGATATCCCCCGCAAGTTTAAATCTAAATCATGTTTAAGCTCACGAAACTTTTCCAGGATGATGGCATCATAATTTTGCCTTTTGGGAGCTTCCGGACAATTGGCCTCTATTAAAACCCTATTTAAATCTTTAATCTCCCAAGAATTTAATGGTTGCCCCCCATGTTCTAATCGATTAATTCGACCGCTGACTTCATCAGGCCGTATGGTCAGAGCTTTATATAAAATTTCACTTTCTAAAAGTTTTTCCAATGAATCAATAGGTGTATCGGCAGCCGGGATTTCAACTCCCCTTTTTTGTATAGCCTTTATTAAAGCCTCCTCCGCCTCCTTCGGGGTCATGAATTCATTAGATGGCCCCCTTGAAAATTCCAAAAATTCATCACCTAAAAATTCCAACTTACCTTTTCTAATATAACCTTTATCTTTTAATTCACCCCAGACCAGTTCTGCCTGTTCCTGGGGCAGGCCGGCATCTAGAAAATCTTGTATTGTAACTTGCCAATAATCTACCAGTATTTTATTTTTTATAAAATCTTTCAAAGAAATTGTTTGAGCGCCCTTGATCACCTGATCCTGAACCAATTGCGCTTTGTCGAAAGGTAAAGGCATCTGTTGCGGAGGTCTCTTCCCTTTAGACGGCTTCTCTACAGGTTTATCACCTGTCGCTACGGGACCCTTCTGCGCAGGTCCTACCGCCGTAGGTCCCGCTTCTTCCAAAATTAAAGACAGCTGCTGAGGCCCTTTCACTTGAGGCCCCGTCACTGGATGACTCTTAGGCTCCTCTACTATGGGCTTAGGCGCAACAGGATTAAGGCTGTATTCACTCCCAAATACTTCATTAACCCTTCTCCTAACAATTTCCCATTCCAGTGTCAATCTAAACGCGTCTAGCTTTTGTTTATTGGTATAACCATCCTGGGCCTGTCGCAAAATATCTCTTAATTTAACACGATCACCTTCCGAGATGCCCTCTAAAACGTCTTCTGTTATTTTAGTATTTGTGTCTTCTAAACGCACTTCTGTTGGGGAAACATCCACCCAAACACATTTTTTAGCCTTTCTATCTTTTTTATCCTTTTTATAGTTTGGATTTAAAAATGGGGCTTTACTGAAATTGATACCTAAAAATCTTGATTTTCTAACAATCCCGGAATAGTGCCTAGTCGCTACCCCATCAAGCAGATTAAGAAGGTCTTCGTCCGATTTATTAATGCTGCTTCCATCCTCTAAAACTCTTAAGAAACCTATCATTGTGTTATAGATCTTACGCAACCTTGAGTTATCAGGGTCTGTTTTCAATTGATGATAAAGGCTGTTATAATTATAATGGCCTCCGGAATCGAAAGGAAGCGCATAGTCCTGCAAACGTCTTCTTCTCTCCAGATTTCTTTCCCGATTCTTTTCCGCTGTTGTCATCGCCTGATTTACTTCAATGACATTAATTCCCACCACCATCGCACGGTTATTGGCAAGTATCGCTTGACTCGGAATATTTGATACTTCACTAAAAATATTCTTTGTCCCCAAGAAAGTAGCCCCACCCGAAAAGTATTTCCTTGGCATCGTTTCTTGGGTTGTAGGATCAGCCTCCTCCTTAACGTAGTTATAAACCCCCTTCTTAAAGGCTTGCAAATAGCTCTGATAGATGAATGCCACATCATTAGATTCGTTGCTCTGGGTCGCTTTCACATTCAACCCCTCATTGCTTGGGCTTCCCCGCCATGGCAGGGTGGTTGGCAACACTGGGATAATACTTTGGTCATAGCCCACACCCGCTACTTTTTTCTTATCTGCATAGACCTGCTCTAAAATACTATCCTTGATTTTTTTCTTGTACCATGTGGCCAGAATAAGGCTGTTGTATACTTGCCGCAATTGGGCGAAATTTTTGTCTTCGTTGACTTCTTTGGTTAATTCGGGGATGACAATCTCACGGACGATTTGGGAGCCGAGGGCGTTGACACTTTCACTTGTCGAACCGTTATTTACCTGGGATGCTTTCGCACTCAACCCTAGTCCGTTTGGCAACGTGCTTGGGGACACGTTCCGTTGTTCTTTATTGAACATGTCCCCTGGTTGGCGGGCCACCCCAACATCCGCATGTTTACTCACGGATAAATAATCCTCCTCAAGCATCACTTTCAATCTCGACTCCACTACATACGCTGTCCCTGCCTTAGCATTTTCGTAAACTACTGCTTTCTCGGGCACTATCCATACCTTATTAAACGTATTGACCGGAATATTGGTTGTGCCGAACTTCTTTTGGGCCTCTGCGTACACTCGCTTCCAAAACTTCTTGCCTATCTCGTCTTCCGGATAAATCAATGAGGCCGTTATCTGTTTGAGCATATAATCTTCTGCCAAAAGGTCCCTGCCCATCTCAGTGAGGCCGAAGCTTTGCGGGATGATACGGTCTTTTTCATAAGGGCTTAGATTCACCCATAAGTCTTTTTCCGGAATAGTTAGGCTCGCTAAAAAATATTTGATGAGTTTGGTGGCTTCTTGTTTCAAACTCCCCCTATCCCCCTCTTTAACTAAAGAGGGGGAATCTCCTGTGTCTAAAATAAAATCAAATCTGAATGGATTATCAGGATGGACTTTGATGCCTTTAAGTATGGGGGGCTCAAGGGGTGGACTTAAATGGACCATCACCCCGGGTGCGGGCAAACGAAAATCTTGAGCTTGAGCACAAGGCCACGGCCCAAACGTATTAACCAAAAAAGCTGTCAAAATAGCTATATGGCTATATGGGGCTTTTCTCATACTTACTATAAATATGCCATATAAATATAAGAAAGACAAGGGCTGGAGGGCTGTGTTGAGGAAGCGTTTTCCTGCAGAAAAATTATACTTCTTTAATGCCAAATCCTATTTTCGCCTCAGCTACTAATTTCTCACCAACAAAGGCTTTGCAGTTAATAAAACCAGCTTTGGGCAATAATTTGACCGTCGTGACCTCAATGGTCAACTGATCGCCAGGCATGACGGGATGATGAAAACTCGCCTCAGTCTTGGCCAAATAATAAATCAGGCTTTTCCCTTGCAGATTTTTACTGTAATAAAAATAAACGCAACCGGCTTGGGCCATGGCTTCAATGATCAAAACCCCTGGCATCACCTTCTCTACCGGAAAATGCCCCAAAAAATAATGCTCATTAACAGACACATTTTTGATGGCCACCAATTTTTTATTAGGCTGGCATTCCAGAATGCGGTCGATCATCAAAAACGGAAAACGGTGCGGAATGATTTTTTGGATGTCGGCGATTTCAAGTCTCATACTATTCCCCCAAAATATACTTAGCTAAAATATCCGTTTCAATATTAACAGGATCCCCCGGTTTTTTAAACCTAAGATTCGTTACTTTAAGCGTGTAGGGAATCAAATACACTTCGAAATCATTCTTGCCAACACGGCCTACGGTCAAACTGATCCCTTCAATCGTCGCGGAACCTTTGGGCACTATATATCTGCGATTGGCCTTGGAAATACCTATTGTCATCGATACCCAATTCTTTTCTCGAGTGATCTTTTTAATACGTCCCACCTCATCGACATGGCCGGTCACAAAATGGCCGCCTAAACGACCATTCGCCCGTAGAGCCAACTCAAGATTCACATGACTCCCCATGCCCAAAGACCCTAATGAGGTCCTCTCAATGGTTTCTCTCATCAGATCAAACTGCGCTATTCTGTTTTTTCTTGAAGTGGTCGTCAAACAAACCCCGCTGACAGATACACTGTCTCCCAACTTTACCTTTTTGGACAATGGACCCAAATCAATGCCGAGCACCAATAAATTCTTTTTTGAATCCATGGTTTTGATTGTGCCTGTCTGTTCGACAATTCCGGTAAACATAAAATTTTATTTTTTAGGATATCCCTGGATGTAAATATCTTCGCCTATTTTATCGATCGTCATGTGGCGAAGCTGAATCATATCCGCAAGTGTCTGACCATGCAAACCACGCACGCTGGGGATCCCTTCTCCCATGATTTTAGGCGCGGTATAAATCATCATTTTATCGACCAACCCCTGCTCTAAGGCCCCTCCCACTACTGTGCCGCCACCTTCAATGAGCACACTCATTATTTCTCTTTCCCCAAGGAAATTTAAAACCCATTTTAAATCAATTTTGCCTTTAAATACAGGAGATTCTATCACCTGGGCCTTAATTTTATTCCCCAAAGGATGCGCTGTAAATACAAAAACATCTTGGGGCTTTGTCCCTTCAAATAATTTGGCGCGAGAGGATATTTTGCCATGCGTATCTAAAATAATTTTCTTAATGCGTTTAACAGGAACCGTTCTTAAGCGCGGATCATCTTTGAGGACCGTATTAATACCCACCATAATAGCATCAAAACCATATCTCAAACGATGCGCATAATCCCTTGTCACATTCGAGGTAATCCATTTCGAGTCACCCGAAAGGCGGGCAATTTTACCGTCTAAGGTTTGGGCAACTTTAGCGGTCACAAACGGTCGACCCGTGGTGATCCAACGATTAAAGGCTTCGTTCATACGTGTTAATTCATCGGCCAATAGTCCCTGCTCTACCTCAATACCTTTACTTCTCAACATCTTCAAGGATTTACCATTATTGACTCTATGAGGGTCTATCGCCCCGACAATGACTTTTTTAATTCCTGCCTTCAAAATAGCTTGCGTACACGGCGGTGTTAGCCCCACATGGGAACAGGGTTCAAGGGTCACATACAAAGTGGCCCCACGAGCCTTAGTGCCTGCTTTCTTTAAAGCGTCCACTTCCGCATGATCGCCACCGCAATAATGATGATAACCTTCAGCAATAATCTTCCCCGACTTGACCAGCACAGCCCCCACCATGGGATTAGGCGATGTCCTGCCCCAGCCCTTCAAGGCCAATTCCCAGGCACGATTCATGTAAATAAAATCATTGTTCATAGAAAGTTTTTATTATAACTCAACTCCCCTAACCCCTCTTTGAAAAAAAGAGGGGAAAATAATATTTCTTAGAAACGCTCTCATGATCGCGCTTGGCGCAGTTGCTCTACTACTGTATACGGTACGGTCTTTTTGCCTACATACGTATACCCTTTGGCCCTGCCATGGTCATCTGAACCACCCGTGGGTATCAGACCGTGCTTTTGGGCAATACGCTCATAAAACTCGGTCACTGTATTCGTGCAATTCGGATAATACACTTCCAAGCCCCTTAAACCCGCCTTGACAAAACTGGGGATCAACTCGTCTTTTTGGGTCAACATCGGATGCGCCATGACCGCCACCCCGCCGCAAGATCTGATCAAATCAATGGCTTCAAAAGGCGTTTGCTTGTATTTAGGCGCATACCCCGGACATCCGGGGCCAAGATATTTTTCAAAAGCCTCTTTGAAGTTGGAAACCCACCCCTTTTCTTGCAGTAATACCGCCAGATGCGAACGGCCCACCGCACGGGATTTTGTCAACGCGCATACTTCTTCCAATGTGATGTTATCAATGCCAACCGCTTTTAAATTGACAAGCATCTGCTTCATGCGCTGTTGGCGCGCCTCTAAAAAAACTTCAATCCTCTCCAACAAGGGACCTTGTTGGTAATCGATAAAATAGCCCAGAATATGAATGTCGCAAGCCTCAAACTCGGAAGATAATTCAATCCCAGGCACAATTTCAAGCGCACGAGCGCGAGCGGCTTCTATGGTCGGGAGCACCCCTTCCACAATATCATGATCTGTGATAGCGATACAAGAAAGCCCCTGCTTAAGTGCGTCGTCAACAACTTCCTGCGGAGACGACGAGCTGTCGGAAAAATACGTATGGACGTGTAAATCTGCGCCGGACGCCATGATAACTGTTTTTAGCCTTTTGACTAATTTTGCGGTTCAACGATTTCTTTTTTGTGGATTTTATCCAGAATGCCGTTGACGAATTTGCTGGATTCCAAATCACCGTATTTTTTGGCTAATTCCACGGCCTCATTAATGGCCACTTTCGGAGGAATATCTGTGGTGTGTTTTAATTCATACAACCCTATGCGCATGATATTGCGGTCAATGATGGCCATGCGTCGGATTTGCCAATTGGTGGCATAGTCGGAAATCTTTTGATCGATGGCTTCTATATGCTTGCCGACACCCGCAGCCAAGAGATTCGCATAGCTGATAATCTCCCGGTCACGCGTCTGGTCTGCTTGCCAATAAGATTCAATCACCGCTTCCATAGGACGCTTGATGATATCAAACTGGTACAAAATCTTTAAGGCATGTTCACGTGCGAGTGTGCGGCGTCTCATATTTATGCTTATACTATAGGCGTTTAAAAAGAGCAATCATGGCCAAAGCCGCGGTGGCACAATCGCGGCCTTTATTACGGCCTTTATCCCGGCTACGGGCCTGGGCCTGGGCTACGGTATCCGTCGTCAAAACCCCCATAATCACGGGCTTGCCCGTCAAAAGGGAAACTTCCATAATGCCGCGGGCACATTCATTGGCCACCACTTCAAAATGATAGGTTTCTCCCCGAATGACCGCGCCTAAGGCAATGACGGCATTTATATTTTTTCTACGGGCCAACTTTAAGGCCGTCACCGGAATTTCCAGAGAACCGGGTACCCAGACGATAGTCATCTGATTATCCCGCAGAGCTCTCTTGCGCAATTCCGTCAGACAGGCATTAAGCAATCTCTTGGTAATAAAATCATTGAAGCCGGAGACCACTATGCCGATATGGACTTTATTTTTTTTAACATTTTTCCTAAGGGTAGCCATGAGCTTACAGGAGATGTCCCAATTTATCTTTTTTGGTTTTTAAATAATGTTCATTCTGAGAATTATGCGGAATGCGAATGGGGACCCTTTCTACGACACACAGGCCGTAGCCCTCTAAACCGATAATTTTACGGGGATTATTCGTCAAGAGACGGATTTTTTTGACCCCTAAATCCACCAAAATCTGGGCCCCGATCCCGTAATCGCGCAAATCCGCCGCAAATCCCAAAGCCTGATTAGCCTCGACGGTGTCCATGCCTCCATCCTGCAAATTATAGGCTTTCATCTTATTGACCAAACCAATACCGCGGCCTTCATGCTGACGTATATATAACACGACCCCTTGGCCCGTCTTACTAATAGATTTCATGGCGGCCTTAAGCTGAGCATTGCAATCGCAACGCAGGGACCCGAACACGTCTCCGGTCAAACATTCCGACTGAGCACGCACCAATACCGGATCTTCCCCACCAACGGCCCCTTTGACTAAGGCCATATGGATCACACCATCGACCAAAGACTCATACGCCACCATCCTGAACTCCCCGTATTCGGTGGGAAGCGTCGTTTCTTCAACGCGCTGGATTAACTTTTCTGTTTCGCGGCGATATTTGATGAGGCTGTCAATCGTGCAAATTTTTAATTGATGGGTCTTGGCAAATTGGATCAAATCCTGCGTGCGGGCCATGGTGCCGTCATCATTCATGATTTCGCAAATAACACCCGTGGGGAAAAGCCCTGCCAAGCGCATCAAATCAACGGAAGCCTCGGTGTGTCCGGCACGCACCAACACCCCTCCCCGACGGGCACGCAGAGGGAAAAGGTGACCGGGGGTCACTAAATCGCCGGGTTTAGATTTAGGGTCAATAAGGACCTTGATTGTTTTTGCGCGGTCCGCGGCTGAAATGCCGGTGGTGACCCCATACGCCGCATCCACGGACACAGTCCATGCCGTATTACAGCGCTGATGTTTAGAATTTAAATCTTCTTTCATGGGATGCAAATCCAGATTATTCAAGAGGCTGTCTTCCATGGGAACACAAATGAGTCCACGAGCATACTTCGCCATAAAATTGATGGCCTGTGCACTGATAAATTGCGCGGCAATCAGGATGTCTCCCTCATTTTCACGGCCTTCATCGTCCATCACAATGACCATGCGGCCGGCTTTGAGTTCTTCTAAAATTTCAGGAATAGGGTTAAACATTCATTTTTCTCCAATACAGCGGGGCCTGTCTTGACCTTGCTTTCTTACTTTGATCAATATTCCCTATTACTTGCTCAGCATCGGCAATAACTGTTCTATAACGAGGCCATCGGGCATATTAGCCTGCGATCGATGGGGCAGAAAATGAGGAAGCCCTCATTTTCCCTCCCTCAGTCACCCGATGATACGCTATTTAGACATCACATCAAATCCGACGACCAACGATAGTGGTCGGCATGAGACCAGCCACCCGCCGCAATATTAACTCAATCAGATAATTTTATTGTGCAAGTATAGGCCGAAAAATAGGGCTTGTCAATTGATTTCCCCGTGCCTATAATGGTCATTAAATTTCATAACCCTAATATTACTAATACGATGCGTCTTGAACAAAAAGTCTTCCAAAAATTTATGCACGGGGCCAAAACACTGGCTATAGCTGAATCCTGTACCGGCGGCCTTATCAGTAACCTTTTGACCAATATGGCAGGATCATCGCAATTCTTTATGTTAGGCATTATCGCTTATGCCAATTGCGCCAAAACTAAAATCCTAAAAGTCTCCCCCTCTCTATTAAAAAAACACGGAGCTGTCAGCTCAAAGGTGGCTGCGGCCATGGCCCAGGGTGTGCGTAAAATACTTAAAACGGATTACGGTCTTAGCGTAACCGGCATTGCCGGCCCCAGTGGTGGCAGCAAAAATAAACCCGTAGGATTGGTATTTATCGCGGTCAGCCGCCCCCCAAAAACCATTGTTAAGAAATTCCTCTTTAAAGGCAGCCGAATGAGCATCAAAAAACAAGCCGCCCAAACAGCTCTAAAAATGCTGGCTAAGTGACACCATTCAGGTATAATCCCCCTTATATGAATATTACCGAACGCCTTAAACGTTCTTTTAAACCACGCTTTGCCGTCATCTACCCATTCGGGTTTTTTGTCCTGTTTTTCTGCGCCCTCAACGAAAAATCCCTCAGCGCAGGCATCTTCTTTATCATTTCCGGCATGCTGATCCGTTTATGGTCCAATGGTTATGCTATTAAGAATGACAAATTAACTACCTCGGGACCTTATGCCCTTGTGCGTAACCCCCTATACTTAGGCACATTCCTGATTGCCATAGGCTTTGTTATTGTCTTAAAGAGTGAAGAAGTGTGGCTAGAATGGGTGGTAGGCGGTTTATTTATATTGGCCCTAAGTCTAATTTATTACCACACGATAAAATTCGAACAAGGCATGTTATCAGCAAGATTTGGTGATGCTTACCGCGATTACTGCCAAAAAATACCTGCCATGATCCCGTGTCTCGTACCCTACAGCAAAGGCGAAAAATGGCCCTTCAGTTTACAAAGGCTTATCAACAGTAAAGAACATAAACCCGTCTTCTGGATTTTTATCCTGCTGGTGGCTTTTCATGTTAAAACCCGTATCCTGATCGAGCACAAGCCATTGACCCACAAATCCATGGCCCTTGTGATTTTAGGCTTATGCCTCATCGCCCTTGACATCGCCTACGAATTCAATAAGAAAAAATTCCAAACCCACCAGTAGTACGTAGGGGCGGACCTTGTGTCCGCCCGTTAAGGATCATTTCGGAAATTCAAATTTTATATCCACATCTTTTTGGTCTTCCTCAGCAACCTTAAAGAGCTCTCTGGGCTGCATGTTAAGCTGACGGGCGACAAACAAATCCGGTATTTCATTAATCCTGATGTTATAAATATTCACTGAATCGTTATAAAATTCGCGCCTGTCGGCAATTTGACTTTCCAAATAACTGACACGCCCCTGAAGCTGGGTAAAATTCTGGTTGGCCTTCAAATCCGGATAATTTTCCGCAACCGCAAAAAGCGTCTTCAATGATTTGGCTAAATCGCCTTCCGCTTGGGATGACTCCCCCACAGTCTTGGCCTGGATACAGGAAGTACGCGCCGCGGTGATCTTTTCAAGGGTCTCGCGCTCATATTTCATATACCCTTCGCAGACACTGATCAACTTGGGGATCTCATCGTGACGTTGTTTTAAAAGCACGTCTATATTCGCCCAAGCCTTATCGATGTTACGCGATACCACAATAAGACCGTTATAAACAGATACAAAATAAAACCCCGTACCGATGATTAAAAAAATTAAAGCCACTAGAATAACAATTGACATGAAAGGCCCCCTCCCCTAACCCCTCTGGTCTCATGCCGACCACTATCGTTGGTCGCCACAGCTAGAGGGGAATCTGTTGCTTAAATTAAAACCTTGCCCATACCCCAAAACGGAACAACAAATACGCCAGCGTCGCTAAACTTAAAGCTGCCCCTCCCCAAATCCCGCAAAAAGCCTGCCAGGAAAAAGTCTTCACAACATCTGTTTGGCTTTCATCTGAAACAATAAAGATTTGACCATCCCCTTGGGCAATAATAACGTCCGATACATCTTCCTGCAGGTTTGATTTAATCTCATCTAACTGTGCGGCATTTTTTTGGGCTGTCCCCACCACAAACACCGACTCATCAGGTTTTATATACCATTCATTAAAACGCAGCGTATAATTTCCGAAAAATCCCTTATACTGTACACCATTCTTTTCCATAAAATTAATAAGATTATCCGGTAATGTTTTACCTAATCCTGTCGTAAATGTGTAATCAGCCGGCATAACAAACTCCGCCCCCTTAGGCAGTACCAATATTTGACCGGTGCTATCGTCCACACAAAACGGACAAAAGACGCTGTCCCCATGTGCAATCATAACCCACCGGCCTGAACGGCCGCTGCTTTCATAACGTTCTACTGTATAACGATAAAATGTGCATTCAGTCCCTGTCAGAGGAGATTGAAGTGTTTGAGTCTTTTTCGCTTTTCCGGTAAGCTCTACCAGGCCAATCGCAAGACCACGTACCGTAGATCTGGGGATACTTTCAATAAGTCTTTTCTCCTGTAGGACCTTTAGGCCATGAAAAAAAGACCAGACGCCAAAACCAAAACCAAATATCGCATACCCTACATCCCTGCCTTCACTCATTGACAAAGTCTCCTTTCGCTGCAGCTTAAGTTACCATAAAAGCAGAGAGGCAACAACTCAAAAGCTAAAAAAAAGCCCCGTTATTGCTAACGGGGCTGGAAAAGTCGTGCCTGTCACTACTTTTGTCATCGCTCGCAATGACACTGCTATCCTTAATTACGGCGGCTGATTTTTGATAGCAAACGAAGAATTTCCATATAAAGCCAGACTAAGGTCACCATCAGGGCAAAGGCGCCATACCATTCCATGTACATTTCTAAACCTTCGCGGGAAGCTGATTCGATAAAATCAAAATCCAGCACCAAGGACATGGAGGCAATACCCACCACAAACAAACTAAACGCAATGCCCAGCGGTCCGCCACCGTTGATAAATCCCGGCGGATGAATGCCAAACATAGAGGCGATCCAAACAACCACATAAAACAACATCAACCCGCCCATGGCGATCATGAGCCCCTTACGTAGTCCGGGGGTAGCCTGTAACCAACCGGCCTTATAGCCCATCAACATAGCAAATGTCACGGCAAAGGTCAAACCCACAGCCTGCATGACAATGCCCGGATAACTTCTCTCAAAATACGCGGAAAGAATACCCAAAAGCAGGCCTTCACAAGCCGCGTACAAAGGCGCTGTGACCGGAGACCATTTCGGCTTAAAAGACGTGGCAATAGCCAAAATTAAACCGCCGATCATGGATACCATAAAGGTAATGCCTAAGAATCCGGCACTATGGGGATCCGATGTTTTGCCCCAAGTCCACATGGCTGCGGCCACCAAAATCGCCAGCAAGATAAAAGTCTTATTGACAGTCCCTTGCACTGTCATCGCCGGTTGGCCCACACCCACACGGGCTGCACCAAACGTTCTTTCATTTAATGTAGGATTGCTGCTTTCCATTTTTACTTCCCTCCCCAACTGGGCCCCGCCGCTTTGCCGTAAACGGCAGGCGGGGCTATTTTTTGTAGTTTAAAAAAAACCTGCGCACCGCAGAGCAATGCGCAAGATGATATTAGTATACACCCCGGCCATGCAGTCATCAAGCATAATCCCCCAACCACCGGGTTTAGTTTCCAATTTATTAATTGGGTATATTTTAAACATATCAAAGGCTCGAAACAAGAAAAATCCAACAATCATAACCGGCCATATCAACGGCAGGCCCCACAAGGCCATCATCACCCCCACCACCTCATCAATGCACGCAATTGAGGGATCTTTCTGATTCAATAGCTTTTCCATCAAGCCGGTGGTCACAACTCCTAAAAACAACAAAACCAGCAAAAGAAGGGTAAAAAGCGGCAAATTGTTGCCTAAAAAATAAAAAATAACAACTCCGACAACAGTCGCCGCGGTGCCGGGAGCCACCGGAAAATATCCCACTCCAAAAACTGTGGCTATAGCTTTAGTTAGAAAGTCCCTCATAAATTTACCGGATCTACTCCCCCCTCCCTAACCCTCCCCACCAGGGGGAGGGAATTGTCTCTTATTCCGAAAATACTCTGCCCCGGAATATACCGTCAAAATGACCGCGGCCCACATGCATACATAGATCAGACCAAGCCAAAATTGTTGCACATGATAAAACCAAAACGAACAAAAATCGCTTTGCTGGGCCACCAAATACAGCAAAATCACCGACACCGCTATCATTTGTGTCACGGTCTTGATTTTACCGGCACGCTCCGCTGCCAATACCTGGCCCTTACGACACATAACGCGAAGCCGGGATGCCGTCACCAGGATTTCGCGGACGGCAATCACAATAAACATCCACCAATCTATCATGCCGATGTGGGCCAAGACCCCAAAGACGGACAAAAGCAATATCTTGTCCGCGATAGGGTCCATGATTTTACCAAAATCACTGGCCAGCCCTTGCCGTTTGGCCAAATGACCGTCGTAAAAATCCGTCAGGGAAGCGATCATAAAAATAACTACGCCTAACATATTCCCGATTGACGACCTTTGTTCCAGCAAAAAAACCAAAACAACGGCCAAAACAATGCGGGATAGCGTTAAAATATTCGGTAAATTCATTTAAACCACCCCTGCTAAATCGTATTCATAGGCATCTGTAATCAACGCCTCGACAAAATCACCGGATTTCAAGGGAAGCTTCGAGTGCACATACACCGCCCCATCCACATCAGGAGCATCATATTCGCTGCGGCCGATATAACATAGGGGCGGACCTTGTGTCCGCCCGATGGAACGGGCCGAGACAAGCTCGGCCCCTACACTCGATTTGGACAACAATGTATGTGGGCCCTTTTTCTCTTCTTTTTCAATCAATACTTTTAATTTCCGCCCGACCAAAGACTGTTGGATTTCTCTGGAAATAACCTGCTGGTCTTGCATCAAGATATCCCTACGGGCTTTCTTGATTTTTGAGGACACCTGCCCTTTCATCTTCGCGGCCGGGGTCCCTTCCTCTTTCGAATAAACGAAAACACCCACACGTTCAAAACGGGAATCTTTCATAAATAAACGTAACTGCTCAAAATCATCTTGTGTTTCTCCCGGAAGGCCTGTGATAAAACTCGTACGTAAAAACGCGCGCGGGGTGACCTTACGGATTTTCTGAATCAATGCCCTAGTCTGCGCGGTTGTGATATGGCGATTCTGTTCCTGCAAAATATGGTCGCTGATGTGCTGTAAAGGCACATCGATGTACTTACAAATTTTTGGCTCTTGCGCTATCACCTCCAGGAGCTCATCGCTCACATGGGAGGGAAACGTGTATAACAAACGTATCCATTCAATATTTTTACAAACCACCACAAGCTCCTTGAGAAGGCGTGCCAATGATGTCCGATGGTAAATATCCATCCCGAAAGCCGTGATGTCCTGACCGATGATATTAATTTCTTTCACACCTTGGGCATCCAAGAGACTCACTTCTTTGACCACGGACTCAATGCGGCGCGAAGTCAGCTTGCCCTTTATTTGGGGGATCGCACAAAACGCACACGCATTAAAACAGCCTTCACAAATTTTAACATAAGCAAAATGCTTGAGGCTCAACTGTACTGGGCTTGGGAGTTCTTCGCGATTAAGAGTAGGCGTACCCACAAACGCATCCACTTCCGGAAACTCCCGGGCCAAATTCTTACCATAACGCTGGGCCAAGCACCCGGCCACAATCACTTTTTTGATTTGACCTCGCTTTTTTTGTTCAATGAGATCAAGAATAGTGTCAATCGATTCCTTACGCGCATCTTCGATAAAAGAACAGGTATTGACAATCACCGTCTGGGCTTCGTTAATCCCCACGATACGCTGACCGTTTTTCTTTAGATTCCCCAGCATCAGTTGGGCATCCACCAAATTACGGGCACAGCCTAAATTAATAACGCCGACCTTCCGGTCGGCGCTAATGCGCTTCTTATGGTAATCCTGCCGTGTCACTTTTTGACCGTTAACCCTTCCTTAGTAATCAGCACTTTTTTGATCTTGCGCTCGCCGCCGCCTAAAGAACCGATATGCTTACCGTTGACTTCCATGTCCAATTGGTCGATATTACGACCGGAAAGCTCAATACGATTATCCGCACTCCAGTTTTCCATAGAACCTTTGCTTAATGTCGTCTGAAAGACTACCTTATCATCCGTCTTGACCTGGACCCAAGTATCACGAATCGCCCTCACTGCTACCTCTACTTTGTGATTCTCACTGGGGGCTTTAACAGTTTCATGTTTTATGTCCACAACGGGCGCCGTTACATTGTTGTCTTCGTCGGCGTACTTATGAGTTTTAAGTTTTCTTTCTTTCGTACTAAAACTCTGACTCCCTGATACCGGGGCTGCCTTCTTATTGAAGTGTGATACAATACACCCTCCCATCCTGACAAACAAAAATAAGACGACTAAAATGCCGATGACTTTTAAAATTCTCTTTATATTCTTGGGATTTAAAAAGGCGGAAAACCATTCTGGAGTCTGTCCTAAAGTCACCTTGGGCGGCTTGGGAGCCTTGCGGCGGGTTGCCATGGGGGGCACCGACGGCGCCGGAACCGTGGCTTTAGGCGCTTGGTCAAGGCCATAATGTTTATAGGTTTCTCCCACATCCAACCCTAAAAATACCGCATAAATCTTGATAAATCCGCGATAATAAAATGGCGATAAAATACGCACCGAATACCCTTCCTCAATGGCCTTTAAGACATCCATGGGAATTTTAGTGGCTTCGTGCACAATGTCCAGCGTCAATCCCTTAGCTTGACGGGTCGTTTTTAAAACAGAAGGTTTATCGTTATTGCTGTTGGTCGGCGGCATTGGAATTTCCCCCTCCTGTATTTTCTAAAAGCCATTTTTCCCGGTCCACTAAAATGTCCCTGCCTTTGCTGCCCGCGTAAGGGCCGACCAGACCGTTTTGTTCCATCATATCAATCAAACGCGCGGCCCGGGAATACCCCAAACGTAACCGGCGTTGTAGAATGGTGACTGATGCCTGATTGGTTTCAACCACCACCCGTACCGCCTCGTCGTACATTTCATCTTTTTCATCCATGTTCGCAACCCCGCTAGACGGCTGGGGTTTAAGAACGCTTTCATTATACTCCGGCTGACCCTGTTTTTTGATAAAATTAATGACCTGACTGATTTCTTCATCAGACACATAACAGCATTGCCCGCGGATGGGCTTGGGATCGCCGGTTTTCATAAAAAGAAAATCACCCTTGCCTAAAAGCGTTTCCGCACCGTTGGTATCGAGAACCGTGCGTGAATCCACCTTGGAGGCGACTTTAAAAGAAATTCTGGAAGAAAAATTGGCTTTGATGACGCCGGTAATAACATCCACTGAGGGACGCTGGGTCGCTAAAATCAAATGAATACCGGTCGCGCGTGCTAATTGCGCCAATCGGGTAATGGCCCCTTCCACTGTTTTAGCGGAAACCTGCATGAGATCTGCCAGTTCATCAACCACGACCACAATATAAGGCATATCCAAACCCTTGGCATGATAGCCCTTGATATTGCGCACCGCTTCCTTATTGAATAATTTATAGCGGGATTCCATCTCCATCACCACCCAATTAAGCGCGGGGGTAACCTTTTTAGCATCAGTAACGACAGGGCACAAAAGATGCGGCAAATCATTGTAAGGGATCATCTCCACCATCTTAGGGTCAATCATGATGAACTTAAGCTCAGAAGGCGACGCGCTAAAAAGAAGAGACATGATCAAACTGTTTAAACAAACGGTTTTCCCGGAACCGGTTGTCCCTGCCACTAACAGATGCGGCATATCCGCCAAATCCACGACTAAAGGTTTACCGGAAGTGTCTTTACCGACAGCCAAGTCCGTCTTTGAGATGACAGGACGCGCGTGGGCGGCCGTGAGCACATCTTTTAAAAAAACCGCGGCTGAGGAACCGTTGGGGACTTCTACACCAACCCGGTTTTTCCCCGGAATAGGGGCCAAAATACGCACGGCTGACGCGCTTAAGGCCATGGCTAAATCGTTAGCTAAACTGGCAATGCTCTGGACTTTGACCCCGGGGCCCGGCTGCAATTCATAACGGGTAATCACGGGCCCGCGTTCAATATCCGCCACCTTGACATTGATCCCGAAATCACTCAGGGTTTCTTCCAAAATTTTTGCACCCGTCACAAGCCTTTCCTGGATCTTATCGTCTGAAATCTGCGGAGGGTCATTAAGCAAATCCATGCTCGGCAAATGATATTCCCCTATCCTTTTAGGCGCCTGCACCAGGGGGGAGGAGACCTCTTCAGTTTTAGGCGCGGCTACGATATGAATATTAGGCTTAACCGGAAGAGGTGCGGCTTTAAGTTCCGGGGGCTTGGGAAATACCGTACTCCTATATTTACCATCTTTCTTGTCATCCTGAGCGTTAGCGAAGGATCTTAAGGCCATTTTAGATTCTTCGGCCTCGCTTTGCTTAGCCTCAGAATGACGGGTCCCCTTAGGGATTTTAGCCAGAGGCACCCCTTTAAAGATTCTTTGAAAAACCTGAACAATGCCCTGCCAAAGCCAAACAAAAAAAGGCGAAACCAAAAATTCTCCGGTGACAATTAAAGCCAGGGCCCCTAATGTCAACAGGATGATTAATGCCCCCAAAGGCTGAAAATAGCCGACTAAGAAATTGCTAAAAACAACGCCTATGATACCTCCGCTGGTTAAACGGGCAGAACCATTAGTGCCGGCAAAAAAACTAAATAAAGCCGCTATGACCACAAACAAGATAACCGTGCTTAAGAATTTAAAAAAATTGAAGTGCAGATCGCGGGAAGTAAATTTGTTCCAGCTGAAAAATAGGCCGATGCCGACAAAAAAATACGCGCTTAAGCCGACTAGAAGAAAAAGCATACCGGCCGTGTAAGCGCCGACAATCCCAATCCAATTTTGTGCATGAAAGTTCGGTTTAGAAGTAAACCACGAAAGATCGACAGGTGTAAAAGAAACAAGACTGGCCAGCAGAATGAGGCTTAAGGCCAAAATCACAATGCCCTTGATCTCATTAAGATGTTCAAGCTTCATTCCTGATCCTCTTGAAATCATTACAGCGGGGCCTGGCTCGGCCTCTTATTCTGATCAATATCCCCTATTACTTGCTCGGCATTACTAGCGTCTCATCGGGTCCTGGCTCGTCATGACGTTACGGTGCTCCTGATTCGAAGGTCAACCCTATCAGCGGCTAGAAAACTGATTCCCCTTAATTGAACATTTGGGCAGTCACCGTCCGCCCCGTAACATCACTTCTCGCCACCCGATGATAAGCAATCTAAGTCTGAGCCACCCGCCGCCATATCAATTTTGATCCAAGCGCTATTAATTATTCAGCTTGTTTTTTGCTCAAGTTAAAGCGGCCCATCTCATCTTTTTCCATGAGCTTGACTTTAAACTTATCGCCGATCTTAATGACTTCATTCACATCTTTGACGAATTTATTAGAAAGCTCGGAGACATGCACCAGGCCTTCGCGCCCGGGAATAAACTCGACAAAAGCGCCGAAATTCATGATCCGCTTGACGGTAGCTTCATAAATCTTACCGACCTCCGGCTCTTCGGTCAAAGCTTTAATCATACCCACGGCAACTTCCAAAGCATCTTTATCGGGAGAAGCCACAATCACCTTGCCGTCTTCTTCGATATCAATGGACGTCACACCGCTTTCTTCAATCATCTTGCGGATAGTCTTGCCGCCGGGGCCTATGACCTCACCGATCTTGTCCTGTGGAATCTGTAAAGTGATGATGCGCGGCGCATAAGGTGACATCTCGGCACGAACGGCCGGCATACAAGCTTGCATCTTGTCTAAAATGATCAAGCGCGCATCAAGGGCCTGGGCCACGGCCTTTTCCAAAAGCTCGATGGACAATTTTTTAACCTTAAGGTCCAGCTGAATGGCATTAACACCCTCGCGGGAACCCGCCACTTTAAAATCCATATCGCCGAAATGATCTTCCAAGCCCATGATGTCGGTTATCAAAACCGTGCGTTTCTCGTCTGATATCAATCCGATCGAAATACCGGCCACCGGCCTTTTAATAGGGACACCGGCATCCATCAGCGCTAAGGCGCCCGCGCACACGGAAGCCATGGATGAGGAACCGTTGGACTCCAGAATTTCAGAGACCACCCGGATGGTGTAAGGGAATTCATCCTTTGAGGGAAGCACTGCCCTGAGCGCCTTGGCGGCCAGCGCGCCATGACCGATTTCACGACGGCCAGGACCACGCATGGGCTTGGTTTCCCCCACGCTAAAAGAAGGGAAATTATAATGCAGCATAAAGGTCTTATAACTGGTTTCTTCCAGGCCTTCGACTAATTGCTCATCGTCTTTGGTGCCCAGTGTAATGATCCCCAAACTCTGCGTTTGCCCACGGGTAAACAGCGCTGAACCATGCGTACGCGGCAAGACACTGACCTCACAATCCAGTTGACGGATGTCTTTTAACCCACGGCCGTCAGCACGGATACCTTTGTCAAAAACATTGTTACGGATCACTTCATATTGCAGGGCTTCAAATTGAGTAATCACATCAGATGCCGTAATTTCACTTGCCTCAGTATTAAATTCAGCATAAACGCTTAAATCACCGGTCAATTTCTCAATAAGCGCACTAAGAGCGTCCTCACGCTTTTGTTTGTCCGCGATTTTCGTATATATGTCATTCAAAGGCCCGAGAGACAATTGACGCACACGAGCAACAAAATCCGGATGGACTTCTTTAAGTTCAATTTGTGTTTTAGGCTTGGCTGTCTGTTTAACCAATTGCATCTGGGCTTCTTTGGACGCCTGCAAATGTTTCAGGGCGAATTCAAGACCTTCCAACACCTTGGCTTCAGGTATTTCGTTAGCTTCGCCTTCAATCATCACGATCCCATCACCCCAACCAGCCACCACTAAATCCATGGTGCTTTCTTTACGTTGAGCAAAAGTTGGGTTGGCCATCAATTCTCCATTGATCAAACACACCCGAACAGCACCTATAGGGCCATCATAAGGGATGTCGGAAACCATCAAAGCGCCGGAAGCGCCGATCATCGCCAGAATATCCGGGTCATTTTCACCGTCATGACTTAAAACAGAGGCCACAATCTGCACCTCATTCAAGCATCCTTGCGGAAATAAAGGACGCACCGAACGGTCAATCAAACGGGACACTAAAATTTCGCGTTCGGTCGAACGGCCTTCGCGCTTAAAGAAACCACCGGGGATCCTGCCTGCGGAATACGTTTTTTCCTGATATTCCACCGTCAAAGGAAAAAAATCAATCCCTTCTCTGGGTTTTTTAGCCATACAAGCCGTCACTAAAACAACGGTGCCGCCGACGGACAAAATCACAGCGCCATTAGCTTGCTTGGCGATTTTACCTGATTCAATAATAAGATTGGAAGCTCCAAAAGGAATTTCCACACGTCCTTGTGCCATAATAGACCCTTTCTTAAGCCCTAGTTACTTGCGCAAATCGAGCTTGTTAATAGTTTCTTCGTATTTTTTGGGATCTTGCTTTTGGAGATAATCCAAGAGCCGGCGACGCCGACCGATGAGCATCAACATGCCACGGCGGGAATGAAAATCCTTCTTGTGGATTTGAAAATGCGTGTTGAGTTGATTGATTTGTTCTGTCAACACCGCAATTTGGACAGGGGCTGAGCCCGTGTCCTTCGCATGCGTCTTAAAACGGTTGATGACCTCTGTTTTCTTTTCTTTAACTATAGCCAACTGACTCGCTCCTTCTTCTCCCCCACTTGCTATGGCCTCACAGGCCACCAGCAGGGCTTAGGTTGTCTTTTTAGAATGTGAAATTATACAATTGCCGCCCATAATAGTCAAGCAAAACAATCGCTTCAAAACTCCCCCTTCCCCCTCTTTAATATAAAGAGGGGGTTAGGGGGAGTTTATTTTCGCGTCTCATCCGTGTTTATAGTCATAATGCGGACTTTTCCTGATCCGGCAATCAGGAGTTTGGGGGCCTGGGAAGCTGTAACTGCTTTTTTGATAGCCTCTTGCATTTGACCAGGAGCAATCCTCTCTTCCAGATAAAAATCAGAACCTGCCCAAAAAGTCCGGTAAAAATTCTGCAAAGCCGTAACCATCCCCTTTTCCACACTTAATATATACAACTTATGCATGGTCGATTCAGATAACGCAGGGAGAGTGCCTTTAAGTGTTTTGTCCTTTGAGGCTTCATACGCTTGCAGCGAATCATATTTATGGCCATTAGCATAAATTTCGACCGATGTCTGCGCTGGGGCTTCTACAACAGGGAAAAAACACAAAATTAAAAACAATACTTTCATCATAGTCAATTTATTATATACTACTTTCATGAACTTGGGATACATCCTTCTTATCATTTTTACCGTATGTTGGGTCTTGAGCCTGTTTTTCGGATACATCGGCGGATTATCCAAAACTTTCTCGCCCCCACCCGCGGCCATGGATTCTTCCTCTATCAAAACCGAAGAACAAAAGATCATTGACGATACGAAAGAGAACCAGAGGCAGATGATGGATGATATGAAAGAGAAAATCCGAGACAGGTATAAAAAATATTAATGGTCCCGCGCCTGTACAATACGCCGGATAAATTCCTCTTCATATAAGGCTTGGATGACACGCCATTCTTTGGGGCCCAAAAAATACTTAATCGCCGCTTCAATAGCTGCCAAACGATTCTTTAAATACACATACTGCGGATGCAAAATTTTGCCGTCCGCATCGGAAAATTTCAATTTACATTCATCCGCCCGCTTGGCTTGGATGTAAGCGTTAAATTCTTCCGAAGGCGCCCTTTGCGCCATATATTCATCCACCATCAATTGCGTGGTTTTACGTTCAATGCGTTCAAAACTTTCTTTGGTCGTTTTATACGCCCAGAGCAGATAACGGAAAATCAAAGCCTTATGGGCACAAGAAAGCACTATTTTCTTTGTCATGATTAATTGCCGTTAAACTGGATTGCATTGATGCCATTATTGATTTGAGTGACCATACTGCCAAGGGCGGCATTAATGCTATCATGCATGGGGCCGCCTGCTTGCGGTCTTAAAAAAACAATGCAGAGTATTATAACCGCGGCCACGAACAGGACGTATTCAATAATATTTTGCCCCCGACAGTCTCTCATAATGTAAATATAACATATTTTTAATGTTTTGTCATTCCCGCGAAAGCGGGAATCTTATAAAATGGATCCCCGATTAAAACATTCGGGGATGACATTCGGATTTATCAGTTACATACTGTAACTGATATCCTCATGTCACTTATACACCTTATCCCCCACCACTGGGACTTTATCTATTTTTAGCCCTATCAGTTGGCCTTTCTTGGCAACTTTAACATCCTCACTTTCAATCTGCATAGACCACACCTTCTGGACGAATTTTGTCTTGGGACCGATGATTGTAAGCTTATCTCCTATCAAAATAGTGCCTTGGGTGACTTTGACAACACACACTTTAATACGGTTAAAATAATGTGTGATAATTCCTGCCTCACACAGCGCAGGGTCCACTTGTTGGGCCTTAACCTTCAAGGAAGCTTTGGGGGCTTTCTTGACAATTTTTTTCTTAACAGCGGATTTCTTGACGGGCTTTTTTCGAGCGGGCTTGGCCTTCTTGCGCGAGGGTTTAATCCAAAAAACCTCTTTGAGGACGTTCACAATTTTACGGAACATAGTTTAATTTCCCCCTCTTTAATACAAAGAGGGGGTTAGGGGGAGTTCATTACAACGTAATTTTTTCCGCAATACGGGCAATGAACGGAAATTCGACAAATTGGCCGAGAATGGCAGTGACCATTCCCCAAAACGAAAATCCGAAAAGGATAAACAGGAAAGGCCTCAACACCCAGGGAAAAACAATGCTGAGGATCAAAGCCCCTACTTCCCCCACAAAAAGCACCAGCCCTTGACGTCCATGACTTAAAACAAAAGCATTGTTTTTTCTGAGGATCAAAGGAACAATACAAAAAATCGAAAGGTACGCTAAAACCGCGTACATTTTACCATCCAGAATATCTGCTTTACTGAAATTTCCCCTCGAAGCCTTCAAGCCTTGACCTCAATGACAGAATTAATGTCTCCGAATGAATTGCGCTCCGTGTGCGTATTGGCGGGGTCTTCCTGCCATTTACCGTCGACGATAAACTGATATCTATAGACGCCGGGCTTTAAATTAAGGTCCAACGTCCAGAGGCCGTCCTTGTTGTTCAAACGGCAATTTTCATCCAGAGACCAGTCATTAAAAGACCCTGTCACATAAACGGATTGGGCCTGCGGGGCCTTTAAGACAAAGGCCGTTGTCTTTAAAAATCCTTCGGTTTCTTTTTGGATTAACTCCTGCATACGTTCTGAAGGCTCATACTCTTCCGCTTTCTGTTCTTGGGACGCCAAAGGACGGTTGAGGCTTAAAATCTCGCGCGCGAGACTCAAATAATCTTTGGAACCGCGGCAATATTTATCATATTTGATGACCGCCTCACCCATGACCGCGGCTTCTTTGAGCTTGACGTTGATATGCACAATCGTATCGAAGAGCCTCCCGGAGAATTTTTCTTTCATATGCCCCAGCATCGTAAAAGAATGGCGCAGGCGCGAGTCAAACATGGTAATCAACACTTTAGTGTCAACCGGGTGCCCCAGCCTCTCACGGATCAAATTAGCGATATCCATCAGGTGGTCCACCCCCTGCATGGAAAAACGGCTGGTCTCAACCGGTATGATAATCTCGTCGCTGGCGCGGATCGCATTCACGGTCAAAAACCCCAGGCTCGGGGGACAATCAATCAAGATATAATCGTAAAGACCTTTGATCTCACTGAGAATTTCTGTCAGTTTAAGTTCACGGCCAATTTCATCCGCCAATTCCTGCTCAAGGGTACCGACTAAAACATTAGACGGCACAATATCAAAGGAGTTGCTGACTTTTTTGATAATGTCTTTGATTTTTAGTTTATGCGGGGTCAGCTTGGAGATGCAATTATAAAGGCTGTTTTGGTCCTCCACATTAAGTCCCAGGGTGGCGTGTGCCTGGGGGTCTAAATCAATCAACAAGGTCTTTTGACCGTTAAATGCCAAGGTCGAGGCCAAATTGATGGCCGTCGTCGTTTTACCGCATCCGCCTTTTTGATTCGCAATCGAAATAATTTTCATAACAACATGTCTCCTAGTTTGAGAAACTAACCCCATCAATCAATAGTGCCCCACGGCGAAAATCTACGTTCCATGCTTCCAGGACAAAGGACACATCCGTCACACTCGTCCAGTCCGTTAAATTTAATTTTTCAAAAGGAATGTTGACCGTCCGCCACTGCATGTTAACGTTTTGAATATAATAACTGGCCTTCTCATTTTTTTGGTTAGCGACGATGACTTTCACAATCCCCGGATAAGCGCCGTCTAACCCACGCAAACTAACATTCAAGGCCTTGTATTTGGAAACATCTTTGTTCGGCAACGTCATGGAAAAAGTCTTTGTCGCCGGATACGGGTCATTCAGATCGTAGGTCAGACGAATGGGATTATTATTCAGCGCATAAAAAACCTGGGACTTCAAGTTGTCCCGATGGGTTAAAAACGCCGTAAACCCATACACCGTACAAATAGCGATCACCGCCGTAATGACTATATTAATCACCAGCCATGAATGATTGACCGGTTTAAACTTACGTTTTTTTTCTACAACACTCTCACGCTTGCCTAAATAAACCTTGGCAAGATGATCATATATTTCATCACGAGTCATGCTATCACGTCACAATAAATGTGGATTTTAAGATATTATATAACTTATCTAATATCATAACAAATTAAATACAAATAGAAATAATAATATAGAAAATTTTTGGGGACAGTTTGAAATCATCAGGGTTCGGTTAATTTGTAGGGACCGAACCTTGTGTCGGCTAGGCATGTGTAGGGGCGGACCTTGTGTCCGCCCGCTTGTGTGGTCTCATGCCGACCACTATCGTTGGTCGTCGGCCCGGCAATTGACGAATCTTTACGATTTGGATTCTCATCATCAATGGCCCACTGCAGAGGGTTGTTAGAAATATATTCTTGGACCCGTAACAAGTCTTTTTCATTACGGATCACATGGTCGTAAAATGATCGTTGCCAGAGGTTATAGTTAAACTTTTTCCATCCCTGTCGACGTACACCGCGAATATATTCATTAGTGCTGATAGATTTGAAGGCTTGTATCACACGGCTTAAGGCAACGCCTTTCTCCAAAACAATAATGCCATGTATGTGATTCGGCATCACAATAAAAGAATCAAGACCGATCTGATTTAATCGCCGCGGTATATTCCCCCAAACTGATGCGATCATTTGCCCGGCACTGTTTAAATGCATGCCCTCCTCAACAATTTCACCGAAGAAACATTCTTGTTCATAAGTACATATTGTTACAAAATAATACCCCGCATTTGAATAATCATACGTCGAAAGGCGCAGGCTTTTACGAAAGGGATACTTAGCGGCTTTGGTATTTATTAGCGGTTGTTTTATCATGTTTTTATTGGGCCGACACAAGGTCCATCGGGCGGACACAAGGTCCGCCCCTACACACACAATGAATTCCTGCCGGGCGGACACAAGGTCCGCCCCTACACACACAATGAATTCCTGCCGGGCGGACACAAGGTCCGCCCCTACACACACA
>Ga0182027_10003391_pt1 | contig 25330 bp, 16 predicted proteins | sample 712E1DmetaG_FD_121300 | JGI IMG/M metagenome (GOLD analysis project Ga0182027, IMG submission 121300) | Permafrost microbial communities from Stordalen Mire, Sweden - 712E1D metaG (Illumina Assembly) | ecosystem: Environmental > Terrestrial > Soil > Wetlands > Permafrost | place: Sweden...
AGTTTCGTATCGCCGACTGGAGATACGGCAAGTCAACAATGAATCAGGACTTGCCGAGCAAGGAGGCGAAAAGGGGTCATAGGGGACGATCCCCTATTTCATTAGTAAAGAAAATATTGAGGGTTTTCTTTTTACTACAAGGCAAAGCAATAAAATATCTGATAAAAGAATATTCCAGATACTGAAAAAATATGGCAAGAATACAGGCATAGAGTTGAATCAACGAATTCTGAGAAACACTAAACTTGCAGTGATGCTTCAATCTGGAATAGATAAAGCAACAATTGAAAGAGAATTAGGAATAAAACGGCTCGAATTCGGTTCTCACGGACTATTAAACAAAAATGGATAGGCAAAGCTATACACGGGAAAGAGAAAAAGGTTTTGCTAATTGGAAGAATAGACTTAAGCACATAATGATATTACTGTTACTGCTTTCAATACTTTTCATAGTCATTAAAGTGGATAAGAATGACATCAAAAAATACGGAATATTTGGTGCACACACTTATCTGAGTGATGGACTCTCATCAAAATCCTACTCTGAGATAAGCAATGCCTCTATATACTTAAATTCCACAGACAATAGCTCAATTGATACATCCAAAACAATAAAATCAATCATCAAAGTATATGATGAAGGAGGCAGAATAATAAAAGAGATTGACGGAACAAACAACAGTAATAGTAATGCAAATATGAAAGATATTCAAAATAAAAATAATCTCACAGAAGGGAGATATACTGTAGAATTAATCCCACAAGATTCTTCAATCAAAAAAATTACTCTGAATAATCTTGAAATAAATAACAATACAATTGATTTAGGTCTAGAAACCATATCAAATAATGCTGCTAGTATTGCAACATCCAAAAAAGAGATGGTCATTGATTCATTCGCAATAGATCCAAGCAGATTAAATTTCGATAATGGTACTTTAGAGAAAACAGCAAAAGGTAATGCACTCTATAAATGCAAAGAATGGAATTTCTCAGAGCAGAAATGCATCGGAGTTTGGGAAAAGATAATGAATTTGACAGCAGGACAAGATTATAATATATCTTTAACACCACAAGATCCCGGCTTTGCGGAAATAATCGAGATAACGAATGCAATGCATCTAGATAAAAATAAGACAATTATTGGGGATATATACCATCATGTAAAATCATTGGATGATGACTGGGTAACAATTCCTGATACTGAATACATAAGAGTCACTTTCCAGAAGAACTTGACAAGCAACAATGACATTACAATCTATGCAAGGAGCAATTCAAGTGCAGCAATCGAAGTCTACGAAAAAGATAGCGATATAAAAATTGCAGATTTTGGAATTATTGGAAGCGAAAGCTGGCATAAAATCTATTTGACGAATCTCTCTACTCCTCAAGATACATTTGATTTGAAAATAACAAATGGAAATGACAGCAGTGTAGATTTGGATTACATTGTCGACCCAACAGTATGGTGGAATGGCTCTTGGTCATTTAAGATTCCTATCAATATATCTGTAGTCTCTGGCGCTACACCACAAGGTTATCAAGTTAAATTCTTCATCAATTCAAGTTCTGTAGGAGCAAATTGGAACTGGACGAATGAATGTATCAACTCAAATAGTTCTCGAGCAAGATTTGTCAATAGTGATGAAAACACTACTCTTAATTTCTGGATTGAAAATTGTTCTGTGGTTGGACAAAACATGACTGCCTGGGTGAAAATAGATAAGAATATCACTACTTCAATTAATACTATTTATTTGTATTATGGTAATCCTTCTGCAAGTCCGTATTCTGATGGTAATGCAACATTCGAATTCTTTGATGACTTCAATGGTGCTTCAGTCGATACTTCTAAATGGACTGTAGGTGGAAGCATGACACAGTCTGGAGGTTTAGCTTCAGGCACTGCTGGAGATCGTGATTATCTATTCGGTAAGACTCGAATAACTATAGACACATTAACCTTTATTAGAATGAGGAGCCATTCCACTACTGGAGTTGCTAGGCCTGGAGTGCTGCAGACAAATGGCAATCCATATAGTACTGTAGGATTCGGTTGGCAGGATTGGACTGATAATCTCCGTTATACCGATACATATACTACAGCAGTCACTCAGAATTCTAATTATCATTATACTACAAATTGGAACAATCTAGAGACTATTTGGAATGCAACAAGCGTAGTGTTCATCACCGATGGAACAATAACAAATATTCATACTACACAAGTCCCTACAAGCGATAAGGTATTGCATGGTCAAGTTGATGGTAATGCGGATTATGACTTATTCTACACCCGCAAATATGTGCCTGTTGAACCAACATATAATTTTGGTATTCAAGTAGTAAGTTCAGATATTAATATAGTTCTTGATAAGCCCGATATAGCATACACTAATATTACGGTTAGTTCGGTAATCTTAATTTATAATGCTAGTATTACCAGTGCATCGGAACTGATAAATTGTTCATTATGGGATGATTCAAACGGAACATGGCTGAGAACCCAGATAGTAAATGTTACGGGCACTTTCAACACCACAAACTTTAGCATCAATACGTCAGGGAATTTCAATTGGAATATAGAATGTTGTGACATGTACACATGTGCATTTGCACCTGAGAATAGGACAGTCAGCGTCGGCACAGATGCTATTGCACCAATTGTAACGTTAGATTCGCAGACAACATCAACAGGCAATTATTCTAGGAATTGGATATTTGCAAATATTTCCATTATCGAACTGAATCTTGATACTATAAAGATTTATCTGTATAATGCCACAGGATTGGTCAATAAGACAGTCGGAACATCTGCTCCTCTAAGCGTCAATTTCACAAATCTTCCTGATGGAATATATTACCTTAATGCAACTGCAAATGACACTTATTCCAATTATGGAAATTCAGCGACAAACGTGATCATATTAGATCACATTCCTCCAATCGCTAATTTTTATGGTAATCCCGTCGACAAGTATATATCTTCCACGCCTAATGTAACCTTCGAGATCAATTGCTCTGATGCGTCCACAGGAATTAGCACTGTGCAACTTTGGGCAAATTGGACCGGTTCTTGGAATATGAACAAAACAACTAGTTCATACTCCAATGGCATTTTATGGGCTGTAAACGTTTCTCAAATTCCGGATGGAACATATAATTGGGGCATATACTGCAATGATACTGCAGGAAACTCTAATAGGTCAGCAAATAGGACACTTACTATAGACACAATAAATCCTTCTATGCAGTTTGATTCTTCTTCGATAGCAACAGGCAATTATTCTAAGAATTATATAACTGTAAATGTGACCGCTTCGGACAATAATTTGGATACTATACGCATTTATCTTTATAATAGCACGGGTCTTGTAAATGGAACAGTACTTGCAAAATCCTCTCCATTGACGATAATGTTCACAAATCTTCCTAACGGAGTGTATTATGTGAATGCAACAGTAAATGACACTGCTGGAAACATTAATAGAACTGAGACGAGAGTAATTATTCTAGACACATCACCGCCGATCATTTCTCTGTATGGACCGAGCGGAACAATAACATGGCCATTTCCACTTTTGAACGTAAGCATCTCTGACAGCTTAGCAGGCATAAGCAATTTATGGTATTCTCTTAACAATGGCACTACAAATATTACTGTATGCAGCGGCGCTAATTGCAATGGAAGCGATTCTTCTAATCCATTCTGGTTGCACGTTAGTGAAGGAAATTACACAGTAAAAGGGTATGCAAATGATACTGCAGGGAATATCAACAATGCATCCAGTTCATTTACAGTCTCAATGAATAATAATTATTATGATTCATTCAATGATAATTCTTCATTCAAAACACTGAATAATGCAATCTGGAAAGCAGGAAATGTAACATTGAACAATCAAAAAGTATATGCGCCGAACATAAGTTCTGCAAATGCGCAGAGAGTAATAGCAAGTTCAGCTTATACGAATAAGGGTGTGGCCACTGATGGCAATGTCCTTTTCTTTAATGATGCCGGTGCAAGAATTGTAACAGTCGGATTTGACGGTACAGTATTATCGACGAATGCCGTATCGAATCTTCCAAACGATATGTATCAGATTGCATTTGCAAAAGGATTCTTGTTCGCAAGAAATTCCAATGGCAACATTTACAGGATAAATATATCTGACTGGAGTTCTACAGTTGTAACCAATGTAAATGTTTCAACTAAACCTTATCTATCTGGAGCTTCATGGATGACTGGGAATCTATTTGATATGCCTGATGGAAGAATTGGAACAGTCAGTAATCCTGCAACAAATCCGTTCACGGTAAGATTATATAATGTGTCAAATGATGGATTGAATCTCATATGGGACCAGGACATAATTATCGATGCAGATTCTTGGAGTCCAGACAATCACGGTTTTGCATCAGATGGGAAATATCTTGTTCTTATATCATATCAAAATGGCCATCATGTCTATGATTTAGTGAACGGAAACCTCAGCTCATCACCAGCTTGGGACTTAAGACCAACAGGTATAGCAAATCCGACATTCATCACCCATGATCATGTCAACCATAGATATATTATAGGAGATTATAGCGATTACGATTTTGTTATATATAACGATAGTGCTATAGGTACAGATGCAACACAAGGAAATTATACATCGTATACAGTCAATACCACTTCCACAATATTTAAGATAGCAAATGTAAGTTGGAAAGAGAGCAATACTGATAATAATAATAATAACAATATCAGCGTCGAAGTCAGCGTAGATGGGGGAACGAACTGGTATACTGCCGCAAACAATCAGGAAATAAACCAAACATTTGGAGGCAATAATAAATCATTAGTTTATCGGGTCGCATTTAACACTAACGGCAGCAGAGCAATTTCCTTATTAGACATAAATATCAGTTGGATTTCAGACATTAGCTATCCACAATTTTCTAATAATCTTGCAAATATAGTTAGTGGTTCAGCATATAACCCACTAAATAATTATCAGTTTAATATTACTATAATGAATACTAACGGGACAGCAGGGATTGAATTTGATGGGGTCAATTACAATTTAGTAAATTCAAGTCATAATTTCATGATAAATGTAAGTAATTTAGCTGCAGGAAACTATTCGTATTATTTCTGGGCTTATGGAAATGGGTCCAGTCATTGGTATAATTATTCCAGTATTTATAATTATACAATCACAAAGGCAACTCCTGTATTACTTTTCTTAGCAAATGGAGGAACGAATAATCTCAATTTAACATATCCTGAACAAATTAATATTTCTGCAAGTGCAAGTGCTGGAACATTAAGCTTAGAAAAAGACGGAATAGACTATTCAGCCTACAATGGATTAAATGTTATATTAGAAATAGGAAACTACACATTCAGAGCAAATATCACAGGTAACCAGAATTATTCAAATGTAGACTATTTATATTACAATGTCACAATTAATCCTATATATGTAGATACACAGCCACCGACTATAACGTTATTGCAACCTCTTGATGGAACAGGCGATTCTGGAGATTTAACGCAATTCTCATACATTGTATCTGATGAGAGCAACATTTCTAATTGTACGCTGGTCATTGATGGTGCGGTGCAAGATTTCAGCGATAATGTCTCAAAAGATATGACTCAGGAATTTGGTGCTTATCATATCATCGCTGGACTTCACAATTGGAATATTAACTGTACTGATATCCACGGAAATGAGAATTCCAGTACAATACGACAGGTTACAATCGTCCCAAGCTATGATTTTAGCGGAAAAACCACAGATTTAAGCAATGTAGATATTGAAAATATCACTCAATTGATAGTAGAGCAACCATCTTACGGAATAATAAATTTCTCGACAACAATAAATTTAAGTGGTGGGGCAAACTTCAATCAATATATAACTATATCAAATAATCTTATAAGCATAGATTCGAGTAAACTGCCACAACTGAATAAATCTGCAACACTAACAATTTACAATCTTTCCTTTGCAAAACCAATAATCTTAAAGAACAATGAACCTTGCACGGATTGCGCAATTCTTAATTATGACGGTGATTTAACATTCACAGTTCATGGATTCAGCACATATTCAGCATCCGAAAATTCACAGCTTCACATATGGGATGATACAGACAACAAAAGTGGGCGCATACAAAACCAGATTAACTTCTATGCGAATTATACAAATAAAACATCCGGAAAAAGCATAAATGGGTCAGGAATATACTGTAACATAACATTCTCGGATATAGGAACAAAGGATATGATGTTTAATAGTTCAACTAAACTTTACACATTCAATAGAACATTTAGCACTGCAGGAGTATACTATTATGACATAACATGCGAAGACTCAAACAACTATTTTGCATCTGTTAACGCCACAGATTATGCAAATATTATTGATTTAGGCGGACCTCAGAGTCCTAGCAATATAACAGTGATTAAAAGTGAAAGAGCAAACATATCTAATCCTCCTGCAGAAATAGCATCACAAGCAGGCAATCTGACGCAATTAAATATTGATGCTGATGCGATTACTAGATCATGGCAAGGATATTACGGAAAAGTAATAGGAGAAATAACACTCAAAGATAGTTCTGGCGCAACATTGTATAATTGGAATATTACACAGCCAAAAGGAGAAGTTTATGCAACAAGAGCATCTGATGCAAATTTCGCAAACATCAATTGTTCGACGACAGCAGAGATAATAAACGAAGAAACATATATCGGACAAAACTCTACAGATGCAGACAGTGTAAGAAACACATTCAACAAGAGCAATCATCCACAATTTAGTATAGGAAACATAGATATTGAGGCAAATACCTGTAAAGCCACAAATCTTTACGCAGATAGTTCTGCTCAAAATTCTACATTCTACGAAATCCTTTTAAGCGACGGCGCATCAAATCTAGTATATACAGCATTATTAGACCCTAATAAAATCGGATTCGATAATCAACTCTATGATTTCCAAATGCTAGTAGGAGAAAACGGAAGAGATGAAGCGATAACAACATACTATTTCTTCGTTGAAATCTACTGAGAAACAAAACATCATACAAAAAAACTAGTATTATAAGATAAAAATAAGCCTCTAGCTAGGATAAATCTTTTGAAGAGGTAAGCGCCCGTCGATAACTTCTGCTTAACATCCTCCGTTTTATTTTTGTTAAACTATTATCAGGTGGAAGCATGATTATTTATTTAAAATTTAATCAATCACTGCATAGTGTTTCAATTCTTAACAATAGATTTATATATCGATATATTAGAATTATACGTATGGTCTTTGATAATCTCTTGATATGCATAAAGAGTGAATAACAAAAAAATTAAAAGACAATATAACATAATTGATTTTTACTAAAAAAATGATTAAAAAAACTATTTTGATAGTATTTGTATCTATAATTTTACTAAATGGCGTTCTTGCACTAACTGCAGAATCAGAAAACTATTCAACTAACATATTTGGAGCAGGAGTTCAAGGAAATTATTTTAATTCTACTAATTTAACTGGTCGAGCAATACTTTTGACAGATAGTGGAACAGCAAATGCGGAAACTGACAACTTCAGCATAAATGTCGGTTTTTGGGATAATTCAGATAGTGGTGTAAGCATAAATTCTTATTCTATATCTCCTAAATCTACAAGTATTGGCTCAATAGTCGGGTTGTACATTTCTGCATCGAATTTCCAGAATGTGTGGGTCAAGATAGTCGCTCCAAATAGCCAAGAACAGATAGTATCATTAATAAACAATCAAACACTATATTATCTCCCTAATCCATCCATCCTTGGGAAATATGAAATAATCTTCTACGCGAACAGTTCTTCTGGAGCAATCGTAAGCATGATAGACTATTTCGAATTGACAGCACAGACAAGTCCATCCAATCCTTCTTCATCTGGTTCGGGAGGTTCATCCGGAGGCAGAGGAGGCAGTACTGGTGGAGGCAGCAGCACGATTATAATAGAGAAGAACTGTAGTTATGATTGGGACTGTACTTCTTGGAGTTTATGTTCTGCAGGAAAACAATACAGGAACTGCACAAACATAGGGACATGCATCGGAAACAGCAGCAGACCTACAGAGGAAACATCATGTTCAAATGCATTATTTGACATCTTCTTCAAACTTACAGACATGGGATTGGTCCAGAATGGCGTCTTGATATTTTATATGGAGATGATAGACAAGATGAACGCTGAAAAGATTGACGTCTATATAAAATATTCCATAACCGACAGCAACAACGCGGAAATCTTCAGGCAGATAGAGACGCGTGCAATACAAGGTAACCTGACTTATAAAAAAGAGATAAATGACGTAAACTTGAGTGCTGGAGACTATGTCTTGAGAGTGGATGTCCTGTACGGGAACATGCAAAGAGCATATACCGAATATAAATTCACGGTAAATGATAAAGGAATAATAACAAAAGTGGAAGAGAAGCCTAGATGGAGTGTCCAGGCATTGGTTGAACCTATAGCAAGCAATTATATTCTGCTTGATATACTGGTCCTGTTAATGCTTATGACCTTGATTATACTTATATCCAAGCAAATATCCACACATACGCCTTCAGCAAATAAGAAGGACACACAAGCGTATCAAGAAAACGAGCAGACAAAATCTGAGAGAGTCAAATCAAAGAATAAAACAGAGACACCTCCAGAACCTAACACGGTCCCTCATGAAAATCCTCAAGAAGTCAATATCAAGAGCGCGCTTTTAGAGAACTTGAGAGAAGAACCAATACAAGATGATAGCACATCGAGTATCTCCGAAGCGAGACCTGAACAGGTACAAGCGGAGAAATCAAGAACTACTGAAATTAAACTAGGATCATCCAATACAGATGTTTCAGGAAGGGTCTTAGGAGTTGGCACCTCACAGCACCCCAACATGTATTTGAGGGAAATAATTGAACTATTGGATAAGTGCGAGAACGCATTGAATAATGGAATGATTGAAGATGCTCAGGATAGATATGATGATGCTAGAGAGATATATTTCGGTTCAGGTCTTGATTATGAGCAGAAGGCAGTAGTATATCTGAAGATGATGGAACTGCACGGGAAGTTGAGCAAATTCTAGCAGCAGAATAATTCTCAATAGAAGAGATGGATAGAATAAGACTAATTCTAGGAATATAAGATACTCAACTTTTTCGGTTTTGCTCTGTGTTAATGCTTGCGCCTAGCGAACCCTCCAATAATACATCTTTCTACAATGAACTCGAATTATCACACGATAAAACATCTATTGTGAGCGTGCAAGCATTAAAAGAGCTATTCAAAAAACGCAAAAGTTTAGTAATATATTATTCTGTTTCAGTATATAGGTCTTCTTAGCACCATAAAACCAGAAACTTTAAATACTAAGTAATTATTAGTTATAATAAGTTTCACTAAGTAAAATGGTCAAGAATAAGAAAATAAAGACGTTTCTTCTGGAGATTCCTGAAGAGATCTGGAATAATTGGAAAGATACTGTTCCTCGTTCTATATCATTAAATAATGCTCTAATTGAATTACTTAAAAAAGAAGGAAAAAAATGAAGAATAGACTGAAATCCACGATATTCAAAATATTAGTTATCCTCATGATTAGTTGTTCTCTCGCTTCCACAGCTCATGCTACCCTCTTATCAGATCAAGGAACTAACGTAAGAGATAAATCAACAGGACAACTATTATCTTCGGGAAATCTTACCATAACCATATATGATACGCCATCAGGAGGGACACTGCTCTACAATCAAACATTTTCTAACATGATAATAAATGGTTCATGGAATGTAATGTTATCACCGAATCTCGAATATGGAAAACACTACTGGAAAGACTACACGATAAACAATCAAAATTTAAATTTTGATGGAAACGACAGAATAGAATTCCAATCTCCATCAGGTTTTATAAATAATGCTTCATTTATTAATTTCTCGATGGTACATTCATGTCCTGTGGGAAGTTCAATAAGACTAATTTATGAAAACGGCAACGTTGAATGTGAAACAAATAATAACACTAATGGAACAGGGTTTAATTTAACTAATTATGCTCTAAAAAATCAATCTGAAATATTCGAAGGAAACATCACTGTTACTCAAACAGGATTTTTTAATTGGCTTGGAAGTTTGGCTTTCAGAATAACAAAAATATTTGCTGATGATATAGATGCTTCTGGAAATGTGACTGCATCTCATTTTATAGGAGATGGAAGTCTATTAACAAACATCACAGGTCTTACTGGTTCTAAAGGCGATACCGGTGATGTTGGTCCTCAAGGCTCTCAAGGCATTCAAGGTCCACAAGGAATACAAGGACCTGCAGGAATTACAGGACAAAATGGCACGAATGGAAATGACGGTGCTACAGGACCACAAGGCCCAAAAGGAGAAGATGGCAAAGATGGGACTAGTGTTACAATTTTAGGAACAATGAATGATTCAGAAAATTTGCCCAGTATATGCAGTAGTGGCGACGCATATTTAATACAGGGAGATCTGTGGGTCTGTAGTAGTGAAGATTGGACAAATGTAGGACATATACAAGGTCCTCAAGGAGACACAGGAGATACAGGACCGCAAGGAAATAAAGGCGATAAAGGAGATGTAGGATCACAAGGAATACAAGGAGTTCAAGGAATACAAGGAATTCCTGGTCTTAATGGAATTAATGGGACAAATGGTTATACTCCTATTTTTGGTGTAGATTATTTTAATGGTTCACAAGGAATACAAGGATTAAAAGGAGACACTGGAGATACAGGTCCACAGGGTCTTCAAGGAATAGCAGGAATTAATGGCACCGATGGAACCAACGGAATAAATGGTTTCAATGGTACTAATGGAATCAACGGAATAAATGGAGTAAACGGCACCAATGGCGTTGCTGGCATCAACGGAACAAATGGGATAGACGGTATAAATGGAACAAATGGAATCAACGGAGTAAACGGGACATCAATAAATCTAACATCAATAACAAATAATAATGACGGAACATACACATGGCACTTCTCTAACGACATAAATTTCACAACAGGAAATCTAACAGGGTCACAGGGTCTTCAAGGAATAGCAGGAATTAATGGCACCAACGGAATAAACGGAACAAATGGCATTGATGGTATCAATGGAATCAATGGAATAAATGGTACTAACGGAATCAACGGTATTAATGGCACGAATGGTGTCAATGGCATCGACGGTATAAACGGAACAAACGGAATTAATGGAATATCTGCAAACATCACAACAATAACATGGAACAGTGGAATATTCAACATCACATGGAACACAGGACAAACATACACCTCACCAAACCTAACAGGACAACAAGGAATACAAGGCATTCAAGGAATTGCAGGAATAAACGGCACCAATGGAATAAATGGAGTAAATGGAACTAACGGCATCGACGGAATCAATGGAACAAATGGTCTTAACGGAACCAATGGTATCAATGGAACTTCAATAAATATTACAAGTATCACATGGAATGGAGGGATAGCAAATATTACTTGGTCGAATGGAATATCATTCATTTCACAAAACCTAACAGGAACACAAGGAATACAAGGAATTCAAGGAATTAATGGTATCAATGGTACTAATGGAATAAATGGTCTAAACTTAACAATGACCAGTATTACAAATCTAGGTAATGGATCATACAAATGGAATTTCTCTGACGGAACAACATTTGTGACAGGAAATTTAACAGGTCCACAAGGAATACAAGGAGAGCAAGGTGTTGCTGGTATTAATGGAATCAATGGAACAAACGGCACCAATGGAATAAACGGTCTTAATGGAACAAATGGCACCAACGGCATCAATGGAATAAACGGCACAAACGGATTTTCATCTAATATTTCCGTCGTCAATAATGGAGACGGAATATATACTTGGAAGTTCTATTACACCAATGGAATAAACTACGAAAATTTCACAACAACGAACCTAACAGGACAACAAGGAATACAAGGCATTCAAGGAATTGCAGGAATAAACGGCACCAATGGAATAAATGGAGTAAATGGAACTAACGGCATCGACGGAATAAACGGAACAAATGGAATCAACGGCGTCAATGGAACCAATGGAACAAACGGAATTAATGGAATATCTGCAAACATCACAACAATAACATGGAACAGTGGAATATTTAATATTACATGGAACACTGGTCAGTCTTATCTTTCACCAAATCTTACAGGGTCACAGGGTCCACAAGGAGTTGCAGGAATAAACGGAACAAATGGAAATAATTTCACTTATAGTAACTACCTTAATCAAGAATTAAACACTACAAGCAATGTGACATTCAATAAGGTGAATATTACTGGCAATGTATCTTACATTGCAGGTATGATTGTGTGTAATAATGGAACAGCCACTATAATGACTAGAAATGCTACATTAGCTGCTGAATATGGGTGTATATTATGAGAAAGATTATTGTTTTGTTAGGATTATTATTGCTTATACCTATAGTTACAGCAACAATTGATATAGCACCAAGAAATCCTACGATAGGAGGAAATAATTGGGTATTCATGACATTTAATGATACATCATTAGCAAATCAGACAATAAATATAACATTATATGATAATAATAATGTCCTAAAAACTTCCTGTATTCGAAAATTAAATATTTTTGGATATACTAATGCTACATGTAAATACACATTTAATGCTTCAGATACTTCTGGTGAATGGAAGTTCAGCATCAATAAGACAGTCCCCGAGAATCGAAGCATCAATGTTAGCAAGATAAAAGTGAATTTAACAAATAAGTATGTAATGTCAGAAATCAGTTATGGCTCTAAAGTCAAACTATTAATGAATATTAGTTATGAAGGATCAATACCTAAAGAGATAACGTTTGAAGGATTAAGCAAAGATTTAGGAACAATGCTAGTAAACTCTTATGAGGACACAAACGGCGATGGCAGAAAAGAAATAGTCGTTCCAGAATTAGGAGGATTCACTTATATATGGCAAAACCTTACAAGATTATTTGATGGTATACCAAATGTTACTGGTCAAGATTTTCAATCCGGAGACTTCGGTGCAGGATATGCACAACAGAAGTCTTGTCATTTTGGGGATTTCAATGGAGATGGAAAAAAGACAATGATATGCGCAGATACAAACGGGTATTTACGAGCATATGTCAATATAAATATAAGTGCAGGAGCCACAGCTAATAATCCTGTAACATATAGTTCTGATGATGCAGGAACATATCGTGGAGATTTGGAAATATGTGATGTAAATGGTGATGGAATATATGATCAGGTAGCAGCAGAAACTTATGAAGGACCAATAGTATTTTACCAATTTAATGAAACTGCTGGCTTTACAAAATTGTTTACCGCTAATTATAGTGCTAATGCACAAGATTCAAGACCTCTATGCGCGGATTTTGATGGCGACGGATATAATGAATGGATAATTTGGTCAGGTGCTCCAGGGGCATATTTTGTTGATGTTAACCTTTCTGATGCAAATTATAATGTTACAACGCCAGTAGTTGCTGTTAATGATAGAGGTACTTATTTGCAGGGTACTGCTGTTGATTATAATCATGATGGTCGTGCAGAAGCATTATTTCCGTATACTACAGGATATGTACAAACGCTTAGATGGAACGGCACCGCATTAGTTGAAAATATGACTAATGCCGGGGAAGGAACGGATATTACAGATTTTGTCGCGGGAAGCTCAAATATTCGTCCTGATGATTTGGATCATGATGGATTAGTAGATTTTGTTATAGCTGGAAGTGTTAATCATCCTCCACTATTATTTTATGAATATCATTTAGATAATACAAGTAAATGGAACAGAACTATTATAGATCATATTACTGAGCAGACAACTTCTCGCGTGGAATATGCTGATTTTGATGGTGATGGATTCAAGGAAGTAATTGCTTTCGGAAGATATTCAGGAAATACGTATATTTATAGATTTAATGGAGGAGATGATCCTGCTAGCGCATGGGATTTAATATATAAGGGATGGAGCATAGGTAATGAAGAGGCATGGTCTGGTGACGGAATAGTATATGCTGCTACACCGGTTGATGGATGGTATGTTGGAGGTTGTGCTTCTGGAGATATGGATGATGATGGCAAGGATGAGCTATTATGTACTCCATATGATGGAAATTTTATCTTATATCAGGAGGCAGATACTACAGAATTTAATGTTTCACCACAGCTGTATGCGTCACAAACCATTAATGATGGCTCCTATGAGAATGTAAATTCTTTATGTTCAGAATTACGATTAATGGCTTCAGGAACAAATTTATGTATACAAACTTCAACAGAGGGTAATTTGGCACAAACTGCTAATGTGGTTTTAGGAAATAATAATTCTGTAGATGAAACTAATCACAATCAGGGAAATATTTCTACACGATGGACTGATGGCATAGTATCCACAACGACTTATAGAGCAAGTCAGGCAGTTACGGATTATGCTACGTTAGACCCATCAGCAGTGGCTATGGCCACATATAGTAGAATAAAACTTGGAGCAAATTATACTATCGGAAAGATTATAATGAGAAATTATCATAATGATGGCAGAAGTTTCAATAATGTAGTATTACAGTCAACAACTAATGATACTGGAAATTTGTGTACATGGAATAATTTAACAACATTATATAATAATAGTGATGGAGGACCTAATAGGAAATATTCTGAATCATCTGTAGGCAGAAGAGTATATATAGAGCCTACATTAATGAATTGTTTTAGGGAAAGCACTTCAGGAAGCGATTATGCTAATATAGTAGCAAATAATGCAAATTATAGGACAGAACTAGATATGTATACTGCAACGGCAACAACATATTATAGTGCATCCATAGAACGTGAAGCAGATAGCATGTTGCATATTGGAGATAATTGGACTACAACATTACGACTCGTCGACAGGACAGGATTACTAGTAAATATTAGTGCATCATACACTTTGCCTGTAGTCAATACGACCATGGCATGGTGTCCTATATCTTATAATGCTATAATAATAAGCAATGATGCGACAACTCCGTTAATAATAAATTGAAGAGTAATTTTATTTTACAGCAGTCACTTATTTATGTTTTGTATTTGTTTAGCAGGCTCACGATTGATGTTGAATCAACGCATCAGCCGAGTCTAGATTAATCGAATCTTATATCAAAGGTTCGCTAGCATATCAAAAATGACGGATTTTTGGGATGCTCAAAAACGTTTAACAAAATGATTCGTTTTTGACAGCTAAACAAATACTTTGTTTTTATTTCTGATGTTAAGAGAAATGATTTATTATGCCCTCCAATATTTTCAAAAAATATTTATCGTGTTTTATTCTCAAGAAAAATTCCAGCCCCCAGCGAGTACTGTTATTCTTTGAGTATCTTTGCTCTATAATGAGTGCTATAATACTTGTAGAATAAAATCAGCCTCTGGCGAGAGTTGCACTCGCGACCTCGAGATTACAAGTCTCGCGCAATAGCTACTATGCTACAGAGGCATAGTCTAAAGAATCAGGATATGTTTTATAAATTTATTGCTAAAAATTTGAGTGCTTCGCTCAAAGCGAACACTCGCTTTTGATTCGCAAAGAAACACGCGTTTCTTGCGCCCAAGAAGCAGACTTCTTTGGGAAACTTTTCGTAAAAGTTTATTCCCATTCATAATTGCAGTCTTTGCAGAAATATTTGTACACATTCTTCTGGAATTCTTCCACTACATTCTCACTGTCGCATATAGGGCACGTCATGACATATTATTGGTGCTTTGGGTTTAAAAAGTTGTCTTGTTTTAGTACTGACTCAGTATCTTGAAGTAAAGTGCTGCAGCCATTCACATTTCTATATATTTATCGAAGGAAAAAGTCATCACTTGCAATCCTATGACTTTTTCTCAATGTAATCTTAGAGAATATTCATCTTAAGGCGGCAGCACTTCATTTAACTAAGTCAGTACTTGTTTTAATGCAAAATATTCCAGTACTAATTTCTTGAAATTGAATCCGAACTTGTATGGCAGCGTGTCTATATTGTCTTTTGACACCCATACACCTTTCTGCCCCTCCATTATTGTCAGGTCTTCAAGTTTCAAATCTTTGTCTATCGTATAGAATACATGAATGTCGTATCCATTATATGTTATAGTCTTCCAGTATTGAAATTTCTTCAGCTTGTATCCAGTCTCTTCGAGCATTTCGCGCATCATAGCCTCTCTTGGAGTCTCATTCTCTTCAATTGCCCCTCCAAATGTAGTGAGGCAGTTTGGAAATATTATATCTGGATTGTCGTCGCGTAATTGCATCAACACTTCACGATTCCCATTGTCTATCAATATCGAACATTTTGGTCTTTCACTTTTCATATCTAATGCGTATATTGTCCGAAATATAAATATTTTCCTAAATTATCGTCATCCTAAATCCACATTCTTATATGAAATCGTATGATAATTGCCAAGACACCTAGTTAAAATACGGAATATTTATATATGAGTATCGCCTGCGTTATATCATAGTCGATATATCTAGTCCGATATAGTATATTTTTTATACCCTTTAATCAGGGTCGTATGAGGTTTCAAGCACTATGCTCAAGAATCATCTGAAAATAATCGTCATGAACAAGCTTAAGGACAACAGCATGTCAGGCTACGACTTAATCAAGGAAATATATAATTCTACAGGCTCATGGAAGCCTAGCTTCGGCTCGATGTATCCTCTGCTCAAGGATCTTCATCAAAAAAAGCTCGTCAGTGTAAAGGTTGTCAATCGCAAGAAGATTTATTCTCTTACAAGTCAGGGACTTAAAGTTTTGAATGATGCAGTGAACGCGAGTCAGGAGACGATGAGTGTTCTATTGAAAGAATTCAAGGTCATGGAGAGCATATGCAGTCCTAAAGAGCATAAACAAGTCAAATTTATAATGGACGAGATAAAGAACAACCGCATACCGTTCGGCAACTTGAGCGATGAGATTCATCAATTGCAGAGGATAATGCTGGACCTTCACACTAAAGGAAAATTCAAGTCCAAAGAGAAGGAAATAAAAAAAGTTTTAAGCGCCGCGATAAGCGATCTTAGAGGATTATAAAAAAGCAGCATATTATTGACAATCAAACAATAAGCATCTGAACAACTACAAAAATTGACGAGGAAAACAACAATGGCTACCGCTACCAGAAAACCCATCATTGAATTGCGCGATGTCTGGAAGATATATCACATCGGTGATGTGAAGGTCGAGGCATTAAGAGGTCTTGACTGGAAAGTGTATCCTGGAGAGTTCGTCGCCATTCAAGGTCCTTCAGGCTCAGGAAAGAGCACTGCAATGAATATGGTCGGATGCCTCGATATACCATCGAAGGGACACATATTCCTCAACGGGCAGGACATTTCGCACCTGTCGGAATCTGAACTCGCGCAAGTCCGAGGAAAGAAGATAGGATTCATATTCCAGAAATTCAATTTGATAAATACATTAAGCGCAGCAGAGAATGTGATGCTTCCATTGATGTTCCTTGATGTTCCTGAAGCGCAGCGTCGTGAAATTGCGAACAAGATGCTCTCGATGGTAGAACTGACTAACAGGATGGAACACAAGCCCAATGAATTATCTGGTGGACAGCAGCAGAGAGTTGCCATAGCAAGGGCGCTTGCAGTAAATCCCGATATAATACTTGCTGACGAACCTACTGGAAATCTTGACAGCAAGTCAGGAGCGATGGTCATGAGTTTCCTTGAGAAACTTCACGAGCAGGGAAAGACCATAGTGATGGTAACTCACGACGACAAGCTCGCGCAGTATGCTGAAAGGATTGCAGTATTGAAGGATGGAGAAATCGTTGAGACTATAACTCACACGAAGCGCCATGGAAAAGCATTTAAGGATGGAGATTGATTAAAAAAAAGGAATTAAAAATATACTATTCAAAAAAATTAATGTTCAAAATATATAGGTGATATACATGAAAAATAATATGGTTTGGATTATAGGAATATTGCTTGTTGCAATGATTGTGCCAAGCGTTCTCGCTGATGCGAGTGTAAGCGTAAGCGTTAGCAAGTACGACCCGTATCCTGCAACTCCAGGACAGACATTAAAGGTCTGGATTCTCGTGCAGAATACTGGCGACCAGGACGCAAAGAATGTCAACGTAGAATTTGTGCCTCAGGCGCCATTCTCATTATATAACGATGATGCGATAAAGACCATTCCAATACTCGGGGCGCAGAAGGATTATCTTGTAGACTACAATCTTAAAGTCGACGATAACGCTGTCGAGGGAGATAATAACCTTAAAATAAAATACGGATATGATATGTCATCGACTCAAGAAAAGAATCTTGACGTATTCGTACAGACAAAAGATTCCACATTAAGCATTGAAAGTGTAACGATGAATCCAGCAGAGATAAGCCCAGGAAGCGATGGAACATTGACTATAACTGTAAAAAATAATGCGCCTTCGACAATGACTGACCTTAGTATGAAACTGCAATTGCAGGCAATCATAGGCGGAACATTGGTCGATCTGCCATTCGCCCCTATAGATTCTGGCACTGAGAGCAGAATATACAAGCTTGAATCAGGACAGAGCAGTTCATTCATATACGACTTGAAGGCATATCCTGATGCAATCTCAAAAGTGTACAAGATACCATTCACATTGACGTATTATGACACTCTTGGAAACCAGAAGAACAAGACAGACTATGTAGGTGTCGTCGTCAATGGAGTTCCTGACATATCGATAATAATAGACAAGACAAGCATCTATAAAGGCAAGACTACAGGAACCGTAGACTTGAAAGTTATAAACAAGGGCGTGAGCGACATAAAATTCTTGAATGTGATATTGCAGAAGAGCGGCGATTATGACTTATTGTCAAATTCAGACACTACATATGTGGGCAACTTGGTATCTGATGATTACCAGACTGCAGAGTACAGCATAGATATAAAATCTAAGGGCGACAAGATAATGCTGCCAGTACTGTTGCAATACAGGGATTCCAACAATAAATATTATGAGAAGAACTATAATGTAGAACTGGACTTGATTGATTCAAGCAAGTTGAATCCAAGCAGCGGCGTTGCTGGATACTCGTGGATTACTGTAATCGTCATAGTACTCATAATTGCAGGAATCTGGTATTATTTCCGAAACAAGAACAAGAAGAATAAGAAGGGACAGTTCTACCAGTAGATATAGATTAAAAGATTATTTTTTATTTTAATTTCTTGTTTTTTATTATTTTTTAATTAGTATAATTTTTTGCTAATCAATATTTTTAAGTGATTTCAATTATTCAATAAAATATTTTTATTACGCTAATCACGTTTATAATTTCAAGTCATAGAGAGGCTACATGTTCACTGACTATTTCAAGCTTGCATGGGAGAATATTATCCATAGAAGGCTCAGATCACTGCTCACAATAATAGGGATAGTCATAGGAATAGCGGCTGTCGTCGCGCTGATAAGTCTTGGACAAGGCGTAAAGCAGGTCATTACAAGCGAGTTTACAAAGATAGGAACTGACAAGATATTTGTATTCCCAGCAGGAGGATTCAGTTCAGGACCTCCGGGAAGCAACGTGGGAATAAATCCACTAACAGAACATGACATACAAGTCATAAAACGATCAAAAGGCGTCAACCAAGCGTCTGGACTTCTATTAAAGCCTGCAAAGATAATATATGACAAGAATGTATATTTCTCTGAAGTCATCGGAATACCACTCGATGATTCCAACAAATTACTTTCTGAAGCATGGAATTTCAAGTATGCAAAAGGAAGACCTCTAAAATCCGGAGACAAATACAAGATAGTCATAGGACACGATGTTGCAAATGACAAGACATTCGGAAAGAATGTGAATGTAGGCGATAGGATAAATATTGACGGACAGGAATTCGAAGTTGTCGGCGAGACAGAGGCTATTGGAGACCCTGGAGTCGATGGCGGGATAATGATGCCTCAGGATACTGCAACAATATTATTCAATGCGAACCATCCATTAGGCAAAGAAGAATCGGAGATAATAGTAAGAGTTAATCAGGGAGCGGATCCTGCAGTCGTCGCTGAAAACATAAAGAAGGACTTGAGAAGAAGCAGGAATGTTAAAGAAGGAGAGGAAGACTTCAGCGTGCAGACAACAGCTCAATTAATTTCATCATTCAATGTCATACTTAATGCATTACTTGCGATAGTTATAGGCATTGCGGCGATATCACTCTTTGTAGGCGGTGTCGGAATAATGAATACAATGTATACAGCAGTTTTGCAGAGAACAAACGAAATTGGCGTAATGAAAGCTATCGGAGCAAAAAATTCCGATATATTGCAGATATTTTTGATAGAATCAGGAATGCTTGGACTCATAGGAGGAACGATAGGAATACTCATAGGAATGGGACTTAGTTCGCTCGTGGCATTTATAGGAAGAACAGCGCTTAATACTATATTGCTCTATGCATACTTCCCATGGTATCTAATCGTCGGAGCGCTGCTGTTCGCTTTTGTAGTCGGCGCATTGTCGGGAATACTCCCTGCAATACAGGCGTCAAAACAGAATCCGGTGGATGCATTACGTTATGAGTGAGTATAATAATATAATGATTATGAATATTAATAGGAGACAACATGCTTTTTGACTATCTGAAATTGGCTATTGAAAATATCATGCATAGAAAACTTAGGGCATGGCTTACAATACTCGGAATAGTTGTAGGAATAGCCGCAGTCGTAGCGCTCGTAAGTTTAGGGCAAGGATTACAGTACACTGTCAATCAGCAATTCTCAAAGATAGGAGCTGACAAGGTAACAATACAGGCAAAAGGTTCGCAAGGCGCGCCTGGATCAAGTACTGGAAATACTATACTAACAAAATCAGATTACGATGTCGTGAAGAAAAGTCAGGGCGTTGAAGGCGCAGTACAAGTGCTATTAAGGACGGGCAAAATAGAATTCAATAAAAAAACCAAATACAGTTCTGTGCGAGGATTGCCCATAGATGATACAAGCAAGATATATCTTGAGACAGGAGTCTATGATGTAGGTCAGGGAAGATTTCTCAAACAAGGAGACAAGAACAAGATAGTCATAGGACCTGAACTTGCCAAGTCAACAACTTTTGGAAAACCGATAAATATCAACAGCAAGATCACAATAAATGGCAAAGATTTCACAGTAATAGGAATATTCAAGGAGGGAGGAAATCCAGGAATCTCAAGCGCGATAGTAATGACTTTAGACGATGAAAGGGATTTGTTCAATACTCCAGACGAAATCAGCATGATAGAAGTGAAAGTCAAGGATGCGCAGCAGCTAGACAAGACGATAGAAACTATAAAAAAAGATCTGCGCAGGCACAGGAATGTAAAAGAAGGACAGGAAGACTTCAGCGTACAATCAACAAAACAATATATAGAATCATTCCTCATCGTATTCAATGTGATAACAGTACTGCTTGTAGGCTTGGCATCAATATCTCTGCTCGTCGGAGCAATAGGCATAGCAAATACAATGTATACGGCAGTGCTTGAAAGAACAAGAGAGATTGGTGTAATGAAAGCTATCGGAGCAAAAAATTCAGACATATTGCAGATATTCTTAATAGAATCATCATTAATAGGTCTTGTCGGAGGAATAATCGGAATGCTCTTAGGAGTACTCATAAGCAAGGGCGCAGAGATTGCAATAGGAGCATTCTTAGGAAAAGGATTCTTCATGGTATTCTTGCCATGGTGGCTTCTTGCAGGAGCTGCGGGATTCGCATTAGTCGTAGGAGCGCTCTCAGGAATACTCCCAGCAAAGCAGGCTGCAGAAATGAATCCAGTAGAAGCATTGAGAGGATAAACGAGAAGAATTGAATTAAGCCAATAAGCCATAAAAATTATAAACCCATTCTATAATATAGGGTGTATGAAACATTCAAATACAAAAAACAATACAAAATCTAAGGATAATTCAAAGACTGGATTCTATGACAGAAAGAAACTGCTTCTAGAAGCTATACCGTTCGTTCTCGTCATAATAACATTCATCATCGCATGGTATGTCTATCCACTGCTTCCTTCAAAGATTCCAGTGCACTGGGATGCAAAAGGAGTTCCAAACGGATACAGCGGCAGCAGCGGAATATTCATGATTCCAATAATATTTGCAGTTGCTATAATACTGCTATTTGTGCTGCCATTCATGGAAGTGTACCGCGAGAACATGCTAAAGATATACAATTATTATTATGCATTCAAGATATTTTTCAGCGTATTCTTCACAGTGCTATTCATATCGACTATACTTCCGAATTTCGGCTACAACATCAATGTATCGCTCGTAGTAATTGCAATGATAGGCATAATGTTCATATGGCTCGGATTGACGCTGCCAAAACTCAAGAGGAACTTCATGTTCGGCATAAGGACAGGATGGACTTTAAGCAGCGACGAAGTATGGGAGAAGACGCACAAGCTTGGAGGAATATTATTCACGGCATTGGGAATAATCACCATAATATTGGTGTTGCTCTTGAAACTTGAAATATTGTTCTTTGCATTCATGATAATGGTAATAGGAGTAAGCGTGTTCCTGATATTTTATTCATACTATATATACCGCAAGGTTGGAAAGAAAAATTAATAAATAACAGCTCTAAACAATAACATAATAATTTAAGGTGTCAACATGGGATTATCTGGATGGACATGGAATATATTCGGGATAATAGTCGCAGCTATATCAGGATATGTATATCTATTCGTTCCGCGAAATGGAAGCCCGAACACGGCGATGGCATTATTCTTCTTCATAGGGATAGTATTCATAATAATAGGTGTCGCAAAGATGTTCTTCAGCAGATCTGACGACAAGAACATGATGAATGCATTAAAGGAGACGGAAAAGACTGTGGAACAGAAAAGCGTAGAGATGCCAGTAACTATGCAGAGGCAGAACAAAGTTGAAGAAGCATTGAATAAAGCGATGCAGGAAGCGCAAATGAAACAGGCGCAGCAGCAGAATAACACACCAGCGCAAAAGATGCACCACTCCAACAGCTATCATGATGTACATCAATACAATGGACCAGTATATAATCCGTCAAGTGGAACACACACGCAGCATCCAGTAACAGCGCATACGCAGACACATCATGCAACTCATCCAATACAAAACAGCGAACATGGATTAAGATGCAAGAAATGCGGAAACGTCAACGCTGGTCATGCAGTCTACTGCCATCAATGCGGGAATAGATTGAGATAGATAGCTAGAAATCGAATAAGATATTTGGAATTCTTTAAATTATTCGTCTTTGCGATTATTTTATAAAGTTCAAAAAAATAAGGTTGATTATGGAACATGTCGCGATAATGAGAAAATCTTGGGGCTTGACTCCAAAAATCCTGTCCGGTCAAAAGAAAATTGAATCAAGATGGTACAACATAAAATATGCTCCATGGGATAGGATAAAACCAGGTGAAATTGTATATTTCAAGGATTCTGGAGAACCTGTTACTCTCAGAACAGAAGTTGAAAAAGTTATACAGTTTTCAGATTTAACTCGAGAAAAAGTCAAGGAAATTCTTCGCCAATATGGAAAAGATGATGGATTGAGTATTGATGCAATCCCGAAATTTTTTGAAATGTTCAAAGACAAGAGATACTGCATGCTGATTTTTTTGAAAAATCCTAAGAAGATAGAGCCTTTTGAAATTGACAAGTCTGGATTCGGAGCGATGTCCGCGTGGATTTCTGTCGATAATATCAATAAAATAAAATTAATTTCTTAATTCATAATTCTTGCTTACAAATGTAGATTCGACTGTATCTCCATTCAATATTTGCAAGGCTGCTGCATTGAGTGTATTTCTCCCTTGTTTAGATTCAGGATTTGCAGGCTCAATAGGATATAATCTAACTTTTTTTCCAATAGAGATTTCACTGCGATAATCTTTGCATAGAACACTATACCTTTCAACAGTACTTATATTGGTAATTACGGCATTCATATCAACAATTATTTCAAGAAGCAATCCATCAAACGTATTTTTTCTTCCCTGCAAATCGTCAAGATTTGAATTTACAACAATCCCTTCAATAGGAGATTGCTTTACTTCTTCAAAAGAATTCGCATCCTTAACATAATATAATTTTGCTGCCATAGATGATGTAACCACTCCAAAGTTTATAAATATTCCTATTCAGTTTTTTATCCTCTATTAATACATCTGAATAATAAAAGGTATTGAATACAAGTCCATAACTCAAACAATTGCCAATAAAAACAATATTTTTAAATACTCCTTCGTGTAAGGTTCATCATGGAGACTCTTGAAGCGATTAATGCAAGGCGTTCTGTAAGAAAATACATGGACAGACCAGTAGAATTTGAGAAAGTGACAAATATTATAGACGCGGCAACAAAGGCGCCAAGCGCAGGAAACCTTCAGGCATGGAAATTCATCCTAGTTACTGATAGAGGAATGATAACTCAAGTCTCGAAATATTCTATAGAACAATACTGGATACAGACTGCGCCCGTAGTAATAATAGTATGCGCTGTTCCTGAAAAACCTGAAATGTACTACGGCTTGCGCGGAAAAAGGCTATATAATATACAGGACTGCGCAGCAGCCATAGAAAACATATTGCTTGCAGCGACGGATGCAGGTCTTGGAAGCTGCTGGGTAGGGGCATTTGAAGAGGACAAGATAAGATCATTATTTGCAATACCCGCAGACGTCAGACCTCAAGCCATAATAACTCTAGGATACAGTGATGAAGTTCCAAAAGAGAGAAGTTTATCTTCAATAGAAAACAGCGTATTCTTCAACAGGTACGGCGTCAGGGTTGAGAAACTGCACGTGCTATTGCGCGACTATTCAGTAGAATGGCAGAAGCAAGGAGAAAACATAAAGCACTCAATGAACAGACCGATAGGAAGAATAAGAGAAGAATTCCACAGGATACGCGGAAATATCAGGGATAGGTTCAAGAAGAAGGAAAAGAAATAGGCTGTTCTAAGATAATAAAATTTATATATTGTTTTTAATTCTCGAAAGTATGGACGTTGATGAGTTTGAAAAATATATACTTGAAGGAAGAGGAATAGTTGATAGAGATGTTTCTATTAAGAGAGGAGAGATAAGTAAAATAAATTCTGACATACTTAAGATACGTAAAGATTTTGAAGAAGAAGCAATCAGAAAAACGTATACGCTAACATATGAGAATATTGCA
>Ga0182027_10003392_pt1 | contig 25308 bp, 22 predicted proteins | sample 712E1DmetaG_FD_121300 | JGI IMG/M metagenome (GOLD analysis project Ga0182027, IMG submission 121300) | Permafrost microbial communities from Stordalen Mire, Sweden - 712E1D metaG (Illumina Assembly) | ecosystem: Environmental > Terrestrial > Soil > Wetlands > Permafrost | place: Sweden...
CGCACCTCCGCGCGGATGCGGTCGTCGTCGATGCCCGCCAGAACGTCCAGGTTGATGCGCTCCAGCAGCTTGCGGTGCAGCGTGAACTTCAGCTCCTGGTATTCGAGTTTGAAGGCGCCCGGGTTGGCGGCGTTGCGCAGCAGGCGCTGTTCCCAGTCGGTTTCCGCGTGCGCCGGCCTCCCGGGGGCGATCATCTGGCGGCGCTCCTTGGCGTGAGGATCAGGACGGTCCTCGTCTTGCCCTGGATGACCTCCATCTCGTCGGCGGCCGGCCTGAGGGCCACCACCACCGGCGGCGGAGCCTGCGCCACGGGCCGCGAAACCGCCACCACCGCGGCGCGCGGCCTGGCGGGCTGAGGCACCGGCGCGGGCACGGGCACGTCCTGCGCGATCGCCTCCACCGGCGGTAGCCCGCCATACAGATCGCGCAGCCGGCTGCCCCCGGTGGCCACCGATTTCCCGTCGGCGGAATTGCGCAGCACCAGTTGCACGTGCCCATCGGTGATGGCCAGCGTCAGCGCCTCGGCGTCGTGCGGGCTCACCAGCAGCGTGACCACCGGCACCTGGATCGACTGGCTCTTGCCGTCGGTCTGGATGGTCTGCCCCGCCGAGAGCACGCCGACGTTCTGCAACACCGTGCGCGTCACCGTTTCGGCCTGCATCGCCCCATGTCCCGTCACCAGAACGTCCACCCGCATGCCCGGCAGGATGAACCCGGCCACCCCCACCACGTCGTTCACGCGCACCGACAGGGCGCGCATCCCCGCCGGAATCAGCGGGGCCAGCCCGATGCCGCTGCCCTTGGCGGCCAGGCGCGCTTCCACCACCGGCTCGTCCGGCTGGATGGGGCTGATCACCGGCCGGTCGACGACATCCTCCAGGCGCGCAAACGCCCCCGCCGGGAAGAGATTCTCCGGCACCTCGCGCAGGCGGACCGAATCGCGCGCGATGGAGGCGCCCACGGGCAGGGGTTTGGAAGCCACCACCTCCAGCCGTTGCGGCCCCGCGCTTCGCCGCTGGCCCGCGCCCGCGGCCAGGCGGTAGAACAGCGCCGAAACCATCAGGGCCCACAACAGGCTGGCCGAAAGCACAATCGAAAACCGCCGATCGAGACGCATCATGAATCTCCCCTAACCCCACCGGCCCAGGGGCCCAGTGCCGAATACTCTTCCCGCTGCCGGGTATCCGCGCAGATTGTGGGGCGGACGCCCTCGTCCGCAGCCGGCCCCCTGGCCGGCTTCCCGCCAGTGGCAGGCACTCGATTCCGCGGGCTGGTAGCGGGACGAGAGCGTCCCGTGCGGATCGGGGGGGCCGCCCCACGTCGCACTTCCCGCGCCGGCCACCGTTCTCCCGGTCATGGCTCGCGCCCCTGCCGCGCGTAGAGCGCCGCCACCGAATCCCGGTACAGCAGTCGCCACCCGGGCTCCCGGTCGAGGACCGTGCTCAGCGCCCAATCCCGCGGCAGCAGCGCCAGGGAGAAGCCGTACCGCCCGAGCAGTTCCCGCCAGCCGTCTTCGGCCGCCATCAGCGTGCGGTACTCGCCGCCCAGCGAGGCGCCATAGAAGTCGCTGCGTCCGTCGAAGAAAACCCTCTCGCGCGGATACAGGCGGAAGATCAGGTAGTCGGCCCATTGATCCGACGTCAAGACGCGAGGCATCTCCGCGGGCGGCGCCAGCCACCGCGCGTTGCGATCCACCGCCAGCACCGGGAAACGCGTGTCCGGGAAGCCGGCCCCCGTGCCCGCCGTGAAGAACGCCAGCGCGGCCGCCGCCGCCGGCAGCCACGCGCTGAAGCGCCAGCGCCGGCCCAGGTCCTGCGACAACTCCCACAGGATGCGGCCGGGCGATTGCGGGCGCGCGCCTTCGGAATTCCGGCGCCACCAGGCGGCGCACGCCGCGGCCGCCACCGGCGCCGCCACCATGGCGAAGAAGGGAACGTGCCGCGCCGAGCGCAGCGCCGCGAAGCCCCAGACCAGCACCAGGGCGGCTTCGAAGCGCCCCGCCCGCCAGGCCACCGCCACCGCGCCCAGCAGCAGCAGGGCAAACACCACGGTGCCTTCCGTGCGGATGCTCGGCGATTGAAACTCCTCGACGTGATCCAGGATCCAGGAGGAGTTCAGGTAGCGAAAGATGTGTTCGTGCAGTCGCCAGCCGTAGGGGTTGAGCAGCGTGGCCGCCCCCGCGGCCGCTGCCAGCATTGCGTACCGCACCCGCCCGCCCGCGGGCCGGCACGCGGCTGCCAGCCCAAGCGTGGCCGGCAGCATCGCGAACCCCGCGTGCAGGTTGGCCCACAGGGCCGCCAGCGGAACCAGCGTCCACACCCGCCACCCCGGATGGCGGCCGTCTTCCTCGACGATGCCGAGCGCCACCGCATACAGCAGGATCGAAAAGACGTGCGGCCGCGCCAGGTAGTGGATGCTGGAGGCGCTGGCCGCCGCCAGGGCGCCGGCCAGCGCAATCCACAATCCCGCGCCCCGGCGGAGCATGCGGGCGAACACCACCGCCGCCGCCAGTGCCAGCGCCAACCCCGCCATCGCCGCCACGGCTCCCAGTCCGCGCCAACGGTAACCGAGCGCGAACAGCGCGTCCGACCCCCACTCCCAGGCGAACCACGGCTGCCCGGGTCGGCTGAAGGAGAACGGATCCGCCACCGGGACGCGGCCTGTCCGGAGCGCCAGTTCCCCGGCGCGGATGTGCCAGCCAGTGTCGCCGTCCAGGAGCAGCGATTGCAAACCCGGCGGCCGCGCGAAAGCCGCCAGGAACAGGGCTACGAAGAAGACGTCCGCCAGCGATGGCGTCAGCCACCTGCGGACGAAGCCCGGCGGCGCGGCGGATGGTCTGGTGGGAGCCATGGGTTCTCGTAGTTCTCATCGGCCTTCCGAGCCGGCGCTTGAACCGGCGCCCCTGGCGCCTTGGCGATTCGCCTCCCGGGCGGTTCATCTTTTTGGACCTCCCGCCGATGTGACCAATGGAGGGATATGCCCGCACCGCCGAACCGCGCCGCCACCACCGCCTGGACGCCGCTGGTGGTGTGCCCCCATCCGGCTATGGCGCAGCGCATTCTGGCGGTATTGCGGGAACTGGCGCTGCTCCCGGCGGCGACGCTCGGCGAGTACCCCCGCATGGGCTCCGTCGCCCTGATCGCCCAACAACACGCCTGCGACATCTGCTTCCTGGACGTCGCCAGCAATCCCGAGCATGCCCAAGTGTTGATCTCCGAACTGGCGCCCGCCGTGCCGGTGGTGGCGCTGCACACCCGCACCGATGCCGATCTCATCCTGCGCTGTCTGCGCGGCGGGGCCTGCGAGTTCCTCACCGACCCGGACGCCGGCGTCTTGCGGAACCTGTTCGCCCGGCTGGGGCGCGTGCGGGCGCTGGCGCCGGAACCCGCCGGCGGAACGGTGTACACGGTGATTCCCGGGAAGGCCGGCTCGGGGGCCAGCACGGTGGCTGTCCACCTGGCCATCTATCTCGGGGCGATCGGCGCCACGGTCCTGCTGGTGGATGGCGACTCGCTGTCGGGCAGCGTGGCGTTCCTGCTCAAGCTGAAGGCCGAGTACCACCTGGGCGACGTGTTGCGCGACTGGAAGCGCATGGACCAGGACCTGTGGGCGCGGCTGACGATTCGCGCCTGCGGCATCGACGTGCTGGCGGCGCCCGCCAATCCGGCCGTCCGGATCGAGGTGACTCCGCAGGCGGCGGGCGAACTCTGCGCCTTCTGGCGGGAGCGCTACCAGGTGGTGGTGCTCGACCTGGCGGACGCGCGGGCAGCCGCCGAGACGGGGTTTCTGGGACTCTCGGATTGTATCCTGCTGGTGAGCGGCAACGAACTGGGGTCGCTGTCGGCCACCCGCCGGGCCATGGAGTACCTGGACCAGTCGATGGCCGGCCGCTCGCGCCTGCGGCTGATCCTCAACCGCTGCTCGCCCTCCCGCGGCTTGAAGCCGGAAGACGTCCGGAGCGCTCTCGAAATCGAGCCTTATGCCCTCCTGGACGACGATTGGGCCACCCTGCAGACGGCTCTGCTGGAGGGCCGGCCGGCGCCCTTGTCCGCGCGGTTTTCGAGCGGCGTCGAAGCCCTCTGCCGGCAGCTTCGCCACCAGGGGGCTTCCGGCGGAAACGGGAAGAGGAACGGCTCCTGGCTCTCCCTCCTGCGCCATCGGAAATAGGGCCGGCTCGGTCAAATAAGGGCCGGAACTAGGCGGTACAGCCAATATCGGAAAAACCGGTCCGATAGTACTTTTGAACAAAGGAAAATCGTCATGAGAACCTTTTGGGCGCACTTCTGGTGCGACACACAGGGGCAGGACCTGGTGGAGTACGCGCTGGCAGCCGGTATGGTTGCCGTCGCCGCCGTGGCCGCTATGCCTGCGTTGAGCGCCGTGGTCAGCAACGTGTTTTCGAAGATCGGCTCGATGATCGCCGCAAACGTGACGTAAGAGCCGGGAAAAGGGAAAGGAGCGAATATCATGAAACGAATCAAGGACCAACTACTGAGGCTGCGAATCTGGCAAGATACCAGCGGGCAGGATCTGGTGGAGTACGCGCTGGCCGCCGGATTGGTGGCGGTTGCCGCGGTGGCCTGCATGCCGGGCCTCAGCGGCACCGTCAACAACGTCTTCACCAAGATCGGCTCGATCATCAACGCCAGCGTCAACACCACCGGCAGCTAACGGCTCGTTCCGGAACGAGTGTGCCGGCCGGCGATCGGGAAGTCCGGAAAGGCATACTGGGCCGCCGATGAACGCCGGGGAACGCGGCTAAGCCGGTTCTTTTCGATCCGCGTTCCTCGGCGTTTGTCGGCGGCCAATCGTCTTCTTACCTGCCAGCGACGCCGCCCGCTTTGGGGCGGCTCTTTCAAATTTCCGCAGGAGCGGTTGGCAGGCGATGGAGCCGGCTGTTTCCCGGCAGGCCCTAAGCCCGTGGCAAGCTCCGCGCACCGGCCCACGCGGCGCTTGCCAAGGGCCCTCCGCCGCCGGCACATTTCTTCGTGCCGCGGCCTCTGAGGCAGATTCGCGCGGTCCGGCGATCTGCCTCTTTTGTCTCCCGTCCACTCCTCCGGGGCTGCCTGACGCCTTCACCTCCGGGTCCGCCCGCCTTACCCTCCTACTGCACCACGAGCTGGCGAGCCGTGCCCGTCAGCGTCAGCGGGCCTCCGGCGAGCGGGAGAAACACCGGCGTGATGGCGTATGACACAGCCACCTGCACCGTGCTTCCTGGACTGTTATTGGGCGTCCAGGTGACGGTCACAGTCAGAGCGTTGGTATTGAGTGGCGTGGCGTATTGCCGGGCTATGGTCTGGATGTCCGCGGCCGTCGCCGCGTGGCCGCTGGCGCTGCCCCGCACCGAGGCATATCGCGCCGCCCGCTGCGCCGCGAACGATACGGAATTGGAGATCAGCCCGGTGAAGCCCACTTCCATCATCCCTCCCATCAGCACGACGAACGACAGCAACACCATGGTGGACTCGATCAGTGTGCTCCCCCGCCGCGCGGCCCGTTTCGCCGCCGGCCGGCGGTGTCCTATCGTGGATATCCTCATCGCAGAGCCCCCCTCATTGCACCCGCATGCTGACCTGAGCGGCGGCGGCGCCCGTAAACCCCAACCCGGAATAGCTGAAAATCGCCGACGTCGTCGCCTGCGCGTTCACCTGCACGTAGATCAGCATGTTGCCCGCGCAGCTTCCGGAGCAGCTCACCGCGCCGCCCCCGGGACATTGGCACGACCGCACGGAGGAGACCGTCATGCCGCCGATATCCGGCGCCGAATCGATGGCCGCCGCCTGAATGCCGGTGGTGTTAGTCGAATTCGCGGCGCTGGTGCTCGCGTACGCCGCTCCCGCCCGCGCGGCCGCGGATACCTCGGTCGCGGTGCGCAGCGATCGGCCGTAATCCAGCGCCACGGCCAGCAGCAGGAGCAGCAGCGGCATGGCGAGAGCGTACTCTACCAGCGCAATTCCCCTCCGCCGGGAGCGCCGGGCCGCCTGGAAAACCGCATGTGGAGCGGGGCGGGGCATGGCTATTCGCTCAGCGCCACGCTGCCTTTCACCGGCGATCCCGTGGTCAGCGAGGAGTAATCGTTATTCAACGTCGCGCCTCCCGAGAAGCTGATCTTCTTGCTGATCAGAATGGTGTATGCCGTGCCGGTGCCCCCGGAGTAACTCAGCGCGGTGGTCGGGAAGTACAGGGTGCCGTTCAATATGGCGCTGGCGCCGCCGGAAAACGAGCTGGCCGCACCCGACGCGATGCTCCGGTCCTGAAAGAACAGAATCCCGGCGAGCGAGCCGCTGGTGGGCGCCGACAGGATGTCGTGCGTTCCCCCGCTGAAGGAGATGCCGCCGTAGCTGTAACCGGAACCGGCCGTGTTGTAGAACGTGACTCCGGCGCCCGAGACGGTACATCCGCCGCTAAGCTGCAAGCCCCCGCCTTCCAGGATGTAGGTTCCCGGGTTGAAGACGACGTCGGCGCCGCCGCTGACCGAAATCCCGTTGCAGTACACCCCCGGCGACAGGGTCTTCGTGGCGCCGCCCGAGACGCTGTAATTGGTGTAGTTGCAGGCCCCCACGGAAGGCGCCGGAATGTTGGCCAGCGGGTCGTTCACCGAGGCGGCGCCGGTCGTGGGCAACGGCGAGATCGACGATCCCCCGCTCAACGAGTAATTTCCCACCACCGAAATCGAAGGGGCCGTAAGACTGGTGCCTCCGCTGACCGACATGGCCGTGGCGCTGCTGGAATTCACCTGCACCGCGCACTTACTGGTCAGTTGGACGCCGCCCGAGAGCGAAAACGCGGAGGATGCCGTGGGGTCCAGCGTGAACAGGCAGCCGCCGCCGTTGACGGAGCCCTGGCGCGCCACGCCCCGCGCTTTCACCGCGATCGACGCGAATCCCAGCAACCCCATGAAAATGGGCGAGGCGCTCCCGGTGACGATCGCCTCGACCGCCGTCGAATCGGTGGTATAGTTGCCGCTCTTGGGCGGGTTGTTGATAGTGATGGAGACCGAGTTCTGGCCGTCGGTGAACCCGTTCAGCGCGGCATCGTTCTTGGCCGCGGACGCTACGTTGGCCGAGCCGTTGGCTTTGATCTCCTGCGCTCCGCCCACCGCGGCCGCATCGGCGGCGCCCTGCATGCGCGTTTTGATCAGCTCCAGGTATCCGGCGTCGATGGCCAGGCCGATGCACTCCATCAGCACGGCCGTTACTACGGCCATGGTGGTCAGAACGAAGCCGCCGGTGCGGCGTTTCGGCCGGACTGATGTGGCGGGTCGCATGGCGCCGGGTCTCTCCAGCTTTGACGCTAGCAACCATGGAGAATTCCCGGAATCGGGCAGCCGTCTTACCGGGGCCGGTTTTTCCACTCAGCGCGGATACGGACTTGGGGTAGATCGGCGGAGACCGCCAGGGCGCTCACCTGGCCAGCCGCAAGACGTGGTCCCGGTGCTGGTCCAGCGGCAAACGGAGCACCTTGCTCAGCGGCGGCGATCGCACGGGTTTTCCACCGGCCGGCACCTCGATCCTCCAGGTTTTCAATCGGTCCGCTCCGCCGCCGATCCTGATCCAGTCGAACAGGTAGACCTGGCAGCGGCGCCGAAACCCCGGAACCTCCAGCCTGAGCTGTCCATCCGCGGGCACCGGGTAATCCTCGATGCCGCCGGTTTCGAGACGCACCGCGTACCGCCGCGGCGAATCGGCGGCCAGTCTCAGCCCTGGCAGCGAAGGCGCGGCAGCCGCCGGCATCCGGTACGCGCATGCGGAGACTCCAACGGAGACGAGGGCCAGCCACGCGAACGGCCATCCTGGCGGGTGGCGTCTAATAACCGCCGCTACTCCACCACACTCGCCAACTTCGATGCGGCGATGCGCTGGTCGGAGGTCACCAGCCGCAGGCGGTGGACCCGCGCGGTCGCCACAATCGCGCGGTCGACCGGGTCGCGGAGACTCCCGCCGAGGGCGGCGACCTCGGCGGCGATTTCATAGGTGAGAGGCAGCAACTGAAAAAACGGGTTCGCCTGCAGAGTCTCGAAGAACTCGCCCAGCCGGATGTTCAGCCGGGGCTTGATTTCGCTCGCGAGAAGGGCGATTTCCAACAAGCTAACGGCGCTGAAGGCGACCGGCTCCCCGCCTCGCTCCGCGTTTTCGATCGCGCGCCGCTGCGCTCGCGACAGCTTTCCTGGCTCCATCAGCCATCGAACCAGAATGTGGGTGTCCAGAAGGAAACGCGGTTCCAAGTGCTGGCTCCTAGTCGCGGCGGAGGCATTCCCAAAGCGACAGATCGGGAGTCACGATATCGCCGACGATCTTGCCCCTGCCAACCCATGAGCCCTTCGACGACTTGAACGGCTTTCTCTCCGCCGGCCCGACGACCGCCACGGGCCGTCCCCGTTTGGTTACCGTGATGCTTCCCCCGTGCCGGTCCACTTCATCGAGAATCGCCAGGCATTTGGCCTTGAATTCGGTCGCGCTGACCACCCGTTGTTCCATACGATTCCAATTCTACCAGGAAAGTGGTCATCTGACCACCCAATGGAGCGGGTTCCCGCCGCCGGCGCGGAACTTGCTAGACTGGCGTTCCATGGACGAATTCCGCTTGATCGCGCTCGACCCGGGCCACTTTCACGCCGCCCTGGTGCAGAAGGAAATGTACCCCGGGGTCTCGCGGCGCGCCACCGTGTACGCGCCGCTCGACGGCGATCTGATCGAGCATCTGAACCGCGTCGCCCGCTTCAACCAGCGGCGCGAATCCCCCACCTGTTGGGAACTCGATATCCACGCCGGCCCCGATTCCCTGCGCCGCATGCTGCGTGACCGGCCCGGCAACCTGGTGGTGCTGTCGGGGCGAAACGGCGCCAAGATCGAACGCATCCGCGCCTCGCTCGACGCCGGTCTGAACGTGCTCGCCGATAAGCCGTGGATCATCCGTTCCGCCGATCTGCCGCTGCTCGAAGCCGCGCTCTCCACGGCCGCCGGCCGGGGGTTGCTCGCTTTCGACATCATGACCGAGCGCTACGAGATCGCCTCCCTGTTGCAGCGCGAGCTGGTCAACGATTCCGAAGTCTTCGGCGAGGTCCTTCCGGGAACGCCCGAGGAGCCCGCCGTCCGCATGGAAAGCGTGCACCACATTCTGAAGCTGGTGGCGGGAGCGCCCAACCCGCGCCCGGCCTGGTTCTTCGACATCCACGAACAGGGCGAGGCGCTCTCCGACGTGGGAACGCACCTGGTGGACCTGGCGCAGTGGACCCTGTTCCCCGGACAGGCCATCGACTTCCGCGCCGATATCCAACTCCTCGCCGCCAGCCGCTGGCCGACGCACATCACCGCCGACGAGTTCCGCCAGGTGACCGGCGTGCCCGGCCCCGCGCTCGACTATTACTGCAACACCGGCTTATCATACGCGCTTCGCGGAATCCACGTCAAGCTCGATGTGCTGTGGCGTTGGGAAGCGCCCGCCGGCTCCGGCGACACCCACTTCGCCGTCTACCGGGGATCGAAATCGAGCGTCGAAGTGCGGCAGGGTAAGGAGGAGAACTTCCAGCCCGAGTTGTACGTGGCGCCCCGGCACTCCGGCGTGAAGGCCGCGCTCGCCAGCAGAATTGCAGCCCTCGCCGGCCGGTATCCCGGCATCGCCGCCGAGGACCAGGGAAACCGGTGGCGCGTCGCCATCCCCGGCGCATACCGCGTGGGCCATGAAGCGCACTTCGCGCAGGTGACCCGGCAGTTCTTCGACTACTGGCGCAACCCCGAGACATTCCCCGCCTGGGAGAACCCCAACATGCTCGCCAAGTATTACACCTGCACGAAAGGGGTCGAACTCAGCCGCGAGTCGCGATAGGCAGCCGCGCTTCGCGGGGGCTGGCACGGTCGTTTCGGAGCCGGCCCTACGAGCAGGCGGCTTCGGGGGGCGCGTTTCTCGCGGCGGCGCGCGAAGACTTACGCCATCTCCTGAGCTGCGGCCGGTTCGAAGTAGGATTGCGCCAACTCGGGTTTCTCGCGGATCGCCTTGCGCCAATGGGAGCGGGCTTCCTCCTCCTGACCCAGGTCCATGAAAGCATGGCCGAGGTTCAGGAGAGCTTCGGCGAACTGCGGATCCTCGGCCAGCGCCTGCTGGTAGAAACCGACGGCGCCCTGGGCGTTGCCGCGCCTCTGGCAGATCAGGCCGGCATTGTAGAACAGTTCCGGCGAGTGTTCGCCGAGTTCGATGAGCCGCTGGTGCAGGGTGAGGGCCTCTTCGAAGTCCTGCTGATCGAGCGCCAGGGCCGCCAGACCGCGCACGGCGTCGGAAGAGTCGGGACGCAGCATGAGGGTCTCCTCGAAACAGCGGCGGGCTTCGGCGAGCCGCGAGGAGCGGGCGAAGGCGATGCCGGAGTTCAGCCACGCTTCGGGCCAATCGGCGCGCCGCGAGAGACACTCCTGGAATGCCTCGGCGCTGGCCTGGTAATCGGCCGGGCTCTGGCCGCCCAGCAGGCGCAGATACCCCAGGCGGAAGCGGGCATCGCCATATTCGGCGGCATCGCGGCCGATACGCGCGTAGAGCTTCTCGGCCGATTCGCGTTCGCCCTGCTGTTCCAGCACCAGCGCCAGGTTCCACAGGACGCCGGCCTGGCTGGGGTCGATCTCGAGCGCCTTCTCGTAGCTGGCGCGCGCCCCCGCGAGGTCGCTCAGTTCCTGCCGGGCGACGCCCAGGTTGAGGTGGGATTGCAGCGAACTGGGATTCAGCACCGCCGCCTGCTCATAGGCTTGGGCGGCTTTCTCGAAGTCGCCGAGTTTGTGATAGGCCACGCCCAGATTGAACCAGTTCTCGAACCGGTCGGGGGCCATTTGCGAGAGCGTGTTGCAGTAGCGCGCGGCGGTCGCAAAGTCGCCTTCGGAGAAGGCCAGGGTGGCCATGGCCTCGGCGGCCACGGGCGAATCCGGCTGCAGTTCGATGAGCATCTGCGCGTAACGCCGCACGGAGACGTGGTCCTTCTTCTCCAGGAACATGGCCACCAGGTTGGAAACGGCTTCCTCGCAGCGCGGATTGCGGGCCAGCACCTTGCGGTACAGCTCCACCGCTTCGGCGGGCCGTCCGGTCTGCTGCAGCGCCACGCCCTTGCCGAACAGCGCCTGTTCGTGATCGGGGAACAGGCTGAGGTACTTCTCGATCGGCTCCAGGGCCTGGGCGGGGCTGCCGGCATGGATCAGCGAAATTCCCAGCCCTAGCAAGGCCTCGGCGCGCGTAGCGTCGGCTTCCAGGGCGCTGCGGAACGCATCGGCGGCCGGCCTCCACTTCTGCAGGTTGCCCCGGCAGACGCCCAGGTTGAAGTGCGCGGTGCGATGCGAAGGATCGGCGCCCGCCATCTTGGCGTAGGTGGCCGCCGCGGCTTCGTAGTCGCGCATTTCATACTGGATGTGGCCCAGGGCCGAGAACAGGGAGGGATCGTTCTCGCCTCCTTCGATGGCTCTTTCCAGCAGCCGCGCCGCCATCTCCAGTTTGCCCTCGAGGTGCAAGGAGACGGCTTTCGAGAGCGTACGGCTGGCGCGTTTCTGCTGCTTGCCGTCCTCAATTGACATCACGCCTTCCGGCATGGCGGCTCGGCGGCTCGGTTGGGGCGCTACAGGCTCCATGTCTGCATTCTCCGTTCTGCGAAATGCGGGGCGGCGTGGGATGCGAGGCTGCGCACCCGGGAGCGCCGCAGGGTTACGATTGCCGCCATGCCCAATGCCTCGGCGGGTTCGACAGGCGCGTCCGGACCATCCCGGCGCGGACGGCCGTAAGGCTCCTGGGGCCGCAACCCGGCGGTCCGCATGCTCGGCGAGCCGGAAACATACGCGCAGACCCGGCCCAGGAAATCCTCGTTCCTGGAAACTCTCATCCAATACACACGGGCTTTCTCGCCGGCCTCGGCGAAGAATCCGACTCCACCGGTGGAGGGCGCGTCATCGGTCCAACTCCCGACTTCCTGGCCGTCCACCGATGCGGTGAAACGGTTGCCCTTCACATCCACCAGCACCTGCATCGGACGGCTGTTGTGCACCATTATGTTGAGCGGGGTCTCAGTGTATCCGACCTTCTTGCCGGCCACCACGGCGTAATGCGCCATGGCGACCAGGGGACGGCGTCCGGGTTCCACCAAGGTGACCTTCATGGCGTAATAATTGCTGGTGTCGCGCGCGCGCATCACCCAACCGATGCTCTGTCGTTCAATCTGGCCGAAGAACTCCAGGGTGTAATCCGTGTAGCTCATCGTGGGGCGGAAAACGGCCAACGGTCCGGGCTGCACGTAGCCGTCGGCGGATCGGGTCCAACCGGGCGACCAGGACTTCGCGCCGGCACCCCAGGCTTCCATTCCGCCGCGGAAACTATCGCTCCAGGAGACCGCGGCGCGGTCGGCGATGGCGTGGCGCAGACGCGAGACCGGCCCCGACGGCTCCCGCTGCCCGGCAGCAACGGCGGCCGCGGCCGGAACTTCGTTCAATGCCACTTCCGGAGTGGCCTCGCGTAAGCCACGGCCGGATCCGCCTTCGAACAAGAACCAGATGGCGGCTCCCAGAAACAGCCCGGCGGCGATCACACCGATCGTGTGACGCGTGTGCTTGCTGTCGGCGATCTGCCGCACCTTGCGCGGCATAACGGCGACCTTCTTGAAGCTGAACTTCGGCGCCGGGGCCGGCGGCGTCAGATCCTCCCAGCGATCGAAGAGCGGCCGCACGGCCAGCCGCGGGCGGATCACCGCGATTACGGGCGTAAGCCACTGCACCTGCTTGGCAACTACCCCGGGCTTGGGCCGGCAGTGGAAATCCAGCGCGGCGAAGGATGCGGGCGGCAGAGCGGCGGCGGGCGTCCCAGCCAGTTCTCCGGTGAAGGGCTTGCCCGCGGAAACCCGCGGATGGAAGCGCGCGGCGACTATCTTGGGCGCCACCATCCGCGCCGCCGCGGGAGCAATCGCCGCTGGCCGCAACCTGCGGTCAGGCTCGGTGCGCCATCCCAGCCGCGCGCGTCCCGAGACCGCGGCCATGGCCGGGAACAGGACGGAGAGTAGCGGCAAACCCAGCGCGGGCACTGGCATGCGGGGTTCGGCGGCCGGCCACGCTTCCACTGGTTGGGGAGCGGGGGCATCCGCCGCACCGGCGTGCGCGCCCCGCAAAGAATCCTTGGCCTGCCACGCAGGCATTCCGGGCAACTGCACGCCGCTGGCGAGAGTGGTAACTACAACCATGCCCGGGGTCGCATCCACCAATACCGCCTCGGGTTGGGGAAGCGGCAGCCACGACGGACACCCTGGAAGCTGCGGCGCCACGGCGGGCGGGCACGATTTCGTCGCGGACTGCATCGCAGGCGCCCGCGAAGCCAGTGGGATGGACTCCGCGATGGAAGGCACTGCCATCCGAGCCACCAGCGCGGGAGGCGCGGATGTCATCCATTCTTCGCTCGCCGGCGGTCCCGGAACGGTTTCCACGAAAGGCGCCGGCCGTTCGAAACACGCGGTGACGCTGAACCGCGGCAGCCGCTCGCCGGGCTGGAAAGGCAGCAGCGCGGCGCCAGTGCGCGGCTGTCCGGCTTCGCTGGAAACCTCTCGCCGCTTGCCCGTTTCGATGAGCGTGGCTGGGCGCGGACGGCGTGCCAGCGCGGCGATCGATGTCAGACCCTGGAACGCAGGGAGAGCGGCCGGCCAAACTGTGGCCGCGGCCTCCAATGCCGCGCTGGCAACCACTAGGCGCGCCACCGGCGCCGGCTGAAGCGATGGCGCCGCGCCGCCCAGGTCGCTGGCCCGAAGAGCGGCTGCTTCCCGCAGGCGATCGAGATCCTCGTTCGCCGTCATCGCGAAGCCCGGCAGTTTCAGAGCTGTGATGGCGGTCTCTAATGCGGCACTGGCGCCCACCAGACGCGCCACCGGCGCCGGCTGAAGCGATGGCGCCGCGGCGGCCAGGTCGCTGGCCCGAAGAGCGGCCATTTCGCACACACGTCTGAAGCCGCTTTCCGGGGCGATGGCGAAAGACGGGGACCGCGCACCCAACCTCGACGGCCGGGGCCAGACGACGGATCGCCTTGTGAGGGCGGCGGCCGGCGCGACCTCGGCGGCGAGCGCCACAAGTTTGCGGCTGCCACCCCTCGGCAGAGGAATCTCCACAGGCCAATCCCGCCCGAGGCACGGTTTGCGCCGCGGAAGGCGAACCTCGTTCACACCAGCGCCCCATTCCAGATTGTTGCCTTCGATCGGAGACAGCAGCATGACGAACCCGGCAACCGGCGCAGGGGGCGGTTCGGGCATCTTGACGGAGCCATGCGCGTTGGACTGGAGATCTTTGTGAAGCTGGCGATGCGCCGGGCTGCAGAATTCCTCCCTTCGGAGAAATCTGAGGGGTCCGCTCTGCTTGCCACACACTGGACAACTCACGCCGGCTTCACCACCTGGGCAGTTCTAGTACTGCCCGTAACAATTATACCCAGTCAAGTTCTGCAAGCGACCTTTTTCTGAGCTTCGTTTCCCTTGGATTTGGTTAGGCTTATCCGTATAACTAAGGTTAATTCCCGATATCCGTGCCCACCCCCCTAACTTCCGGTCTGTGCGAGACTGCTATCGTGACTGATCGAAATCTGGTGCTCGCGACGCTGAGCCTGGCATTGTGCGCTTTCGGACAACGAACGCCCGCCACTCCCGAGGATCTGTGGCTGTGGCGCACTGCTGGCGATCCGCAAGTCAGCCCCGATAGCAAGTGGGTGGCCTATGTGGAGGAGTGGAACGATCGGGAAAGCGGCGCCGTCCGCGCCAACGTGTGGCTGGCCTCTGCGAACGGCCGGGACCGCTACGCGTTCACCCCCGGCCCGTGGCGCGACAGTTCGCCGCGGTGGTCGCCCGACGGCAGCCGTCTCGCCTGGATCTCCGGCCGCGGATCGACGCCTCAGATCTACGTGCGGCGCCTGAATTCCGACCGCGACCTGCAACTCACCACGGTGGCGCCGGGCGTCCACAGCATGGCGTGGTCGGCGGACGGGAACTGGATCGCTTTCGTGGCCGAGGCCGATGGGACGGCCGCCGCGCCAGGTTGGGCTCCGCCTGCCCTACTGCCGCTGCTGGCGCAAGGGCCGGCGAAACAAGAGCGGGTTTTCGCGATCGGCTCCGGCGGCGGCCCTCCGCAGCAGGTTTCGAGCGGCGCGTTTCAGTATTGGGGGGAACCGGCGTGGATGCCGGACGGGCAGTCCATCGTCGCCGTCGCGGACCACAGCGCGCTTTACTCCCTCCGCCGGGCCGACGGCGTCATGAAGCAACTGACGCGCGATCCCGGCTGGTATGAAACTCCGCTGCCCTCGCCCGACGGCTCCAAGATCGCCTGGCTCATGACGAGCGCACAGCCGCGCAACTATTCCGTGCGGCATCTCTTCGTCATGAACCCCGACGGCAGCCGCGTCCGCCCCCTGGCCGGCGCCCTGGACCGCGACGCCGCCCATCCCCAATGGAGCAACGACTCGCGCACGCTCTACTTCGTGGCGGACGATGAAGGCTCGACCCATGTTTGCGCGGCCTTCAACGATGGCAGCCTGCGCCAGGTCACCAAGCGGACCGAGCGGCTGAGAGGATTCTCGCTGGGGCCGAACGGCCGCGCGGCCACCGTGCGCTCCACCGCGACCGAGGGCGGCGACGTGGTGACCTTCGCCGTCGATCTTCCCGGCGGCGTAGCCACCTTGGCCTCGCCCAACGATCACCTGCTGGCCGAACGCACTTGGGAAGCGCCCGAGGAGATTCACTACGAGTCCGCCGGCCGGAGCATTCAGGCCTGGCTGGTGAAACCGCCGCGCTTCGATGCGTCCAAGAAATATCCGCTGCTCGTCGACATCCGCGATTCCCCGCGCGCCATGTACGGCGCGGAATTTCAGTTCCGGGCGCAGGTTTTCGCCGCGCGCGGCTACGTGGTGCTGTGCGCCAACCCGCGCGGCACGCCGGGCTACGGAGAGACGTTCGGCGAGTTGCTGCGCAGCCGCCACCCCGGCGACGATGCCGAAGACCTGCTGCGCGGTGTGGATTTCGTCGTCTCGAAGGGTTCTATCGACACCGCGCGCATGGCGGTGGCGGGTGGCCTGGTGGCCGCGTGGCTGATCGGGCACACCGACCGGTTTGCCGCGGCCGTAATCGAGCGGCCGATCGTGGACTGGACCGCCGACGTGCTGCTATCGCCCGACGGCCCGCGCCGCGCCGCCAACTGGATGGGCGGGTGGCCGTGGGACGATCCGGAGCAGTATCTCAGGCACTCGCCGGTCTTCTTCGCGGCGAACTTCCGGACGCCCACGCTGGTGCTGGCCGGCGATGGCGACTTGGAGAGCGAGGAGTTATACCGCGCTTTGCAGATGCGCAACGTGAAGACCGCCATGGCGCGGCTGGGGGACAGTCCCAGGGACCGCGTGCTGGCGATGGAAGCGGCGCTGGCGTGGTTGGGGTGGTAGGGGCGGGAGGCCGTGCTAGCGGCCGAAGACGGCTCCTATCTGGGCTCTGAGCGCGGGGCGCCTGCCGCAACAAGTGTTAACTATCGAGCTTCGAGGAAGGCACGCATCATACGGTGCGGCGCAACGATGCTATCATGAGGCCAGAATGCGGCCGGCTTCCAACATTCTCATGGCGACGCTGATTGTGGCGGCGCTGTTGTTCGGGAACTGCCTGTCATGTCCGCAAATGATGATGGCGGTGGCGAGCCACCAGCCGGGACACGGATGCTGCCATCGCCCATCCCCCGCTAAGTTCGATTGCCATTCGCAGGCGCTCAGCCATTTCGTGAAGGCGCAAGGCGCAAGCCTTACTCCGATGTTTGCCTCGCTGGGTGTGGCGCCGGCGCTTGCGGCGGTACCGGCGCTTGCCCGGCCAGCCGTCGCGCCTTGGCTCGCGGCGGATGTGCCGCCGCCTGACTTACTCTCCTTGCATTCCCTGCTTCGCGTTTAGATTTCCCTTTCACCGGTTACTTACCCAAACAGGTTTGGTGTCTTATCCTCGACGTCGCGTTGCGTGGCGGAAGCCCCGCGCGGAGTGAGGCCGGCTGTCTTCGGGAAAGACGGAGTTGGTGAATGGACATGAAGGTTCGTCATTGGGTTTGGCTTTGGCTGGCGCCGCTGGCAGGCGCTCAGCCCCTATCTACGCTGGTGGAAGAAGCGCTACGCAACAACCGGGAGATTCTGGCGGCGCAGAAAAAGGTGGAAGCGATGCGGCAACGGCCGGCGCGCGAGAGCAGCCTGCCGGATCCCAGTCTCTCGCTGGGGTGGGCATCGAACGGCCGCCCGTGGCCGGGGGCGGGACTCGGCGTGAACGCCACCAGCAACCTCGGCGTGATGGTCTCGCAGGAAGTGCCGGCGCCGGGCAAGCGGAAGCTGCGCGGCGAGATCGCGGACAAAGAGGCGGCGGCGGCCTTTGACGAATACCTGGTCACGCGGCTTCGAGTCGTCTCGCGGCTCAAGCAGGCCTATCACGAACTGCATCACGCGGCGGTAGCCATCGGTTTTGTGGACCGCTACCAGGAACTCCTCGAGAACATTCTGCGCATTTCCGAGGCGCGCTATGCGGTGGGCCGCGGGGCGCAGCAGGACATCCTCAGAGCGCAGACGCAACTGGCGATTTTCGAGACCGGGCGCGTGCGGTACGAGCAGGAACGGGAGGCGCGGCAGATCGAGATCGACGCGCTCCTCAACCGGCCGCACGGCGGGCGGATCGAGATCCCGGCGGAGATGACGGCGGGAGAGATGCCGGCGCCGCTCGAAGACATGCTGGCGCAGGCGCGGGCGCATTCGCCGCTGGTTGGGCGCGGCCGGGATGTGGTGCAGGGCAACGAACTGGCGGCCAGCCTGGCGCGCAAGGATTACGCGCCGGACTACACGATATCGGGCGGCTACTTCAACCAGGGCGGAATGCCGCCGATGTGGGAGGCGCGAGTGGATTTCAAGCTGCCGGCGTATTTCTGGCGCAAGCAGCGCGCGGCGGTGGGTGAGCGGGAAGCCAGCGCCAGCCAGGCGCGTCACGAGTACGCGGCGGCAGTGCTGGAGACGGAGGCCGGCATCCGCGAGCAATATAGCGAAGCGGCGGCGGCGCGCAAGCTGGTGGACCTGTACGAGAAGTCGGTGATTCCCGAGGCGCGGCTGGCGTACGAATCCGCGCTGGCCGGTTACCAGGCCGGGCGCGCGGACTTCATCGCGCTCTTCACCAGTTTCACCAGCGTGATGGATTACGAGCTGATGGACCACGAGGAGATCATGCGGTTTCACGTGGCGCTGGCGAAGCTCGAAGAATTGACGGGGGTGGAGTCGAAATGAAACCGACGTTGGTGGTGTTGGTGGCGGCGGCGGCTTTTCTGGGCGGGCTGGGCTATGAACGCTGGCGCGCGAAACCGGCGGCGCCGGGATCGGGCGAGCGAAAGGTACTTTACTGGGTGGACCCGATGCATCCCTGGTACAAGTCCGACAAACCGGGGATCGCGCCCGACTGCGGCATGAAGCTGACCCCCGTGTATGCGGGCGACCAGTTGCCGAACCGCGCGGCTGCCGACGCAGTGCAGGTGTCGCCCGAAAAGCAGCAGTTGATCGGCGTGGAATACGGTACGGCCGAATACGAAACCACCGCCGATACGATTCGCGCGGCGGCCCGGGTGACGCTGGACGAAACCAGGATAGTGAAAGTGCAGACCCGCCTGGAGGGCTGGATCGGACGTGTGTTCGCCGATTTCACCGGCAAGTACGTGAAGAAGGGCGACCCACTGGCGACCGTGTATAGCCCGGACGCGCTGGCCACCGAGCAGGAGTATCTGCTGGCGCTGCGAGCGCAGCGCACCATGCGCGAAGGGGCCATGCCGGAGATGGCGGCGGGCAACGACAACCTCGTGGCGGCCGCGCGCAAGCGGCTGGAGTTGTGGGACATCTCCGGCCAGCAGATCGACGAAGTCGGGCGCACGGGAAAGCCCATCGAGAACCTGACGGTCTACGCGCCGGCTTCCGGGTACGTGACGGAGCGCAACGCGTTTCCCAATTCTCACGTGACCTCCGACACAGTGCTGTACACGCTGGCCGACCTTTCCACCGTGTGGGTGGTGGCGGACGTGTTCGAGTACGAAGCCGCCGGAGTGCGGCTGGGCCAGGCGGCCACGTTGACGCTCGATTACATGCCGGGGTGGACGTTCCATGGCAGGGTGAGCTACATTCTGCCGGGCGTAGACGCGGCGTCGCGCACGCTGAAGGCGCGGATCGAAGTCGCCAATCCCGGCGAGCGGCTCAAGCCGGATATGTACGGGCAAGTGGAGATTCACACGGGCGGCGCGCGGCGGCTGATGGCGCCGGAATCGGCGGTGCTCGATTCGGGTGACCGGCAGCAGGTTTTCGTGGACCTCGGCAATGGCAACCTGCAGCCGCGCCCGGTGCGCGTAGGAGAGCGCGTGGGCGGCAAGGTCGAGATTCTGGAAGGACTGCGGGCGGGCCAGCGCATCGTCACCTCGGGTAACTTCCTGCTCGATTCGGAAAGCCAGTTGAAGGCGGCCAGCGGCGGGACGGCGAAATGATTAACGGCTTGATCGAGTTTTCGGCGCGCAACCGGTTTCTGGTGCTGTTGGTGGTGGCCGCGGCGGCGCTGGGCGGCTGGTGGTCGCTCGGGTCCATTCCGCTGGACGCGATTCCGGATTTGAGCGACACGCAGGTGATCGTCTACTCGAAGTGGGACCGCAGCCCGGACATCGTCGAAGACCAGGTGACCTACCCGGTGGTGAGCGCCATGCTGGGAGCGCCGCGGGTGAAAGACGTGCGCGGGTTTTCCGATTTCGGCTACTCGTACGTGTACATAATTTTCGAGGACGGCACGGACATTTACTGGGCGCGCTCGCGGACGCTCGAATACCTTTCCAAGATTCAATCGCGGCTGCCGCGGGGAGTCGAGACCGAACTGGGGCCGGACGCGACCGGTGTGGGCTGGGTGTTCCAGTATGCGCTGGTGGATACGACGGGGCGGAACAACCTGGCGCAATTGCGCTCCACCCAGGACTGGTTTCTGCGCTACCAGTTGCAGGCCGTGCCGGGTGTGGCGGAGGTGGCGCCGCTGGGCGGATTCGTGCGGCAGTACCAGGTAAACGTGGATCCCAACCGGCTGGCCGGGTATGGAGTAGGCATCGACAAAGTGGTGGCGGCCGTGCGCGCGGGAAACAACGACGTGGGCGGGCGGCTGGTGGAATTCACGGGCCGCGAGTACATGGTGCGCGGGCGCGGCTACGCCCGCTCGGCGAGCGATCTGGAGCGGGTTTCGCTGGGAGTCACCGCGAACGGAGTGCCGATCCTGCTGCGGGATGTGGGCTCGGTGACGCTGGGGCCGGACCTGCGGCGCGGCATCGCGGATCTGAACGGCGAGGGCGAAACGGTTTCCGGCATCGTGGTGATGCGGCAGGGAGAGAACGCGCTGCGCGTGATCGAGCGCGTGAAGGCGAAGCTGAAGGAACTGGAGCCGGGCCTGCCGCCGGGCGTTAAGGTGGTGACGGCGTACGACCGTTCGGAGCTGATTCTGGCTTCGATCGACAACCTGAAGCGCACGCTGATCGAGGAGCTCATCGTGGTGGCGCTGGTGATCCTGATCTTCTTGTGGCACGTGCCCAGCGCCGTCATCCCGATCGTCACCATTCCGGTTGCGGTGCTGATTTCGTTCGTGCCGATGCGGCTGATGGGGATCGACGCCAACATCATGTCGCTGGGCGGAATCGCGATTGCGGTGGGAGCGATGGTGGATGCGGCCATCGTGGTGGTGGAGCAGACCCACAAGAAACTGGAAGCGGCGGACGCGAGTTGGAGCGCCGGCGATTACCAGCGGACGATTGTGGCGGCGGTGAAAGAAGTGGGCGGCCCCAGCTTTTTCGCGCTGCTGGTGATTGCGGTTTCGTTCCTGCCGGTGCTCACGCTGGAAGCGCAGGAGGGGCGGCTGTTCAAGCCGCTGGCCTACACCAAGAACTTCACCATGATCGTGGCGGCGGTGCTGGCCATCACGCTGGACCCGGCGCTGCGGCTGCTGTTCTTCCGCAAACAAGGCTTCCGCATCCGGCCGCGCTGGCTGGGCTGGATCGCGAACGGCGTGCTGGTGGGCAAGATCCATTCGGAAGAAAAACATCCCATCAGCCGCGTCCTGATGCGCCTGTACGCGCCCGTGGTCGCCTGGAGCCTGCGCTGGAAGTGGCTGGTGCTGGCGGGCGCGGTGGCGCTGGTAGCGGTGACGGTGCCGGTGTACCAGGGCCTGGGCTCGGAGTTCATGCCGCCGCTCGACGAAGGCTCGCTGTTGTTCATGCCCACCACGCTGCCGGGGATCTCGGCCGCCGAGGCGGGCCGGCTGTTGCAGATCGAGGACCGTATCCTGATGCGATTCCCGGAAGTGGAGCGGGTGCTGGGAAAAGCCGGGCGCGCGGAGACGCCCACCGATCCGGCGCCGCTTTCAATGATGGAAACGGTGGTGACGCTGAAGCCGAAATCCCAGTGGCGGCGCGTGGCGACCTGGTACGACCGGTGGCCGGAGTGGATGAAGCCGCTGTGCGGGCGCATCACGCCGGATCGCATCTCGACCGGGCAACTGGTGGACGAAATGAACGGCGCACTGCGGTTTCCGGGCGTGTCGAATGCCTGGACGATGCCGGTGAAGAACCGTATCGACATGCTCACCACGGGCGTGCGGACGCCCGTGGGGATCAAAATCTTCGGCCCGGACCTGGCCGGGATCGAGCGTATCGGCATGGCTATCGAACCGGTGCTCGCGCGCGTGGCCGGCACGCGCAGCGTGTTCGCCGAGCGGGTGAGCGGCGGATACTTCCTGGATTTCGATTTGAAGCGCGACCAACTGGCGCGTTACGGCATGAGCGTGGACGATGCCGAGGCGGTGGTGATGTCGGCGATCGGCGGCGAGAACGTGAGCACGGCGATCGAGGGGCTGGAGCGGTACCCGATCAACGTGCGTTACTTCCGCGACTCGCGCAGCTCGATGGGCCGGCTGAGTCGGGTGCTGGTGCCGGCGATGGGCGGAAAGGCGCAGATTCCGCTGGCGGAGATTGCGACGCTGAAGCTCTCGAGCGGCCCCGCCATGCTGCGCAACGAGAACGGCATGCTGAGCGGCTACGTTTACGTGGATGTGGCCGGGCGCGACGTGGGCAGCTACGTGGCGGCGGCCAAGCAGGCGGTGCGCGAGAGCGTCACTACGCCGCCGGGTTACACGCTGGCCTGGAGCGGGCAGTACGAAGCCATGGAGCGGGTGCGCGAGCGGCTGAAGGTGGTGCTGCCGCTGACGCTGTTCCTGGTCGTTCTGCTGCTGTATCTCAACACGCGGAGCGCCGCGAAGACCGCCATCATTCTGCTGGCGGTGCCGTTTTCGGCGGTGGGCGCCATCTGGCTGCTCAGCTTGCTGGGCTACAACATGAGCATCGGGGTGTGGGTGGGGTTGATCGCGCTGATGGGCGTGGACGCCGAAACGGGCGTGTTCATGCTGCTGTATCTCGATCTGGCATACGAGGAGCGGCGGCAGGCGGGACGGATGCGAAGCCAAGCGGACTTGCGCGAGGCGATCACCCACGGTGCGGTAAAACGCATCCGCCCGAAATTCATGACGGTGGCCACCATGTTCGTGGGCCTCGCGCCCATCATGTGGTCGCACGGCACGGGCGCGGACACGATGAAGCGCATCGCCGCGCCCATGATCGGCGGCATATTTACGTCGTTCTTATTGGAGCTGGTGGTGTATCCGGCAATTTACGAGGTTTGGAAATGGCGCTCGGTAAAAAGACAGGCGGTTTGATTCTGGCGTGGGCAATGGCCGCGGCGGCGGCGCAGTTTCCCATGCGGCACCGGCACTTGCGCGGCGGCTGCGAGGGAACGCTCGATGTCAGCGAGGCTGGCGTGCGGTTCACGGGACCGAAAGGCCACGCGTGGCAGTGGCCGCTCGACCAAATCCGGCAATTGGAATTGGCGCCAAACCGCATTGTGGTGGTGAGCTACGAAAACGGCAGGCTGCCGGGGGCCGAGCGCAGTTACGAATTCAGCGGCGCGGTCCCCGCGGCCGAGCTGTATGCGCTGCTCAAGGATCGCATGGACCAGCGGTTGGTTGCCGAACTGGCGCCGCCGCCGGGCGGCGTGGCGTGGACGCTGCCGGTGAAGCACGTGGCGCGCGCGGGTTCGCAAGGAGTACTCGAACTGGCGGCGGATACCATCGCGTATCGCACTCGGGCGTTGGACGAGTCGCGCACGTGGCGGTATACGGATATCGCGAGCATCGCCAGTTCCGGGCCGCTTCAGTTGACCATCACCACGTTCGAACGCGCGCCGGCGCAATACGGCGGGCGCAAGGATTTCAATTTCGAATTGCAGCAGGCCATTTCCGAAGACAGATTCAACGAGCTGTGGCTTCGAATCGAAATGAAGAACGGCAGGATTCCTTAGGAGAACTCAAATGAAGAAAATCATCGTGACGATATTCGCTTCGGCGGCGCTGATGCTGGCCGCGGATCGGACGTTTACCGGTACCATCACCGACAGTATGTGCGGCGGCGACCACAAGGCCATGAACATGGGCTCGGACGAGAAGTGCGTGACGGAGTGCGTACGCGCCGGAGCCAAGTACGCGCTGTGGGACGGCAAGCAGACGTATGTTCTCAGCGATCAGACGGGCGCCGCCAAATTCGCCGCCAGGAAGGTAACGGTGGCGGGCACGCTGGACGCGACGGCGAAGACCATTCACGTCAGCTCGATCATGGCGGCGAAATAGAGGGCGGCCGGCCAGGCTGCGCCGGGTGAGTTGATTGCCAGGGGGGCGACTGATTATAATCGCTTGGCACATGCAATCTCCCCGGTGGCCCGCTCTCGTCGCGCTGGCGCTGGTGCTGGCCGGCACCTTCCGAATCGCTTCCACCTGGCTGGTTTTCAACCACATCATCGACGAGCCGGACACGCTGGCGGCGGGGATGGAGTACCTGAGCACCGGCCGCTTTCTGTACGAGGACGTGCACCCGCCGCTGGGCCGCGTGGTTTCGGGCATAGGGCCGTTTCTGGCGGGAGAACGGTTTCATCCGGGGCCGGAATCGTATTTCGAGGGGTATCGGATACTGGGGCACGGCCGGCATTACGACCGCACGCTGGCCCTCAGCCGCGCGGGCAACCTGATCTTCTTCTGGATCGCGTCGGCGGTGGCGTATCTGTGGGGGCTGCGCGCCGGCGGACCGAAGGCGGCCGTGATCGCGACCTTGTTGTTCACCACCCTGCCGCCGATCCTGGGGCACGGGGGCCTCGCGACCACCGACCTCGCACTGTGCGCCATGACAGCGGCGGCGGCGCTGGCCTCGCTCCACTGGGCCGACTTGCCCACCCGCGGCCGCAGCGTGGCGCTGGGCGTGCTGACGGCGCTGGCGTTCGTCTCGAAGTTTTCGGCGCTGCTGTATCTTCCATCGGCGTGGGCGCTGATGTGCGCGTGGCAAATGGCCTCCGGGCGCCGCGGCCCGCGGTGGCTGGCGGGCGAGCTGTGGACGCGGCGGCGGGCGGTGGCGCTGGCGGCGGCTGCCGCGGCACTGACGGTCTGGGCGGTGTACGGATTCACGTTCGCGCGGGTGGAATTCCTGCACCTCCGCTTGCCGGCGCCGCGGTTCTTCTCGGGGATCCACGCGGTCTGGATGCACAGCCAGCGCGGCCACCCGGCGTATCTGCTGGGGCGGAGGAGCGCCACCGGATTCTGGTATTACTTCCCCACGGTGCTGGCGCTGAAGACGCCGCTCGGGATGCTGGCGCTTCTCGGCCTGTCGCCGTTCCTGGTTGGCGATCGCCGCCGGGCCGCCGGGCTGGCGGCGGCGTTTTTGATCGCCATTGTGCTGATTTCCATGCGCGGCCACATCGACCTGGGCGTGCGCTATCTGCTCCCGGTCTACGTGGGATTTTCGGTGGTTTGCGGCTGCGCCGCGGCCGATGCGCGTGGTTGGGCGGCCAAGGCGGCGGTGGCGGGGTTGATCGTGTGGCAGATCGTCGTGGGCGACCTGGCGCATCCCGACTATCTGGCCTGCACCAACGAGATCGCCGGTAGCCATCCGGAACGGTTTCTGGCCGATTCGGACGTGGACTGGGGCCAGGACATGAAGCGCCTCGAAGCGTTTCTGGAAAGCCAGCACGCGACGCAAGTGACCTTCGTGCCGTTCAACCGCACCTACCCCATGGCCGGGCACGAGATGCTGCCGATGGCGCCGGGCGAAACCGACCATCCGTCACCCGGTTGGAACGCGGTGAGCATCACCATCTGGAAGGTGTTCGGGTACCCGAAGTGGGCCGATGCGATACCGCCCCAGCGGCGGATTGGAAAGTCGATTCTGCTGTGGTATTTCTGAG